>Ga0209979_1001484_pt1 | contig 25578 bp, 25 predicted proteins | sample AnhtaG_FD_183114 | JGI IMG/M metagenome (GOLD analysis project Ga0209979, IMG submission 183114) | Deep subsurface microbial communities from Anholt, Denmark to uncover new lineages of life (NeLLi) - Anholt_01485 metaG (SPAdes) (version 2) | ecosystem: Environmental > Aquatic > Marine > Oceanic...
GTATCACCGGCATTAGGAATATCTATTTTCTTGGCTACGTGGATGGCGATCTTGAGAAAGTCGATACTAGTGAGATTGCCAGCCGGATAATGAATATAATGCGGAAGGTCCAGCCAGAAATAGTAATCACTTTCGGGCCCGATGGAATTTCCGGACATCCAGATCACAAAGCCATCAGCAAGGCTACCACAGTTGCCTTTGAGATGTTGACGGAAGCTGGTGATGGACCACGAAAACTATATTATGTTACTATTCCTGAGAGTGTGCTTACCGATGTTGGTAGTGAAGATGTTAATGGTGTGATAACTCGTCCCGACGATGAGGTCACTACGATAATCGATATTTCCAGACATCTTGATACTAAGATTCGGGCTCTTAAGGCTCATAGCTCGCAACAGGATGCGAGATGGCTCGCTGAGATATTCCAGCAATCTGGGGAAGTAAGCGGGGTGAGTAGGGAGTTCCTCTATCTAGCCAAACCCAGGAAGACAACTAAAGAGACTGATATCTTCGAGTAAATACTACAATCTGTATAGTTAATAAAAACCTTCCTTTTTATCCCACATGTAACAAAAGCCTGAATTGTTACCTAACCATAGAAGCGATCGGTTCATAATCGGACGAAGGAAACCTTAGGCAAGCAATGTGAAGGAGCAACCTTCCAAGTAACTCGTGCTTTGATTTCCGACCCTTGACGTTCCTCTAGTTAGGCATTACAATAGAGATGTGGCGTTCATAAGAACCAAACGAATAAAGAATAGAACCTACTATTATCTCGTAGAGAGTAGGCGAGAGGGTAAAAGGGTGAGACAGAAAGTCATTAAGTATCTTGGCACGGAGGCGCCGGCAAAAGAGGAAATAGAAGCCATGAAGAGGGAACGATGAAGGCAGCGCTTTATGCCCGAGTAAGCTCTGAAGAGCAGGTGGAGGGATATAGTGTAGATGCTCAAAGGCGAGCGTTCCGAGCATTGGTTGAAGGCCGAGGGTGGACGACGTATCGAGAGTATGTTGACGAGGGAAAGTCGGCTAGAATCGATAACATCAATAAGCGTCCAGCATTTAAGGAGATGATGAGCGACGCCGTAGCTGCGAAGTTTGATGTTCTCGTAGTTCATAAGCTCGACCGCTTCTCGCGAAATCTCCGCATTACCTTGGAATACTTCGACAAATTGCTGAACGCCGGAGTTACCTTCATCTCGATAAATGAGCAAATGGACTTTACTACGCCCTCAGGAAAAGTCCACCTAGCTTTGCTGGGGGCATTCGCACAATATTACTCAGATAACCTCAGCCAAGAAACCAAGAAGGGGTGGCACGAGCGAAGAGCACAAGGGCTGTATTGTGGCCTTCTGCCTTTTGGTGCGATGAAAGGACAAGATCGTGTGCCAGTACCCGATACGAGGGAGATATATCTTAACGGAGGCAAGTCCTGTAATTATGAGGGGCTACAGCTGGCTTTCCAAGCAGCGGCAAATGGGAAAAGCGATAAAGAGGTAGCACAAGTTGTCAATGCGGCAGGATATCGCACCGCCGGCAACCAGGGCAACAGACCTTTCAGTAAGGACACAGTCAGAGGCATACTTACCAATCGATTTTACCGTGGCTACTTGCCGAACGGCAATGCTGGATGGGTTAAGGGAAAGCACGAGGCCTTCATCAGTGAGGAGCTTTGGAGTCAAGTACAGGAGATGCGTCGTCGAAACGCTACGTCAACGCACAGCCGATGCCGAAGCGAAAGGAGAGTCTGCTCATTAAGCGGCATAACCTACTGCTGGTACTGCAAGGGAAGAATTCACGTAAGCTTCACTAAAAGGGGCAAGCCAAGACTTGGTTGTTACAACCGTGCCAAGGGTTGGGAATGCTCTCAGAAGTCGGCCTTACTCGAGGTTTACGAGGAGCAGATAGAAGATTATCTGAGCACCTTTCATATTCCGCCGGACTATCAAAGCCAAATTCTAGACACTCACCGCACGTTACAGTCAGCCTATGATAACATGGACAGCGAGAGGGCAAAGTGGGAAGCCCAGTTGGAAAGAATAAGGAATCTATACAAATGGGGAGACATGAGTAGAGAGGAGTACCTAAAGGAGAAAGAGGGTATTCAGAAGGAGCTAAAGGCACTTGCCCCTGCTGAAAGTCAAGCACAGAACCTAGATAAGCTGGCAGAGTTCCTGGCGAACATCGGTCAGGCTTGGGAGGAAGCCACCGGGGAACTAAGAAACAAGCTCGCCCGTTCTCTCTTTCAAGAGATTTGGATGAAGGATGAACAGGTCGTAGCTGTCAAACCACGACCCGAGCTAAAACGTTTCTTCCAGTTAAATTATGAGGAGTATGTCAACAAAGTCTTGAAGAAGCGACCCCGAGGGGATTTGAACCCCTGATCTCCACCGTGACAGGGTGGCATGTTAAACCGCTACACCACGGGGCCTCGTAAGGAATCTATTACAAAATATAATGAAAAATTTCCTTGATGTCAAACTGAGCTAGTTCAGAGTTGCTGTAAATTTTTAGTAGGGGGGGTTGATAATGAGCGAGAGACCCCACAGAATTCTGCAATCAGGAACTGTTCCCGTTCCTGGATGACCCATTGATCAAGCCGATAAATAATCGGGCTGAGCGGCAGTTGAGGCCGATGGTTATTATGAAAAAGCTCACCTTCGGCAACCGTTCAGATTTGGGCGCTTCAAACCAGGCAGCGATAGTGAGCATTATTGAGACTGGCGTCCTGAACCATGTTGAGCCTCTGGATATTTTCTTTGCTTTACCAGTGAAGCCCTTAACTTCACTTGTCGAGCTACCTAAAGCAAGGCCACCATAATCGAGAGCCGGGGCTCAGCCCCAGCTCTTGCACCAACAGCTAATAGCATACTGATAAGCCGGAAAACCCTTCAGGCGGGTTTTTGGAAAAACTTACCTGTTACCGCCCAAACAGGTCTGCCGCCGCCCCACTGGGTATCTCCGTGAGATTGATGGCCATCTCACGGAAACCTGCAAGGAAGCCGATTTGTGTGAAAGAGAGCCCGTTGGACAAGAAGAACAGGATGATAAATGGCTCAAAGTACCGCTGGTTCTTGATGAAACCATATAAAGAGAAGTCTTTTATCATGCTTCTTATGGATTCAGCGACTCATGGAAGTCAGCGCCGGAAAAGACTAGATCCTCGACCTTCTCATATATCAGCTCTGTAGGTGTCTTGCCTGTCTCTTCTGCTTCCTCCAGCAACCTCCTGAAATCGTCCCGGCATATATGCTCAATCCTCGGCTTCAGCTTCTCGAAGGAAGCTTCTTCTTGATAGACCCATTCCATCCAGGCGCACAACACACCACCTGGATTGTGCGCCCAGTCGATAACAAAGAGAATCCCTCTGCCAGCAAGTTCCCTGGCGAGTTCTATTTCCTCCTCTTTGCTGGTTGCCTTTAACTGATTGTTGGCTGCGCCTAGTATAATCTTGAACTTAAACGTATCGATTCTGTCCTTTGTTATTACGCCGCCCATGGCACAGGGAGAAAAGACATCGGCATCTACAGTATATATCTCTTCTGGTTCCACATATTCGACCAACCCCTCACCCCACCGTTGCTGCAGGCTTTTCACTTTGGACAGGTTCGCTCGGACAGTAACGAGCAGCTTGGCCCCGTCACCCAACAAATACTCGGCCAATGGGTATCCTACTTCACCCAGCCCCTGAACTGCTACCCTTCTATGTGATAAATCTCGGTCCCCATAGACAAAATCGCACGCCTCTTTTATGGCAAAATATACACCGTATGCAGTGGGCACGCCACTTGTTTTCATGGGGCTCTCCCTGCCATCGGTGTAGTTTTTGGTAAATTTATAGCGAATAATGTCTGCCATCTCAGGTTCAAAGTTCATATCGGGGCCGGTAAATGAGCGGCTCCTGTCGGTGACATAGGCAAGGAAACCCATTGATTCAAAGTCATCGAGTTCCACCGGATCACATTGCACCAGGATTTTCGAGCCTCCGTACGGTATCCTGGCTATCGCATTCTTGTAAGCCATGGCTTGAGCGATGTTCAATCCGTCTATTATAACGTCTATTTCGGACTCGCTTAGCTCATGCCTACGCATAGCGCCGGCTCGGATGGCTTGCCGACGGTTCTTTATGCCCAGAGTATTGACATGTTTACAGTACATTGCACGGATGTTTTTCTTACGATGGTAGTAGAACTCGATTCCGTGGTCCCGTCGCTCTCTTATAAGTTGCTCAACGTATTCTAAATAGTCCTTCAAACCAGACTTTGTAAGTTCTAAAACCATTGTCTCTGTCCCTATTGCGAAGTAGTTTTCGGTCAGAATATCTTCCATGCTAAAGTCGATGCTATATCTCTCAAACCGTACATTATCGTCCCACTCCCTCATACCGCGAAGGAAAACCCTGTCCTGCTTCTGATTGTAAAAGATCTCCAGAGTGGTCAGGCCCTTAGTTCCCATAAAGTCGAAAAGGCTATCAGATTTGTTCATCATTGCACCTCCTTTGCTATCGAATCCGTTAAAACCCATCCTGTAATACTTTGCTAAGCTCGTTCCTGTCCAGTCCAGCTATTCCCAACTCCTCAAGCGACCTTCCCTCATTGTAATAATCCGTCTGATTTATCACCGAGGCCAGGGTAATCACACTATCGATGATCGGGGTCTCTACCCCAAACTTCTTTGCTAATTTAGAAATGACGACCAATCCATAGGGCACATCCTCAGTTATGTACCGACTCTTCACCGAGGACGGTCCGGAGATATCACCTACCACTCCCTCTCTGTCGAAAGGGGCTTCGAAGTAATAAGACATGATGGTTTCCCTTGACCGGAAGGATTCCTCAGGATATTCAAGCATGCCAACACCAATAGCCTGGCTCAGCTTGGCCACCTCTTCATAGATCGCCTTAATCGCTTTAGCAACCGAGAATGTGGTGCCGAACTTGTAGAGGTGAAAATCCTTGCCCAGGGTATCGATCCAGCCCGCATTCAGCAAGGTAGCAACAGGATGCACAATTGGGTTCAGATTGTTGAGAGAAGTGGCTAGGACATTCTCGCCGGGAACCACGGGATAGAACTCCTTCAGGTCATCTATAACACTGCTGGTGCTCTTAGCCGGGAATGCAGACAGAAGCAGGTTCCAGGCCTCGACCATTATCTTTATCACACATGGAGATTCCAGCCTGCAGCCCCAGGGAAGGGTATGAACCTCCGCGACGGTGACGGACTTATCTATCTTTTTCTCTCTTAGCATATTGGCGAATAACAGCCCTGAGTAATTCCCGGGCCATGCAACAATAACTTGTCCGCCCTCAAGGTAAGGCACTATGGCTTCAAAAAATCGCCTGTGACCGATTGCTGGCAAAGGGAGCATGATATGACTTACCCCCTTTACTGCCTCTCTGAAATCGGTAGTTGCCTTATTCAATTCAACTATCTTCTCGTTGTTCCACATGTCGATCAGCTTTATCCTCTGACTCTGGAGGGTTGCGCGGAAGCTTTCCTCAAACTCGGGCGCCTCGCAAATGGTTACTTCCAATCCTTTCAGGGTCAGATCCGCTGCCATGGCGTGGGCCCCATTTCCTCCCCCCAAAATAGCCACTTTCTTCATATCCATTCCTCTCTTTGCACTTTCTACAATTCTAACACCTGGTAGATTTCATAGTGTCTCGTCAAAATCGGCGCCAAAATAGACCATGCTCTCAGTTCGTTCATAAATTAACTCCGTTGGCGTCTTATTGCCTGTTTTTGCCTGTTCGAGCAGTGCTCGAAAGTTATTCCTGCATACCTCTTCTATCTTTGGCCTCAACCTCTCAAAAGTTGCCTTCTCCTGAAGAAGCCATTTCGCCCAAGCACAGAGCACCCCCCCAGCGTTGTGTGCCCAATCAACAACAAAAAGAATGCCAGCTTCGGCAAGCTTCTTAGCCAGTTCGATTTCCCTTACCTTGCTGGTCGCCTGCAGTTGATTATTGGCGGGACCGAGTATTATTTTGAATTTGAATTCCTTTATCCGCTCCTCAGTGATAATGCTACCAATGGCGCAGGGTGAAAATATATCAGCGGCCACGGTATAAATATCCTCAGGCTCCACATATTCGACCAAATTTAGCCCCCATTGCTGTTGCAGTGTGTGCACTTTTAACTGGTCTACATCGGTGACTATAAGCTTTGCCCCGTCATTTAGTAAATACTCAGCTAGCGGATAGCCAACTTCCCCCAGCCCTTGGATAGCTATCTTCTTATTTGATATGTCTGGCGAACCGTAAATGAAACGGCAGGCTTCCTTTATGGCCAGGTATTCGCCATACGCAGTAGGTGGACCAGTAGCACCCAGAGGACCTTTTCTACCACCGACATAGTTTTTGGTGAATTTTTCCCGAATAACGTCAGCCATTTCAGGTTGAATATTCATATCGGGACCGGTAACGGAGCGACTTCTATCCGTGACATAAGCCAAAAATCCCAAAGACTCAAAGTCATCCAGGCTTATGGGGTCACATTGCACTACTATTTTCGAACCGCCGTAAGGGATATTGGCAGCGCCGTTTTTATAAGCCATCGCTCGGGCAAGGTTTAGACCATCAGTAATAACCTCTATTTCCGGCTCGTCAAGCTCATGTCGGCGCATGGCACCGATTCTCATCGCGTGCCGCCTGTTTTTTATGCCAAGAGTATTAACATGCTTGCAATGCATTACCTTGATGTTCTTTTGACGGTGATAGTAGAAATCGATACTATGATGTCCACCTTCCCTTATAAGTTGCTGAATGTGCTCAAGCTCTTCTTTTATCCCTTCTCGGGCAAGAGCTGAAACTAACCCTTCAGTGTTTAAGGCTAAATAGTCCCCGGTCAGAATATCTTCTACAGTGAAGTCGGTGTTATACTTGTGAAAAGGCACGTCATCATCCCATTCTTTCATACCCTGAAGCAAGAATTTGTCATTTTTCCTGTCATAAAAGACTCGTAAAATGGTCAGCCCATTTTTCTCCATGAAGCCGAAAAAACTGTTAGCCGTTGCCACCATTTCAAGTCGCCTCCTTACACCGTGAGCCTGTTCAACATTCATTTCCCGTCCAATCTTTGAGATTTTGGAAACGTTTCACTTCCAGATTTTCGTAGTGGGCCCCTCGTCAGGATGAGCCGCCCAGCAAGCCCTCACCAACAAAATCGATACATTCTGTGATGCAAAATTGACTGGCAAACTACATTCTCCAGCACTCTCGATGTAAGTGTGTTCTAACTTCCTGCTGGCTGGCAGAGCAGGATGCTTTCATCGGCAAGCTGCTCCCCGGCAGCCCGCTCGAAAGCCACGACGAGGTCATTGATGGCGAGATTAGCCTTCTGTTCCTCGTTCATATCAACGACCGTTCTACCTTTATGCATCATAATCAGTCGATTACCATGGCGAAGAGCCTGTTCCATATTGTGAGTAATCATGATAGTGGTCATCTTCTCCTCTTTTATGAGCATATCGGTTAAATCGAGCACTATCTGAGCTGTCCTGGGGTCTAAATTGGCTATATGCTCATCAAGTAGCAGCAGCGCCGGCTTAGTTATAGTAGCCATAACCAAAGCCACTGCCTGTCTCTGTCCACTTGAAAGCGTGCCCACCAAAGCGTTTAATCTGTCTTCCAATCCTAACCCCAGAGGAGCTAAAGCCGAGCGGAATAGCTCTTTGCGCTGTCTATTACTGGCTGCTCGTAATCCTCTTGACTGCCCTCGTAACACAGCCATGGCTAGGTTCTCCTCTATAGTCATCTTGGCCGCAGTGCCGATATTGGGGTCCTGATATACCCTGCCGACATATGTCGCATGCTTATACTCACTCAAGCCGGTAATATCAACGCCGTTAACCACGATCTTGCCACCCCTCTCCGGAGGGAAGACGCCGGCAATGACATTAAGCATGGTAGTTTTCCCAGCGCCATTGCTGCCAATAATGGTAATATAGTCCTCAGCGTTGACATGTAGCTCGATATTATCTAGCGCCTTAACTTCGTCTATAGTGCCTCTAGAGAATATCTTGGTTATTCCCCTAAGCTGTAATAAACTCCTGTTTTCGCTCATTCCATCACCTCATTTTACCACCTCAGCGCCGGTGGTATCCACTCGTGCCGCAACTTCTTCCGTATGTACGGAATTGCCATGGCTATAATCACCAGCAATGCGGTGATCAATTTCAAATTTCCAGGGGCTAAGCCAAGCCTGAGGGCGATAGTTATGAACAAGCGATAGAGGAAAGTGCCAGTAAGTGCCGCCAGCAACATTGAAGTGACACCCCGGGGGCGAATTACTGCCTCACCAATTATTACTGCCGCCAAGCCCATTACAATCATCCCTATCCCCATATTAACATCGCAAAATTGCTGCTTTTGGGCTACCAGTGCACCAGACAGGGCAACAAGACCGTTAGAAAGAGCACAACCGAGCACTATATTCTTATCGGTATCTGCCCCCAAAGCTCGCACCATCTGCTCATTATCACCGGTTGCCCTCAATGCCAGACCAATCTCAGTCCGCAGAAACCAGCGCAATGCCATGATAACCCCGAAGACTATCACCGCAAGGACAATAATAACCAATATGGTGTTTCTCTCCATTCCAAACCAACTGGCAACACTATCAAACATTGTAATATCGCGCAGCAGTGGGAGATTCGGTCTTCCCATGATCAGCAGATTTACAGAATAGAGTCCGACCATCATAAGGATGCCAGCCAACAAAGCCGGTAGCCTCAGCTTGGTATTGAGTAGCCCTGTTATTGAACCGCAAGCTAATCCACAAACAAAGGCGGCTATAGTCGACAAGAAAGGATTATAGCCACCAACATGAACCATAACGGCTACAATAGACCCCCCGACAACAAAGCTGCCATCTACAGTAAGGTCAGGAAAGGCAAGCACACGCAAGGTTAAGAATACGCCAATAGCAACAAAGGCAAATACCAACCCTTCAGAAATTGAAGTCTTTAGGATGCTCTCTATTATTATGGGAGACAACACTTCTTTATCTCAAAAATAATCCCATAGTCTCAACTTCTAATTGGGGGCAGAATATTCTGCCCCCAATTGTCCAAATCACTACAGATGTCTCTCGCTATTCTACTACGCGGTCAGCCTTATCTATAACCGATTGTGGAATAGTGAATCCCATTCTCTCCGCTGCCCCAGGATTGACTACCAGCTTACAAGCTTCAACGGCGCACTTTACAACTGGAATATCACCGGGGAATTCACCCTCTAGTACTCGAACAGCGTAGCGTCCTGCCTCCTGGCCTATCCAGTAGTAGTCGGCACCATAACCAGCAGCGCAACCCCTGTCAACCATATCTGGTGTCGAGCCAAAGAACGGTATCTTGTTCTCCTCGGCGACAGCAATTATAGCCTCAAGCCCGGAGACGGCAGTATTGTCGGTAGGAATGTACATTACATCACACCTGCCAACGAGGGAAGCGGCTGCAGGTCCCACTTCAGCCGTTGTCCCACAAGTTACCTCTACCAGCTCTTCAATGCCAACATCTGCCATAATCCCCTTCAACTCATCTATCTGCACCACAGAGTTCACTTCGCCGGCGTTGTAAATCACCCCAAGCACCGTAGCATCAGGGCAAATCTCCCTAATCGCCTCCATCTGAGGCAGCATGGCAGCCATATCACTGACGCCAGTTACGTTGTCAGGGCGAGGTGCATCCCAGGTAGTCACTATCCCAGCCGCGGCCGGGGCAGTGCAAGTGCTGAAAATCACAGGAATTCCTGTCCCTTCAGCTGCAGCCACACAGGCTTGGGAGATAGGAGTAGTGATAGAGTGAATTAAGTCCACCTCAAGATCGACAAAAAGGCCAGCAATTGTCTGGGCTAGAGACATATCACCCTGAGCATTTTTGAAACCATACTCCACCGTCACTCCCTCCTCTTCTGCCCAGGCGTCCACCACTTCATGAAATCCTCTTTGGTCAGATTCCAGGTCGGCGTGCTCAATTATGACACACTCGCCAATCCGAATCACTGTTTCCTCAGGTTCCGCTGGTTCTGTACAGCCGACAACAAATATGCTGATAGCCAGCACTGCCGCTAACGAAATTAGAAGTACTTTCTTCACTTTTTCCCTCCTTTCTTTAAGATGTTAAGGCTGTCTGAAAATCCTTCCACTGGAGCCTGTCCCGGTGAAAACCGGAAACCGATCACAGCCCACAATCGTCTCCAGCGTTTTCTACGAGATAATTAATTCCTTGCTTTCACCCCCCCTTCAGCCACTAGGCTGTTTCATTTTGCCTGCCCGCTCAATTTTGGGCAGGCACATTTTTTGTTTCCCGCCGCAGCATAACCTCGGGCAAAAGCGAGACCGAAAAGCTGCCGGAAAACCTCGACCTTTGATCATCAGTATAACAGATAAATATTAAAATCCTGTTAAAATTCCCTGCCTGGTAACCAAAAACTCGTGGAAAAATTCACCTCTTACGACCGGAATTCTCATTCTGTTTTAGCTACCACCATCTCACTCAGAAGCCTCAGCTTAGTGAGAGTTTAGTTTTTCCAAGGACTGTAGCTTCTAATCTCCTCCACGATGTAGTATATCAGACCCCCCCGCACTGTCAACCACATGTCCTGACTGACCACACGGCTAACACCGGTAAAATATTTTGGCAACTTCCTTTCCTTCTCATCCTCGCCGAAGCGCCGGGCAGAAGCCTGCACAACCGCCCCTACAGCCACCATGTGCTTCAGCCTGTTCTTATTCGAGATATTAGCCCTGATAGAGTCCAGCGCTTCTTGTGGGGTCACCCTCACCTCCTGCGCTAGCCGGTGGTCTTAACCGGCACGCCAGTATAATGCCTAGAACACAAACTACAGCGCAAACCAGGAAGGCTATCTGGTAGCTATTAAATATATCAAAGATACGTCCGGCCATCACCGGACCAACTGCCCCACCGACAGCGTAGCCAAACGAAGCAACCCCCATGATAACACCATGTGAGCTCAAGCCAAATAACTCAGCAACTAGTGGCGATTCTATTGCCGCTAAACCACCATAAGCGAAACGAAGAATAACGGCAAAGAGGTAAAACATCCATAACTCTCCGGCCGCTAACAGCAAAAACAAAGCGCCTGACATCAGGATAAGATTGATGATAAGTGGCGATCTGCTCCCCACCCTGTCGGTAATACTACCGGCTGCAATCCTGCCCGCAATACTTGACCCTCCAATAACCGACGAAATACCGGCAGCAACTGTAGCTGAAAATCCCAGATCGGTGACATGGTTGGCGATGTGGGCAATTATATTATGCAGACAATAGCCAAAGCAGAATAGTATGGCGACAAGCACCTGCAATTACCGACTACCCATTGCCTCTCGAAGAGAAAATCCCCTGGCGTGTAAATTCAAGCTCGCCGCCTCCTCACTTTTCCCATCAGGCAGCAGCCCCATTCGCCCGGGGTCAAACCTCAAGAACTGGGCTGCCACTGTTAGCAGAGCCCGCCATGGACTACTTTTTATTCGGCCGGCCGGGAAGTACTATTCTTAGCTTACGTCACCCTTTTTTGGTTCCCGGCATTCAACCTAAGCCGAGCTTCTGGGCCAATCTATGGTCAGTACTTGGTCATTATAGGTGGTGAGCCTTTCCATACCAGCTTTGGTAACCACGTAGTCATCCTCCACACCAACCGCTCCTACATCGGGGAAGACCAGCTTGGGTTCAATCGCTAAGACCATATTCTCCTTAAATTCCTCGTGGAAGCCGGGGGAAATAACGGGATATTCGTCAATCTCAAGTCCAATCCCGTGTCCAACGAAGGCTACTTGATGCCCCTTGTAGCCCATGAAATAGTCCCGGTAGCCCCTTTGCCGAACTAGTTCTATTATCTCCCTGTAAAGCCGGGACCAAGACCGCCCGGGGGTAACCCATTGTTCCACAAAGTCCTTAATCTCCTTAGCAACGGAGTAAGCCTCCTGCAGCTTTTGAGACAGCTTCCCGATGACAAAAGTGCGGGTCATGTCGGTTACATAGCCGTTAATCCCAACACCAAAGTCAATAATCAGAGGTTCATTCTCAGTGATAACATTAAAACTTGCCCCTTGGGCAATAGCCGGCGTAGTTCCCAGACCACCTAATGGAACATTCATGGTGGGAGAGAGGGTTGCTGTCTTGCCACAGAAGACATGGGCGGAGAACATTTCCTGATTATATCCCCGCATTCGCAGCAGACCTTGATGCCCCAAGCGTCTGGCTAACGCTCCCAGCAGTGCATCAACCTCCAGTTCGGTCATACCAGGGCGGATGCTTCTTTGCGCTTCCAGCATAACCTGGGTCAGGATCTCACAAGCCTTCCTAATTTGTGAGATTTCGTACCCCGATTTAACCATGCGAACCTTTCTCACGAGCTCGGAGATATCAAAGAAATCTGCCTCTGGGTAATCTCGGTGCAGGAAGAGATAATACTTCACCGGCAGAACGTCCATTTCCAGGCCTATTCTGCCTCGTACTGAGTAGTTGAAGTCGGAAAGAACCTGAGCTAGTTGTTGGCTGTTTTTCAGGGGAGCGACCTGCCTCAAGCTTGATTCCCTTAGAGCCCGGCCAAGGTTTCCGTGTACTGCGAGGACGGCCTCCCCTTCGGCAGGAATAAAAAGGAAGGAACGCTGAATAGTACCAGCGAAATAAAAGAGGTCGACGTTTTGCGAGATTAAGGCTCCGGCGATATCACTGTCTTGAAGGGACTTCTGAAACCGGGCAATCCGCGACTGGATTTCTTCCCGTGGTGTGCGTTGGTATTCCATTACATCCTCCATGACTCGGACTCGTTACTTCTTAGCTTGCCTGTATGCGTGTTTTACCAAGCCGCCCATCACTTTAGCTGCCCTCTCCGGAGTAGGGTAGAAAACTACACCGCTCTGGACAAACTCCTGCTTCTCTTCAACCCAGACCCCGGTTGGCGACGGAAAGCAGGAAATTATGGGCTTTCCATGCGTGTCCGACTTGAGTAGGCTAGTTATCTCGCTGAGCAAAGACCTATTCGCTGAGGCATAAGCGGCATACAGTAGCACACCATCTATGTTTTCGTCCGCCAGGACCACCTCAATCACCTTTTTTATTGTCTCAGTGTCATACCAGGCAGGCCCCATATCAATAGGGTTCGACCGAATGGCTAAAGGAGGCAGCAACTGATGCACACGCTCGGTGGTCTTCAGTGAGAAATCAGCTAATACCAGACCATTCTGTTCGCAGATATCACTCATGATTATGCCGGGACCACCTTGGCCGGAGAGAACAGCCACCCGGTTGCCACCGGGCAAAGGACACAGAGTAAGGGCCTTGGCTATATCAATTAGCTCAGTTGAGCTGTCGGCCATAACAACGCCGGCTTGCTTAAAGGCAGCGGCATAGATTTCGTGCTTGCCGGCTATTGAACCGGTATGAGAATAAGCAGCCTTATCCCTGGCGCTGAATCTTCCCGCCTTAAAGGCTACAATCGGTTTTTTCCTGGTTACGCTACTGGCGACCTCAAACAGCCGGCGGGCATTATCCGTCCCCTCCACATAGATCGTTATCACCGTGGTATCAGGATCATCAGCCATATATTCTAAGATGTCGGCAAATTCGATGTTACACCTGTTGCCAATTCCGATAATTTTGCTCATGCCGACGTGCTCTTCCATGGCCAATGCCGCTATAAGGTGGCAGAAGCCGCCACTCTGACTCACCAGGCTTATGCCACCCTTCAAAGTGAGCGAGAACTCCGGGGTAAAAGAGGCATTAAGGTTAGCATGCAGATTCACGAAGCCAAATGTGTTGGGGCCGATTATCTTGATATTGGCCCGGTTAGCAATAGTCGTTACTTCCTCTTGAAGCTCGGCCCCCGCTTTATCCTCGATTTCTTTAAATCCGGCGGTAATGAGGACGACACCCTTTACTCCTTTTTCAGCACACTCATTTAGTATCGGCGGCACCAGGGAAGCGCGCACCGCGATAATGGCCAGGTCGACCTCGCCTGGAATTGACTTTATTGAGGGACAAGCCTTAAAGCCATCTATTTCTGGCAGGCTGGGATGTATGGGATATATCTTCCCGGGGAAATTGCTCATTATCAGGCTTTTCATACAGTGGTAACCCAGCCTCTTAAAATCGGGTGATGCCCCTATCACTGCCACTGAACGGGGATAAAAGACAGAGTTAAGCTCGTTCCAAGCAGACAATTCGCTCCTCCTGGACAAGGCCCATTTTAGAACTTACCATGTCAGCCTCTAGACCAATACTGGTATTCGCCCGTTTTTCAGCCTCTGTCACCAAGGCATGTTACTCTTAATAAAGCGCCCCCTCTTGTCCCTATGTTCTGCCATGCTCCTATGGCTGGGAGACGGGATGCCATTTGTCGGCTTTTAGTCAGGGCCCTCGCCGGAAGGGTGGAGCGACGATTAAGCTACCAGGCTGGAAGCTGAATTACGGAATTTATAAGTGGTGTAGCCACATTAAACTTGCTTGCCAGTTTGGCAATGAGTATCGGCCGTAAGGAACCTCCATTGAAAGGTTTTCCATCCCGATATCTGATAACCTGAACCATTATTTGCGCAGTACCCTGCACTAGTAACCGGCAACCCCGGGGAAAGTATATCCCTCAGCAAGCGTAACGACTTTCTTTATTCCTCTTCCTTGTACCACTCACGTATCCCTCGCCCCAGGATCTTCCCAGTGGCTGTTCTCGGCATAGCCTCCGCTTTAATAAAGTCCACGGACTTGGGCCGTTTGTAGCCGGCTATCTTAGCTCGGCAGTGCTCTATGATCTCCTGTTCCAACTCCTTGGACGGCTCCACACCGTCAACGGGAACGACGATGGCCTTGATTGCCTCTCCCCACTTCCGGTCGGCAATCCCAACCACTGCCACCTCCTTTACCTTTGGGTGGCTGGCGATAACTTGTTCTACCTCGAACGGGAACACATTTTCACCACCGGTGATTATCATGTCCGCCTTTCGATCCATCAAGACGTAGTACCCGTCTTCGTCACGAAGGGCCATATCACCGGTCCGGAAATATCCTTCGCCGAACTTAAAGGCGTCCTGTGTTTTTTCAGGGTCTTTAAGGTACTCGGTGAACATGGAGGGGGCACGCACACATATCTCACCTACCTCGCCCTCGCGGACCTCAGTCCCCTCCTCGTCCAGAAGCCTTATCTTTTCCAGGCCGTATAATTCCCTCCCGATGCTCCCCAGCTTCTTCAGCTGCTCGTGTGGCCGCAGGATGGTCGTCCCGCCCGCCTCGGTGGTCCCGTACTCCTCAAACAGGCCGACGTTCTTCCAGTACTCCATCACGGCCACTTTGGTATCCTTCCGAACAGGCGCCGAGGAACACAGGAGCTTTCTCATGCCTGAAACATCATATTTTGCCTTCACCTCTTCGGGTAGGTCAAGCATCATTACATAGTGTGTGGGCACCAATGAAGTAAAAGTAGTCGCTTCATCCTGCATGGTCTTGATGTAATGCTCCGGGTCAAAGCCTACCCGGTTATATATACACACCCCTCCACCAACCCAGGTAAAGACCCACGAAAAGAAGATGGAGTTTATATGGCTTGTGGGCATCACCAGCAAGGCTATGTCGTCGCTAGCAAAGCCAAAATTCACTACGTGCAACCAGTTATAGGCGATGAAGCTCTTATGCGAGCGCACCACTCCCTTGGGCTTCCCGGTCGTCCCGGATGTGTAGGTAATAGTCCAGGCGGATTCTTCATCTACCTCTATGCCCGGCTCCTTTGAAGACCCTTTCTCAATGACTTTTTCATAGTGTTGATATCCCCCAGGAGCCTTCTCATCCCCAAAGAAGAGGTAGTTATCACGAGGAATGGACAATTGGTGACGAATGGACTCCACTCCCTCCACGAACTCCTTCGCCACTACAAAGACCTTGGCCTCACCGTGCTCACATATGTAGTGATATTCCGGAGGTGCCAGTCGAAACAGGACAGGTATTATTGTTAACCCCGCTTTGGCTGCTGCCCCGTACATCTCCATCCACTCCACACAGTTGTACGCAACAGCGGCAAATCTATCCCCGGGCTGCAGGCCCAAACCCAGCAGCGCATTGGCCAGCCTATTACATCGTTCATTCCATTGCTTGAAGGTTAGAGATCGGCTAAGGTCCTTCGCTCCCATTTTGTCGGGATGCAGGTAAGCGTTGTTCCTCAACACATCTCCCGCATTTAACCATTTGCCCATTTATCAACCTCCTGTCTATAGTGTTTTGTCAGAATCTGATTTTCCCTGGCAAAGCCTACCAGTTCCATTTCAACTTACATTTCATTTGCCAAGCCCGGGGTTCGAGTACCCGGTAGCCTCGACCTTACTGCATTATTATACCAGTCCGGTTGGTGTCCTTCCAGTCTTTCTAGCTTCCTCAATGAGCTTTCTCAGGTTATCTCGGCATACAAGTTCAATCCCAGGAAAGTGCCCAGGCGGCTTCGGTCAATGTTTCCGCCACTCAGCACGCAAACCGTTTCAGAGCCACTGGGGACGTTAGCTTTCTTGAAAAGCAGAGCTGCAAATCCGGCTGCTCCAGCCGGTTCCGTTAGGAGCTTACACCGCTCCAAAATCAAGCATAGAGCTTCTATCATTTCGTCATCCGACACTAGAACGAGTTCATCAACATACTCTTGCACTAAAGCCAAATTCAGCTCTCCAACAAAGGGAGCAGCTAAGCCATCTGCAACGGTGTCTGTTCTGTACAAATGAACCACTGCCTTCTGCTGCAGACTTTGCCACATGGCTGAGGCACCAACGGGTTCCACACCCACAATCTTAACCGCCGGCTTCTTTAGCTTGATGGCCGTGGCAATTCCTGAAATCAGGCCGCCACCGCCGACAGGGACGAAAACGACATCAACCTCCGGCAAGTCCTCCAGGATTTCCAGCCCTATGGTCCCGTGACCAGCCACCATGTGGGGGTCATCAAAGGGGTGAACGAAGGTTAAATTGCGTTTCTTTTGCACCTCCAGGCATGTTGCTAAAAGGTCACCCTCAGCAAGAACCACTTCCGCACCATAGCCCTTGGCAGCATTAACCTTGTTCGGAGGAGTCGTATGGGGTATCACCACTGTAGCTGAGGTGCCAAGCAAAGAGGCGGCATAAGCCAAGCCCTGGGCAAGGTTTCCAGATGACATAGTGATAACCCCTCTTTTTCTTTCCTCCTCTGTCAGATGATGCAGCTTATTGATAGCTCCTCTAGGCTTGAATGAGCCTGTCTTCTGAAAGACCTCTGCCTTGAAATGAAGGTGCGTGTCAGTGCGCTTTCCCAGGGTCGTAGAAGATATCAAAGGTGTTCTGTGGACTCGACCCGCTATAATTTGCTGGGCGCTGGTAACATCACCTAGTTCAATCATCTACTTTCTCTTACATGTCCTAGGTGAGAACGTGGCAAAGCGTAATTCTGCCGTCCTTTGCCGGTGGGCTCGGGATTCGTAAACCGCCCATGACAAAGCAAAGAACCTGCTGAACCTGCCTTGAATGTAAACCTCTCCTCAGGACTTCTTGCCCCACTTCTCTTTCCATCTGTCTTTGGCTGTATGTAGTCAGCGAAAGTGGGACAGTTAAGCTATCGAAAATAACGGACACTTTAAAGGCCATGCCCCTGCTCTCTGGCAGTCCTATTATAATCCCTTCTTGTTGCTAATGTCTTGCTTTTGACCTCCTTTCTTCTCTGTAATATTTCAAGATGCCTTCCCATATATACGTCGTAGGGCGTGACATCGCCGAGACCTTCGTGATAGCGCCGGTAGTTGTAGTACTCGATGAAGGCCTCAATCGCTTCTCTCAATTCGTCAGGCATCTCGTACGGAATAAGGCTTAACTCACCTTTGATAGATCTGTGGTATCTCTCTATCTTTCCATTGGTTTGAGGGTGATAGGGAGAAGCTACGATGTGTCTCACACATACAAGCCCCAGGTATTCACCAAACTGCCGGGAAAGATATCCTGAGCCGTTGTCAGAGAGGAGTACTGTCCGGTCTTCCACCGACACATCTGTCATCCCGGTAAAGTCTACCGCCTTCTGGACGACGTCTATCAGAGAGCCGGCTGCCATATCATTCTTCAGCTCCCAGGCTAAGATATACCGGCTATAATCGTCCATCACCGTCACCAGGTAGTACCAGCCCCAGTCAACGACCTTAAGATGGGCACAGTCGGTTGCCCAGAGTTCATTTGGTCTCTTTGTCTTGCGGTGATACTCCTTGCCAGCCTTGAAACCTACTACTTCAGCCGGCTTAATCAGCCCTTCTCGCTTCAGGATACGGAAGACGGTACTCTCCGAGACATACCAGCCTTCGCGGTCAACAAGCTGCAAAGCCAATTGACGAGAGGAGAGTTCTGGAGATGCCCGCGCCTGAGTCAGTATCATCTCCTCTTCCTTAGGCCTTAGCTTATTCCAAGGTATCGAAGAACCACCCTTTTTATCCTGTAGCCTGCCCTCTGTCTGTCTCTTGAGCCATCGATAATATGTGCTTTTCGGCATCCCCAAATGGTCCAGTGCCCTTCGCCGCGGCAACCCGGAACTGGCAACAAGAGCCAGAATCTCCTTCTTTTCAGCAGCACTCACTCGCTCGTACCTCCCCTTTATTCTAGATCTGGCGCCGCTGTTTTTTTAAGCACGTGCACCTGGAGAGATAACTCGGCTACCAGTGTTTTAAGCCTGGCGTTCTCGCGCTTCATTTCTTGGATCTCAGTCCTGGTAGCATCCCGGGTGATGTCCCGGGTAAGCCTCTCTTTACCACCTTCCATAAAGTCTTTGAGCCAGGCATAGTAAGTACCAGGTCGAATGCCTTCACGGCGGCAGAGGTCCCGGATGGGAGTATCCCGCCGGAATCCTTCCAGCACGATGCGGATCTTTTCCTCGGCGGTGAACTTACGGCGGGTGATACGTTTGATGTCTCGTATGAGCTGCTTTGTTTCCTGGGTCCTGGCTTCAGCTTGCCAGATATTATCTATTCCCTGGGTCATAATCCTGCTCCTTTTCATTCGTTACTTTAATTCTTCCAGAGGACAGGAGCAACCCCTAAGCGTCCATTAACAATTCCTTCAATTGTGTCCCATTTTCCTTGACGATTTACACATTTGATCCCCTAGCTCAAAAGGTAATAAAGTGTGACTTCTGTGATGGCGATCCCCTTTGTGTCAAGTTCTGTGAAGTAAATGCCGTACAATATGAGGATGCCAGTGAGCAGAGTATGGGGAAGCAGGTAGCAATGGCAGACAAATTCTCAGGGATACTGCGGAAGGTTGCTGCAGCCATAGCCTCTGTATAGTGCAGACCCTACGCAAAAGAAAGGCCACCTGCGTAAGTATTACGTCAAGGGCAAGACTCGCTCTTCTAGTGGCAAGCCAAGTTGCTAAAGGGAGCCTTCTAGTCGTCGAAACTAGAGCATTGGTACCAGAGGGGCGAGGGTGATTAGTCCAGCACTCAAGGAGTTGAGTGCTGGATGAAAGGTAAGGGAAGCTGTGAGCGTTAAGATAAACATCCATCCCTTCTTATCTCAGCATACTAATGGTCAGGACGTGGTTGAAGTGAACGGAAGCACTGTTGGCCAGTGTCTTGAGCAGTTAGTTGCCCGGTTTCCTCAGCTCAGGCAATGGCTGTTTGAAAAGGGTGGTAAGTTAAATAGACTCGTTGAAATCTATGTTAACATGGAAAGCTCCTACCCAGAGGAACTGGCTAAGCCAGTTAAGGACGGAGATGAGCTTCATATAATAGTTATAATTTCTGGAGGGTGAGGCTAGGGCATCCTCTGTTCAGTACCCAGCCTATTTCTTAAGAGGCTCAAAGGCAAAAAATAACCTCTTCTCTTCTTTTATTGCTCCCTTTACCTCTATTATCATAGGAGGTACATCAAAGACAGCGAGCTGAACTTCATCTCCTTCCTTAAGCTGCCCCTCCTCACAATTGATTACCCGGGCGAGTAATTTACGTCCTTCACCTAGATCAATGAGAGCGTGAATTAAGGGTGAGTCGAAACCGAGAGGAACTCCCGCCACCTGCTCAGTGAAATAGAGCACTTTCCCCTGGGTGGGAAGGTCTACCCACTCTAAATCCTCCGAATTGCATTCGGGGCAGATAACTCGCGGGGGAAAAGGGACATGACCACATTTTTTGCATTTCGTGGTTGTAAACCTTTTCTGCTGCAGGTTTTCGTAGAATTGATGAATGCGGTTAAACTCCTTAGCCTCCAGTGGATAAAGATCCATGGTGGACGGGTATTTATCTTCTAGAATAGGTACTCCTGGTACTGGCATAACCCCTCCTTATAAATCTTGAATTATTAAGGCTCTCGTTCATAAATGATTATGGTATGTTCAACATTAAGCCCACTCAGGTTATGAGTAAGTCCTATCTTAGCCCCTTTCACCTGGTTTATTGCCCTCCCTTGTAGCTGTTGGAGAATCTCGCGGGCCTGCCGAATTCCTGTTCCTCCAAAAGGATGACCACAAGCGAGGAGTCCACCATCCGTATTCACCGGAATCTTTCCCCCAAAATCGCTTTGTCCTGATTCAACAAAGGGCCCACCCTCTCCCTTCTTGCAGAACCCCAGCTCCTCCATCTCAATAATCTCAGAAATAGTGAAGCAGTCATGAGTCATGGCAACATTAATGTCATCGGGTCCGATTCCTGTTGTCTCACAGGCCCTTTTTGCTGCGGCTCTTAAGTGAGGCCAATCAGCAGGATGTTGGCCAGGCCAATTCATGGACATACTATGGAGGGCTACTTGGGCAGTCCCTCTGATGTATACCAAAGGTCTATCAGTGAGTTCCCTTGCTTTGTCAGCATGAGTCAGGATCACCGCCGCACACCCATCAGTGACGGGGCAGCAGTCAAAAAGACTGAGGGGAGGAACAATCGGCCTAGCTGTCATCACTTCTTCTAGCGTAACTGCTTTTTGAAAATGGGCCTTTGGGTTATTAGCACCGTTTCTCCTGTTCTTTACCGAGACTGCCGCCAGTTGTTCTTTCTTGGTTCCATAGAGCTTCATATGTGCCTGACTGGTCAGGGCAAACCAGGGAGATGGCAATCCTATGCCCTGAGCCCCATCCCAATCACGGTCTACAGAGGCAATCTCGCTGTAATACATTTCCCACCTCTGGGGTGTGTAGAGCTTCTCACCACCGGCTACCATTACAATATCAGCCATCCCAGATCTAATCAGCCCTGTAGCCAGGATAATCCCTGAACTACCCCCGGCACACAAAGTGTCTACACGTGTGCACATATTTGTTGGTTTAATCCCTATACGCTCAGCTATCAACGGAGCTATATTGACCTGAAAGGAAGTCCTTCCGCAATAAGAGGAAGCAAATAGAAAGCCATCTATATCCTTCTTCTTGAGTGCTGGAATATCATCAAAACAATCCTTGGCTGCTTCCTGAGCCATGTCAACTATGCTTGCTTCTCTGACCCCCCATCTACTCATACCACCAGCAATAATACAGACATTCCTTCCAGTCATTCTTGACCTCCTATATCAGAGTTTATTTACTTTTTAATTGTAAGAGCAATCCTAGAGTTATCACTGCTGCTGGCTGTAGTCATAGAAGCCCCTACCCGTCTTCACACCTAATTCACCAGCCTCAACCTTCTTTCTCCATAACGGAGAAGGCTTATAACACTCTCCCAGCTCATCTCGCATATAATCCAGGCAGCGCAATCCGACCGGTATCCCATTGGCTATGTCCAATGACTTAAATGGACCCATAGCATGCCCCAGTCCTAACTGGCAACCCTTATCAATGTCCTCAGCACTGGCTACACCATCTTCAAGCAACTTAACCGCTTCATTAGAAAGCACGAGAAACAATCTGGTCACAACGAAACCCGGAACATCTTTGTTGACAATAATCGTCTCCTTGCCAAGCTTGGCCGACATGTCCTTAATGACCTGGCAGGTCATGTCCGAAGTCTTGACTCCACGAATTATCTCAACCAATTTCATTACCGCTACCGGGTTGAAAAAGTGCATCCCTATTACCTTGTCCTGTCGCCGGGTCAGCGAATCTATGGCAGTAATACTAAGTGCCGATGTATTAGAAGTGAGTATTGTTTCCGGAGCACATAGCTCATCCAGCCGCTTAAACATCTGCTGCTTTAGCTCCATCTCCTCAGGAATACTTTCAATCACCACCTGAACTCCTTCTACCGCTCGTTTAAGGTCAGTAGTACCCTCAATACGATGAAATACTTTGTCGGCTTCTTCCTGGGTCATTTTGCCCTTGTCGACAAAATACTTCTTTAAATTGCCCTTAATGGCGTTTATGCCATTTTGAACAAACCTATCTTCAATATCCGTCAATGACACTTCATAACCGTTATTAGCCAGAAGCTGAGCAAGCTGACTACCCATGACGCCAGCGCCCACAATACAGACCTTGTTGATTTCCATTTTTGTTCCCCCCTTTTAATATTTTCTGCAATAAGAAATTGACAACATGTCAAGGTCTCCAGTATTTCACTCGATGGGGTGCCAGGGTAGGCGGCCACAACTTGAACTCCAGCCTCTATTACCCCCCTGGCTATCGCCTCATTGCCCAGGACAAGAAGTCTTTCTCCGGGAGCATCAGAACTAATGGTTAATTCTTTCAAGGTAACCCCCCTAACCAGGTAGGTGAGGGTATTTCTGTCTTAGTTTTGGCTTCTCTATCTTACCAGTGGGATTGCGCGGCACGTGGTCAAATACAATGCGCCTCGGCCTCTTGTACCGGGGTAAATTCTGTTCACAGAACTGATTTACCTCTTCTTCAGTCAGCGTCTCTCCGGGCTTGGGGTCGATGACAGCTATAACTATCTCCCCCAGCCTCTCATCAAACTCCTTCCAGGTGATTTCTTTTCTTAGCCCCTGGCTTGGTTTCAGTTCAATAAGCGCAGGATCATTGGGATACATTCGCCTATTTCAGGCTACCATCTCCGAGACAGTCGTCCTTGCACCTCCTCCGTCTAGTTCAACACGCCTTAGCTTATGATAAAAACTTTCGTGGCGTGTCAACGAGCGGACATTTTTTCGGATTTCCTTGACAGAGAATCACCCTCAGGTTCGATAGTAACATACCTTTGGAAGTATGTCAATAAATTGTGCTGGCTGACCACATAGGTAACACTGGACTGCGGATTTTAGCAAGTTCTTTTTCAATATACTCTACCGGAGTAAGATAGGCAAGAGATTGGTGCGGGCGGTTGAAGTTATACTCAATAAGCCATTCAGTTAGCCGGGGATTTAGCTCTTCAGGGTCCAAAGACAGATTAAAGTTATAGAGCCATTCATACTCTAAGGTCTCATTAAACCTTTCTATCTCCGGGTTATCTTTTGGGGTCTTGACTCTGGAGAAGTACCTTTGAATACCTAATCCGACGCTAGCCCGTTCAAATTCCCAGGCAAACTCACTTCCATTATCCGTCTGCAAGTTTTCTATCGGCTGACCAACAAGGTAACGGAGACGATAAAGAAAATCTGCTGCAGACCTTGAACTCTTATTTTTGTACATCCGGGCATAGCCTAACTTAGTGGCATGGTCTACGGCAGTCAAGATATATCTTTTGACATTACCCCAGTAGATAACAATGGTATCAAGCTGAAAGAGGAAGCAAGGTCTCCCTTCTTTCACTAGCTGGGTAATCCTCTTCTTCGGCTTCTGGCGAGCTCTGGCTCTCTTTCTGGCGGTCTTCTCTTGTTTCTTTTTGTCAGGGTAGAGTTTATACCTTCGTATTACCCTCTCAATTTTCCAGGTAGAGATCTCCTCAGAATATTCCTTCTCATAGAGAGCTTTCAGCTTCTTCTTGCCATAGTAAGGATATCTATTTCTTAAGCGCCTTATCCTCTCTTCCTGGATAAGGGTCACCTCCCAGTTCCTCTTATGGTAGGGGGCTTTGGATTGATCAGCCAGGCTCTTGACATTGTATTTAGAGTCCTTAAAGCGCTTGAACCACTTGTGAAAGGTCTTCCTTGAAATGCCGAAGTGTTTGGCAGTCTGAGCGGCATTCTCCTTTCCCGCGGTATAGTAGAAGACCATCCATTCCACTCTCAATCTCTCCTGGGTTGCAAAACCCAAAAGGTCTGCCACTCCCCTCCAGCATTCATATCTATCCTTTTGGACAATGGGCTTTCTTTTAAAGAAGTAGAAGCTGGCTGGCTTTCTCATCCTGGTAACTCCTCACGGTAAGTTATTACCACTAAACATACCATGATTGTTACCCATGTATCTCAGCCTCCGCATAAATATAATTGTAGCAGACGCTGTCACGGATTTGTGCCCGATATGTCAAGACCCTTTAGAAACGTTCTCTAGTGACCGCATACAAGTAATGCTTGGCTGATGCGTTGAGGTTGGTGGTGGCATTAACCCATTCAGAGGAGTCGTACGGGGCATCGCCACTATAGCTGAGGTGCCACACAAATAGGCGGTATAGGCGAAGCCTCGGGCAAGGTTTTCGCATGACATAGTGATAGGCCCCATTTCTCTCCGCTCCCCTGTTGGATGATCTAGCTTATTGATAGCCCCTCCAGGCTTGAACAAGGCTATCTGCTGAAAGGTGTCTGCCTAAGAATGCAGGTGTGCGCCAATGCGCTTTCTCAGGGCCATAGAAGACATAAAAGGCGTTCTGTGCACTCGAGCCGCTATAATTTGCTGAGCGCTAGTGACATTTCCTGGTTGAATCATCTAATTTCTCTTACCATATCCTTGGTGAGGATGCGGTGAAGCGTAATTTTGCGCCATCCTTTGTCCGTGCGCTCGGGATTCATAAACCTCCGGTGACGAAGCAAAGAAAGTTCTGAATCTGCCTTGGATGTAAGACTCTCCTCAGGACTTCTTGCCCCACTTCTCTTTCCATCGTTTTTCAACTTCAGGGTTGACTGCATAGACAGGCCATTCCCCATTAAGGGCCAGGACAACTTGTGTCATTGGCTTATACCAGAATTCAGGGCCCGAGTCGGCGGCAGTAGAGTACCAGGCACTGTGGCCGGTAAGGATGACATTGGGCATTTTGAGGAGCGGGTTATCCGGAGCCACGGGGTCATCTACAGTGACATCAAGTCCTGCGCCGGCAATAAGTCCCTCCTGCAAAGCTCTAATAAGGGCGGCTTGATCGACAATCTCTCCCCGGGCAGTATTGATTAGGTAAGAGGTAGGTTTCATCTTCTTGAACTTTTCGTAGCCGATCATGTTTCTCGTTTCTTTATTAAACGCTGCGTGGATGATGATGAAGTCCGAATCCCTGAGAAGTCGGTCTAAATCTGCGGGCTCCACTCCGTGACTGACCATTACTGTTTCTGGAACATATGAGTCATAGGCGATAACTCTCATTCCCAAGCCCTTAGCCTTGAGGGCTGTGGCTCTACCCGTTCTGCCCAAGCCTATGATGCCGACAGTCTGGTCACGCATTCGAAATATAGGGTAAGCAATCTCTTCTATGGCTCTCCTGTTGAAGGGCACAAAATTGACCTGTTTCTCCTTCACCGCTCTATCCAGCTGAAAAAGCTTATAACCGAGAGCCAGCATAAGTGCTATGGCTCGGCCTGAGAGTTCATCTATGCAGTAATCAGGGGTATTGGTAACAACTGTACTACA
>Ga0209979_1001485_pt1 | contig 25570 bp, 26 predicted proteins | sample AnhtaG_FD_183114 | JGI IMG/M metagenome (GOLD analysis project Ga0209979, IMG submission 183114) | Deep subsurface microbial communities from Anholt, Denmark to uncover new lineages of life (NeLLi) - Anholt_01485 metaG (SPAdes) (version 2) | ecosystem: Environmental > Aquatic > Marine > Oceanic...
CGCGTAGTAATGAGCATATGCGGAACCCTTTAAACTAAGAGGGGCTTGACAGCGGACTTAGAGCGGGCCATACTACGGCCAACTGAGGAACAGGGGGAAAGCATGAAAAATGTCGCTATCACCGGCATCGGGGGATACCTCGGGTGTCGGTTGCTCTATAGGCTGGAGCAGGAAGACGAAGTGGAGCGCATCGTCGGCATCGACGTCAAGGCACCCAGCGCTGCCTCTCCCAAGTTAAAGTTTTACCAGCAGGATGTACGAAAGCCCTTCGCCGATATCTTCACCGATAACCAGATCGACACTGCCTTGCACCTAGCCTTTCAGGTTACGCCGGTTCACGATGAGGTCGGGTCCCATAGCATCAATATCGAGGGCTCCCAGAACTTCCTCGAAGCCTGCCGGCAGGCTTCGGTGAGTCACCTCTTCTATATGAGCAGCCACACGACTTATGGGGCACATGCCGACAATCCCGAATCGATTACCGAGGACGCTCCGCTGCGGCCGACCCCCGATTTCCTCTACCCCAACGACAAGGCCAGGGTCGATCTGATGTTCCAGGACTTCATGGCAAACCACCCGGATACCTGTGTAACCATCGTGCGCACCGTCACGGTAACCGGGCCCCACATCGTCGCCGGGGGACTGACCGTTCTGTTTACCCCGGTGATGATTCGACCCAGTGGACACGACCCGCTGTGGCAGTTCATCCACGAGGACGACCTGGTGGAGGTGGTCACAGTCCTGCTCAAGCAGAAGCAGAAGGGGATCTTCAATGTTGCTGGCGAGGGAGGCATGCGCTATACTGACATGATCAAGGCCGTAGGCAAACGATCCATTGCGCTACCGGCAGGCCTGCTGTCACGGTTCACCCGTCTTTCCTGGCAACTGCACCTGCAGTCGCGGTCCCCGGGTGGTGTGGAGATTCTTAAATACCCCATAGTTGTCAACACAGAGAAGGTGCGTAAAGCGACCGGTTTCAAGTTCCGCTACTCCGGCCGCGAAGCATTTATGTCCTTCCTAGACACGATGCGGAAAATTTCCTGAGCACCTGGAATCTTATGCAAGTTTCCTCGTTGAACCGGGCTCTTCAAGCATGGGTTATCGACCGATGCTCACATCAAGAGGCGGATCGCACAGCAGGCTATCGACTAGTAAGAGTGGCCCGTCGGGTATGGAGGCAGATTGGGTAGTTGTCTGGCCACGAAAATAAAGCTACTTTCTTTGTCATTCTGACCCCGATTTATCGGGGGAAGAATCTAAACCTTATCCCTGATTCGGGAGATTCTTCGGTCCCCCGACGAATCGGGGTCCCTCAGAATGACATATGGTTACGCCCATCTTCGTTCAGCCGATTCATCCCTATTTTTATCCTCAAGTGGTGCCTTTTGCAAGCAGCATGCTTGATTAAGAGGAAATTAGCTCTATTGGAGGCAGCGCTGGCAGGGTGGCTCATTTGCTCTTGCCGCCGCGGAATATCCTTTCGATTGATACTTCCAGTCTCAAGAAGATATCATAGACCCCTACCATTGCGGGTAATACGGGGATTAAGGCATTTGTCAGTTTAAGCGATGGACCCACCGATGGTACCACCAGCCTCGCCATAACTGGATTCAGTGGCTTCATGATCGGTGTTGCTATATTTGCCCATAAAGATAAATAACCGGTTGCAAGTTTGGATTCAGCCATATGTCCGGCAAATCTAATCAAGGCGGGAAACAGAGGGGCCAGGCCTTCTACTGTTTTAACCAGATCATCCTGTGTTCCCTTGCGGGCCATCATATCTTTCAGCGATCCTTTTGGTAGAGCGCCCATCAATGGGTCTGATATCTTCAAAACCGGTATTAGAATTGGCGCCAGCTTCACTTTCTCTAGTTCGTCCAGGATATCCGTTATCTCTACCATATTTATACCCCCATAGCTTCGGCAACCAGTTCAGTTATATCCTTAACCTCGATCGGCTCTTTCACCCGCTCGATTACATCGATGAAGTGTGTTTTACAGAACGGGCATGCTGATGCCAGAACGGTTGCACCGGTTTCCTTTATCAACGGGATTTTCGCAGCTCCAATTTCTAATGCGAGATCCGGGTTGGAAATTTTTACCCCCCCACCGGCACCGCAACACCATGCCGCATGCCTGGTGGGATACATCTCCACCAGCTCAAGCCCTGGGATCGCTTTTAAGACCGCTCTCGGCTCATCATAGATATCCATTTCCCTTCCCAGATGGCACGGGTCGTGATAGGTTACTCTCAAGTTAACCGGCTTTTTGAACTTTATCTTTCTACCTGAAATCAGCTCGGCCAGTAACTCGCTTATATGCATAACCTTGAACGGTAGCTCTCCAGCGAACTGTGTCCAGTCCTTACTTATTCCCATGTAACCTTCAGCACACGAGGTAACAAGCCTTTTAACCTTCTTTTCCTTTAGCAGCTCCACATTGTGCTCGATCATCTTCTCTGCCAGGTCTACATTCCCGTTCCTGAGCAGTATCGAACCGCAGCACCATTCGTCTGGCAGAACGGCAAATTTGATACCAGCGCGTTTCAGTATTTTTACAGTTGCCTTGGCTATCTCCTGTCTCCGGTAAGCTGTGCTACAGCCCACGAAGAGAACGGTGTCAGCGGTTTCGGGTATATCGAGGCCTTCTGCCCATTTCGTTCTGTTTGCCTGTGGTTCTCCATAAGGATTGTGGTTTTTCTCGATGCTTTCAGCCGTTTTCTTAAGTGGCTCTGGCTGAAGACCGAGGTCAACGCAATCGGCACGCATCGCTTCCATAATAGCGACCGACTGAAGTGCCTCAAGCTCTGCCCCCAGCGGGCTCAGTATTCTAGGCAGCATAGTCTTGAGGGCATTTCCGCCAATTTGAGCTATCATATTGCTCATAGGTTTGCATATCTCTTCGCACGAGGCACATGTAGTGCAATTATAGATACAATCGGCGACCTCTTTGGAGTATTTCAGCGATCCCTCTAAGAGATAAAAAGCCATTATATTGTGGCCTCTGGCTGAGCTATCTTCGAACCTGAGCTGTTCATAAGTGGGACAGGTTTTATAGAATCCCGATTCGTCAATTACGGTACCGGTGCACATAGCGCAATGATTACATGTCCATATTTCTTGTTTGTATTCTTCAATTCTCATTCTTCTTCCTCTAGGCCAAGCCCATGGACCCCTGGATTCATTATATTGTTCGGATCCAGGGCTTTCTTAATCGCTTTCATGAACGAAATATATTCTGGCTTAAATCTTTTAGTTAGAAATTGACTCTCTTTTCCAATCCGGTAGAGTGCTGCATAACCGGTGTCCATGTAGGACTCTACTATCTCGTTATACATGTCTTGAGCTTGTTTTAGCTTTTCGGGGTCCATGAAGTCAGCGGGCGTCATTGCAAATGTATTAGAAACCCCTCCTCTGCCAAGAAGTTGAGCGAAAAGAAAGAAGTGCTCAGCCCCTATTAAAGGTATAGAGCCGCTTAATGCATCTTCATCTCTATACATGATTTCTAATGCCTTCCCTACCACCTTCTGCCATTGAGGAAGATGGGCTATCGAACAAGTGTCACTGCCATTTGGCCCCATGACTTTCCCAAATGTTCCTCCTCCCATCCACTCTGTCTGATTAATTATGGATATGCCCAGAGCGCGACAAATGCCTTCCACTGGTATAGCTATACCATTGAATTCCTTTGCCATTTTGTCTATGGCCTTTTTCTGTGCTTTAAATATGTCTTTGTCATAGGCCTCGGTTGCAAAGATGGCAAGATCTCTCTCTCCCACAAGCGGTGCAAGTATCCTTTTCAGAGAATCAGGAAGAGTGAAAAAAGCAATACCCCATAAATCCGTGACATAACCGTACCATTCCAGCTTGAATACAAATTTAAGCTCGGAATCTGTATCTGGAAAAGAGTAGGCAAGGGTAGCGGAGTACTCGGGGATTGGATATGTTCTAAGAGTGAATTCCGTTATTACCCCGAATGCTCCGGCCGCTCCTAAGAATATGCCTACTAGGTCGGGACCATTGCAGTATCTGTAATACCAATCCTTCACCTTGGTATTGGCCAGAGAGCCGGTCTCTATAATATCCCCGTTTGGTAGAACTACCTGCAGGTTTAGAATATTCTCATTGAGCCATCCATATTTCGGGCTGTTTATCGAGAAGCAGTTACCACCAATACCCCCTCCCAGGGTAGCTCCAAGGAAACCATGGGGCCCCTGAAGGCCAGCAGTAACCCCCTTTTTAGCGAGCTCATGGTGTAGTTCCCCCCACCTTATGCCAGGCTGAACTCTCACCGCGTTTAATCCTTCTTGAAAATCGAGGACACGGTTCATATCTGTCATATCGAGGATTATGCCACCTGTTTTTTTAAGAGGAGTCGCGGCGCCGGTCATATCCGAGCCTCCTCCCCTGGCAATTATCGGGATTTTATGCGTGTTTGCCAGTTTAAGAATTTTTGATACTTCCTCGGCGGAGTGAGGTTTGACCACTATATCCGGTGGCCCATATTTATCAGATAAGGGATGAAAGAAGGTACCGGCAAAATCCTCTATTGCGTAAGTCCATCTAATGACATCATCTGCTCGCACATACTTTTCCCCGACTATTTCTACTAAACCCTTTACTATGTTTTCACCTGCAACCGCTTCCATTTTCTTACCCCCTATTTAGGATAATCTATTATCATTATATTCTATGTAATATTCTGAATTACCACTATTCGTTTATCCTTTGTACTGACCTTTTACCTTAGACACACACCACACCCCGCCATTTTCCATTTCCGCAACGCACCTGTTACAATGATCGCACTGCGAGGCCTGCCAGTCGCCCCTCTCCATTCTCCGTACCAGATCAGGATCCCGGATAAGGGCCCGGCCTATCTGTACGAAGTCAAAGCCTTCCTGCATAGCCTTCTCCATGTTCTCGATGGAGCAGATGCCCCCGATCAGAACTAGAGGAATACTCACTGCCTCTCTCACTTTTCGGGAATCCTCCATGAAAAACAGCTCTTCAAAGGGATAAGTTTGAACGAAGATGCTGCCAAAGAGTAGTAGACCTACCTTTTCCAACAAACTTTTGGGACCATGGATCCACTCCTTGAGCGGTATCCTTCCCCGCATCATGTAGAATGGCGTCTTAGCGGTGAATCCGCCGCTTGGGATGAGAGCGCTAGCTCCCTCCACCTCGTATCGCTTGGCTACCTCGATAGCTTCGTCCAGTTCCAGGCCACCCTTGAAACCATCTCTAAGGTTCATCTTGATCAGAATGGGGAAGTCGGCCCCAACGGTCTCTCGAACGTGTTTTATCACCGAGGCGGGAAAACGCATGCGGTTCTCCAGGGACCCCCCATAGCGGTCCTGTCGCCGATTGGTGTACGGAGAGAGAAACTGACTGAGAAGGTATCCATGCCCAGCGTGAATCTCCACAGCGTCGAACCCGGCCTTTATCGCCAGGGTAGCTGCTTTCCCGAAGTCTTCCGTTACCCTTGTAATTTCCTCCTCGGTCATTTCATGAGCAAAGGCGTAGCGGAAGGTGCAGAATTTGCGGGAAGCGCCAAGTGGTCGGCGGCCGATCACAGACTTGCTCGAGAAGTAACCGCAATGTCCGAGCTGTATGGAGGCGGCAGCACCCTCCAAGTGCACAGCATCGGTCAGTTTCCGTAGCTCTGGCACGATCTCTTCCCGCATCCACATCTCTGAGTCGAAGCCACGACCATCAAAGGACACCGAGCAATAGGATACGGTAGTCATAGCAGCGCCACCTGCTGCGGCCTCCCTGTGGTGCTCCAGCAATGGATCAGAGGGGAATCCGCCGGGACACATCCCCTCGAAACAGCCAGACCGAATAATTCGGTTGCGCAGCTCCAGTCCACCGATTTTGCCGGGAGAGAGAACCTTGAGCTGCTTTTTATCCGCTATATCGGGCATGTTCCGTTTCCTTTCTCAACCCCTCCAGTAAAAACCACTGCCGTGCTAGTTGGACACTAAACAGGGAAGCACGCTATTGGGTTGTTTATGGTAGCAATGAATCGGTTTAGCTTATATCACACACACACCGCATTGTCAACATATTGGTGTGTGGTGTCTAGGACATACTACACACTTTTCAGGCTATGGATACACGGAGCCGTTGAGGACGGTTACCGTGCCGCCTTGGCGATATAAACAATCGGCCTAAATCCTCTCCGCCACCCTGGCCGCATCGTAGGTTGCGGAGGAGGCATCGCGGGGCTTTTCACAGTCGCCTATTTTGTAGACCTCCGGCACAAGGCCCTTCAACTCCGTGGCCAGCCTGTTATCCGATGCTGCACCCACCGCTAGTATCACGGTGTCCGCCGGCAGGAAAAGGATTTCCCCCTCCCAACCGATTGCCACACTGCCCTCGGCAATCTCCAGCACCGGGGTATTCAGGTATAAGGGTATGCCCAGCTCGAGGAGCCGCCTGGCCAATGTCTTGAAGGCGAAAGTGTTCTGCGGCCCCTTCCTTCCACCAAGTTTACCTCGGCTAACGATGCTCACCTGTTTCCCCTGCTCCGCCAGCATTATGGCCACTTCTATAGCGTTGAAGCGTGCGCCGACAACCACAACCTTTCCCTTCGCCTCCACCTTACCCATAAAGACGTCGTTTGACTGCACCACGTTCTTGCTTGTAGCGCCCGGTATATCCAGTCCCAGGGGCATGGCTCCGGTGGCCACTACCACCACATCGGGCTTCATCGCCAGCACCTGCTCCTTGGTAATCTCGGTGCCCAGTGTAACCGGGATACCGGCCTTATCCAGGGAACGCTTCAAGTAGTCGGTGAAATCGGCAAAGCCTTCCTTACCCGGCACCGCCGCAGCGATATTCCACTGTCCGCCAAGAACGTTGCTCTTCTCATAAAGAGAGACGTTATGTCCCCGCTGCGATAGTAGCACCGCTGCCTGCATGCCGGCCAGCCCGCCGCCGACCACCACTACCTTTTTCGGCTGCTCCACCGGTGGAGGGAGGGGGATGCTCTCTCGATACAACCACGGGTTTACCGTGCAAGACAACGGCAGCTTGAGTGTCACGCAGTTATTGCAATGCAGGCACCAGCGGACCTCATCCCGTCGACCCTCCCGCAGCTTGTTGGGCAGCTCGGGGTCAGCCAGCAGTGGACGGCCCATGGCGACGAAGTCCACCCTACCTTCTGCGATTCGTTGCTCTGCCAGTTCTGGACTTATCTTGCCCACGGCTATCACCGGCACCTTGACCGCGCTTTTTATCTTCTCCGCCAGAGGCAGTATGGGGGCCTCAGGATATGCGTAGCAGGGTATGTTCAGGCCGGACAGATACTCCAGTCCTGCGGATACGTGGAACGCGTCGGCGCCCGCCCCCTCCAGCGTAGCCGCCTGGCGCATCGCCTCATCTATAGTGACTCCACCGGGCACATCGTCGCTAGCACTGATTCTCACTATTACCGGAAAATCCTGGCCCAGCTTCTCCTTGATCCGCTCCAGTGTCCGGCGGGGAAAGCGTATCCGGTTCTCCTCGCTGCCACCGTACCGGTCCGTCCTCAAATTCATGAGCGGGGACATGAAACCGCCTATGAGACAACCGTGACATGCGTGTAGCTCCACCGCATCGGCGCCCGCCTCCTTTGCCCGGCGCGCTGCCTCCGAGTAGTCCTCCACATAGCCGTCGATATCATCCTCACTGACCTCCGTATAGGGCAAATCACCGGTCATCCAGGATGTTATTGATGGCACCTTTACCGGAACGCCTGGCGCAAGGAAGCCACCGGCTACGATCAGCAGGCCGGGATGCATCAACTGGACGGCGACCTTAGCGCCCTCCTGGTGTATTACCTGAAAAAGCTGTTTCAGGCCGGGGACAAATTTATCATCATAGATACCCAGTGAGTAAAGCGCTTTGGCCTCCGCGTTTGGCGAGGAACATTGAGCGATGACCAGGCCGACGCCACCCGCTGCCCTCGGCCGGTAGTAATCGAGCAGGTAATCGGTGACACAACCTTCACTGTCAAGCAGGACAGTGCCCAGGGGGGCCATTATCAATCTGTTCTCCAGGCGCATTTTGCCGATGTTACCCGGCTGGAATAATGCTGAGAACTTTTTCATTGAGACCCCATTTCAGATACTAAAAAGTGGAGCTGAGGGGATTCGAACCCCTGACCTCCTCTGTGCAGGGGAGATTCTAAATCAGCCCTAATTAGAGCCTTCATTATAGCCTGCTTTCATATGGTGAGCAGGCCCGAAGCGTATATGCTGTGTTAGGCGAAGCAATTTATGTAGATGCTGCCCTTTCATATTCTTCCAATAAAGTCTCAATAAGATCTTTAACAGAGCTGATTTTATCTGTCCTATAGGCGTTAGCTCCCGCAAAAGCAAATCCTTTTTCAAGGTTTCCCTTCTTAGCATTGGTTAATGCGATAGCAATACAGTATGGCGCTTTTTTAAAATCACAGCTTTTCAGACACTTCCAGGGGCATTTAAAAGGTTTCTTGACTCCTGATGACACCTCTTCAAGAAACTTATTCTGTATAGCTCTTCCCGGCAATCCAACGGGACTGTCAATTATGGTAAGATCCTCTTTTTTGCATTTTACATATGCCTCCTGAAATTCTATGGAAGCATCACACTCGTGAGTTGCAACAAACCTGGTCGCCATCTGCACTCCCTGAGCCCCTAACTGTATAAATTTATGAATATCAGCACCTGTATATATACCTCCTGCAGCGATTACTGGAATGCTTTTATTAAAATGCTGCTCATAGGGCTTTATTATAGAGATCACCTCCAGCAGTATCTTTTCCAATGCATAGTCAGGATCATCGATCTGCTCCTTTTTAAATCCGAGGTGTCCACCAGCTAATGGACCCTCAACAACCACAGCATCAGGTACATGATTGTAGTGTCTTCCCCAATATTGAAATATAATTTTGGCCGCTCTTGCAGAAGATACTATAGGAACAATCTTGGTTGTGGCTTTTCTCGACCTATCCAGCGACGATGTATTATAATTCCTTAGTGGAAGTCCTGCGCCAAGAAAAACTAAATCTGCGCCTTCATCCACTGCAACCTGTACGAGATCATGAGAATCTGAAAGGGCTACCATTATGTTTACGCCAATAACGCCCGTTGTCATCTCCCTTGCCTTTTTAATTTCTTTGCGCAAGGCTCTCTTGTTTGCTTCCTTGAAATTAATGCCTAAATCAGGCTCAAGCCAACCAATCCCAGTAGCAGCAATAACTCCAATACCACCCTCATTTGCAACGGCCGAGGCTAAACCTGATAAAGAGATGCCAACGCCCATTCCTCCTTGAACAATTGCCAGGTTAGCTTCCAAATCACCTATTCGCAGTTTTGGCATCTTTTTAAAACTCAACTATTACACTCCTTCAGTCAGATATATTATTTCGCCTCACGTCCATTTAGACGAAAACAGGGTGTCTGGCCCTGATTATTGTAACACTTCTAGAGTTAGATTTGTTGGCATGTTAGATGGCTTCGTAAGCTATAGGTGGAGTCAGTTAAAAACGAAAGCGAAAGAAACCTTATATAGATATATAATATGTTTCGTTTTGGTTTTTCTTCTCACTGTGGTATTTAATTGCTACTTTGAATTATAGAAGACCGGTTCTCCTCGATTGTGGCTGGGAGAATCAGTAACATTGTGCTTATCCTCCCTGTGATGAGATAATTGATTGCTCGGGTTGATTCTGTTCTGCCCACAGGGACCAGGTCGACCATCTCCTATTCTATGCGGCCCTCGTGTATGGCAAATTCGGTAGCCCCCCCCCACACCACCCACACCCCACACCACAGTATTGGTTCTGAGAATTAGAGCCCATTTTGAGGCGTTTTGGCTGCTCTGACGGTATTTCTACTGGTCCGCGAGAGTTCTATTTAGACCACAGGGAAGTCCGATGCAATCCAACACGTCTTTGGGATTTGTTTCATAACTGGCGACCGCTACTTCACTGACATCAGCGATGAAAACCGTAGCTAAATGTTACCCGCTGCCCTCGGCCGGTAGTAATCGAGCAGGTAATCGGTGACACAACCTTCACTATCAAGAAGGACGGTGCCCAGGGGGGCCATTATCAATCTGTTCTCCAGGCGCATCTTGCCGATGTTGCCAGGCTGGAATAATGCTGAGAACTTTTTCATCGCGATCTCGTTTCAGATATAAAAAAGTGTAGCTGAGGGGACTCGAACCCCTGACCTCCTTTGCGTAGGGGAGATTCAAGATCCGCCCTAATTCGAGTCCTCATTATAGCCTGCTTTCATACGGTGAGCAAGCTCGTGTACTGGTTAAGCACAGAGACGTTTAGAAGAGAAGACATCCACGCCATACTGTAGGTTCAAATGGGTAGACACTATATAGGGGAGGCCAGAGGTGATTTCCCCCTCTGGCAGGGGTCTGGGGGTGTCCCCCAGAAATACATATCAGGGCGGGTGGGTGGGAAATGTTAGATTGCTTTGGCACTTCGTGCTTGGCGATGACGGGTTCAATAAGCGAATGATAGTGTCACCAATGTCCTGAACACCGCACAACAGTTATTTGACGGCATTCTCAATTCATGATATACTAATACATCTGGTTTATAGTTTGTTTTTCCTAACCTCTGTAATTCCTCGCGGATTTCCTAGGCCACGGATGACCAAGCTTCGACCAAGTTATTAAGAAAGGAGGTTGTCCATGGACTACGTTGACAAGACTCTCGAGTGCCAGGATTGCGGCGCAAGTTTCACTTTTAGTGCAGACGAGCAGTCGCTATTCGCGTCCAGGGGCTTTACCAATGAGCCCAAGCGTTGTACCGAATGCCGAGCGGCCAGGAAGCAGCAGCGCAACGGAGATAGCTACGGCTATCAACAGAGAAGGGAAATGTATCCCGCGGTCTGCGCCGAATGTGGTGTAAATACGCAGGTACCTTTCCAGCCCCGACAGGATCGACCGGTGTACTGCAGCGAATGCTACTCCAAAGTCAAGCTAGGGACTCGCAGTTAATAAGGGCAACATAGAGGGAGAGGGTACTTTCATTGTGCCCTCTCCTTTTATATTGGTCCATACCTGTTGGCAAATATATCTTCAGGAGAACCAGAATAGCTATGAACAGAGGTATTTCGCAGAAATTGTAGGCCTTTGTGGAGGTTGACCTTCTCTGTGCAGGGGAGATTCTAAATCAGCCCTAATTAGAGGCTTCATTATAGCCTGCTTCAATACTGTGAGCAAGCCCAACTTCGCCAATTGGCAAGCGCGCTCTGACCACTTTTCCCCTCTGTTGCTGCATCAATTGATAAATAGCACGAGCCTGCTTTTCATAATAATTCTTATGAGAACCCAGCTAGATATGAAATGCCTGCTTAGCTAAAATTATCCTACATGCCTTCTTGGCCATGACGGAGTGTCATTTAAATACGGGGTGTATTAGGGTATATTAGCGAATTACTACATCGGAATTGGCTTCACATTATTACTACTTGAGTACGAGGGGATTAGCAATCACTAATATAAACTATAACAGTAGATAAAATTTAAAAAGCCAGAGATATTTAATTTTAGCAATATTATGGCTGTTTAAATATTTTTAGATTATAGTATCAAATTCAACTACGAAATCATAATGATGGAATAGTTTTTTCAGCTCAATTACCCTCAAATCTGGGTTTATACTTAATAAATAACGTGCCTTATCTGCCCTCGAGATAGTGTCTCGCCAACAAATTATAAAGTCACAACCTGAAGGGGAATGATTATGGTCTAAAAAATTACTAGAAGAGCTTTCGAACTCTACTCTAATTTGATCACCAGTACTCATATCCTCGAACAAGGCATCCGGAAATTCTTCGCGAACTATCACAACTCTCCAGCCAAATAGCGGCGTAACTAGGCCCGCCATATAAACAACCATCATCTCAGAAATAGGCTCTTTTATATTGAATATTGTATTTATCGGTGTTCTTACGTAGACTGTAGGGTCCTTTTGATCACAAGGCCCCAAGGCCGGCCTATACGATGCTTTTACATAACTCTCAGCTTTAATTGGGTAATCTGTGTCTATTGATATTTTCATAAATTTATCACCATCGAAGTATACGTTTTTATATATTCAATTTCTTGTAGCGCCTGGAATCTAATTTTGTCATAACGCTTTGCAGATCAGATCTTTAGGATTAACTGGCTGTGGCACCTTTATTCCAACTATAGTACCAGGCTTAGCCGTGTCAATTCTTTGATAGTCCAACTCCATCGATTCAAGTACCATGCGCAGATAAGTGCTGGTTCCTTCTATAATCAGGGTGTCTTCAACTGAAAATGATTGTTCGACCTCAACAACTGCTACACCAATTTTCGGTAGATAATCTCTGACTCGGCCCACAATACTTCGACTAATATAATATGGCCCGATATTGTACTTCTTACATATGTCATCGAGAATTGTACAAGCTCTATTTATTCTGGACACAGGGATATCCCAATTAGGATCGTCATGATGTGGTTGGTCAACAATTGGTAATATTGTGCGCATACTCGATACGATTTCTGGATCAAAACCCGTTTCTTCTAGTTGTCCCAGTCTGCGGCGCAAACGAAATCGCTGAGTTCTTAAAGATGGTCTTGTCACCCCACATTTAGCTACAAGGAGCTCTTTAACTATGGCTTCCATTGCCTTTCTAATACTACCCGCAGATTTGTTTATTCTGTCGTCCTTATTTCCCTTGCCAAATATTTTGGCTAAGTTCAAATAATTTTCTATACTTTCTATTTCCGATTCAATCTGTGGTCCCGCCTTTGTATATGTACCACATCTATATTTAATATAACGGCGATGTCGAAACACGTCGTCTAGCATATCGCAAAGTTCTTTTTGGTGAGTGAGCACAATTAATTGTTTTTCCTTCGATATATCTCGCAAGACATCAACTACACGATCTGCATGTTGTTCATCCATTGATTGAACCGGATCATCCAAGACAAAAAAGTCGCAATCCAGATTCTTATTGACCCGTTGGCAGAAGTATAAGCTAAGCCCAAGGCAGTTAACATGCGCTTCGCTAAAGCAACTTACAGGATTTAAAACTTTTCCAAATGACTCACCTTCAATATAAATATGCCTCCGCCCACCAGTGGCTACAGCTAATCGGGTAAACTGAATTGGTTCTTCCGGATTAAGTTTATTAAAGTAAGAGGATATTTCAGTAGACAAGTCGCATAACATTTCTCTCAACTTTACCTTTTCAAATTCCTCAACCTTGATTTGCAAATTATCCAGCCTTGATAAACTGTTGGTGTATACTCCTACTAGCTTAATATGCCCAGTTTTTTCAATCAATGATTCGAGGCTAATAATCATCCTTAACTTTCTATCCAAATCAGGTGACAATCCTGGAGTACTAGAAAGTATCTTTGATTTCAAAGTAGCTAACTCTGTAATACAACTATATACACTACTGCATACTGTTTCTATTTCAGGGCTAGTCGTCTTAGCTAGAGTAACTAATCTGCTTATAGATGAACTTGGTTTGTGGTCCAGCAAATCAGTACATAACCGCTTTAGACTTCTAACATTTTTATCTATTTTTTCTACTTGTTTACGGAGATCTGGCAGCTTCACATCATGATATTTGCGAAGTTCCTCTATATCTGAGGTTACTCCCAGTATCTCTACGGCTTCATCTGATGCTACTTTGACAGCCGTCTGAGTTCCTACTCTAGTATTTAGATCCGTAACTACTGCCTGCCAATGAGTAGATAAACTATCTAACTTTTCACGCAATCCCTCTTCTAACGTCAGTCCCTCTTCGTGCACTTTCAAGTGTTTATGTATCTCTTCTTTCCTGAACTCAGTCATAGTCGGCTGCAAACAGAAAGGACAGGTAGAATCACTAATAAACTCAAGACCATCTTTAAGGAAACGCGCTTGGCGTACTTCGATCATCTTTGCAGCAATAGGTTTTAATTGGTTACAAATTCCGATTATCCCCTTTAATGTCTCAAGGAGATCGGACACTGGGATTACTTCTCCTGGTATGCTGAGTTCATTCAGTTTTGACAATTGTGGGCTTACCACAATACGATTGCGCTCCTTTTTCAATGCCTCACGACATTGACTAAGATCTCCCACCTCAATCCCGCATATATCCTTCACACACGAATACAATCCAAATAGAAAGACCCCGTGGTCATATGGTGAAGACACTATGGTATCACTCAATGAAACTAAATCGTCATATTGTCTCAGATCCTCCGCCCGTGCATAACTAAGCAATTTAGCTTCCTCAATCATAGTATCATTATTCATATTATTTTTTAAATTGAGAAGACTTTGCCTAAACTCTCCAAATACATCGAGTCCAAGTATATTTACTATCTCACTATAACGATCTGCCTGCTCTGCATCGACACAGCTTCGTATTTCTCCCTGCGATAAAATAGGTCTCGTGTGTGGTTGAATAGTAATTCCTATGGCAGTTAAATCATTTACTTCATTCCCATCAACCCGCATTACAGAGCGCTGCGCGCTCTGATACTCTCTACAAATAACAAATTCACGGTCGCCCATTGCTACGGTTGCTTTGACCACTGTTGGCTCATCTTGACTGCAATGCGTATTTCGTAAGCTATCCCGATATTCAAGAGGGCTTTTTGCACGCTCATGCCGCGATATGTCAGCGAGAAATAACCACTCCAAGGCCTCTACGATACTACTCTTGCCGCTCCCATTTGGGCCATGAATAAGCACAACGTCAGCATCCATAGGAATAGTTTGTCGCTCTCTGAACCCACGGAAGCCAGCTATTGTTAGATCTCTAATTCTCATCTACGCCACTTACTTCCTTGATCAATTGCTCTCGGAATGTTTGCTCCAAGTCATTGTAATCGAGAGCGTCGGCGTAAGCCTCTATTAGCTCCTTATTAAAGTCATCTTCTACAACTTGCTCAAGATCTTTAAGTAAAGTCTTCCGATAATCTGTTGTCATCTCAATATCCTTTATAATATGTTCTAGGTGCGCAAATAATACCATAATGTCATAAAATAGCAATAGGCATTATATTAACTACTATGACCTACCCCCGATTATTGTACCACTTCTAGAGTTAGACTTCGTTTTTAAGGATATTATAGAATCTATCTCTCGCGCTCCGTTCGATCCAAGGGCAATGACCGCATTTTTCTAACAGGATGAGTCGAAAGTCTTTTAGAATGTGAGAAAGGGTCCCATTTTCAACTTTTGAGGATATACTCGCTCATTGTTGAGGTGCGGATCTTGCGGAAGTTCAGGAACGACGACACGCTCCTGAACATGCGGTACATGTTCCGGGCGAGTTGAAATATGTTCCTGGCCCCATAGAATAGAAAAGGGTTTGTAATATGCCTGGCGGAAGGCCACGCCTCCTCAACTATACCTTCGAACGGAGGCGCGTCCGAGGTGACGGCTTGCAGGATCACGTTGCGGATGTAACGGGCGCGGGGCTGCATTTCCTCCGAGACAGGGGACTGCCTGCCGTGCCAGCGCTGGATCCACTCCTCACGCGATAGCCGATGGGGGCGTTCCATCAACGTCACCGCCATGACTACCGGCGACCTCTCTCCATCGGGCCAGTCGCGCTCATGGAAATGCCTGTTGCCGCCGTATTCGGTATATATGGACTCGTCCACCAGATATCCCGCGGTCCTGAAACCATGTGGCTGCAGGATTTTTTCGATCTCATGGCGCTGTTCGAGTTCGTCGACCCAGAGGGAGATCTCGGCACTTACCACCGGCCCGCGATAAAGTTTGGGGGCCGGAGATCTTACGGTGGAGTACTCGTCGTCGATGTACATGGTAAGCTTGTTAACACCGGCATCATAGAGCCGGGGCTGAACTTCATTCAAGAGCAGATCTTTGGTTCTTTGCTTGGATTGTCCCTCGGGTGCCCACAGGACGTAAATCAGTTTGACCATGGACGACCTCCTGATTAAAGTTTTGCATTGACAATTATATCTCTGTCACCGTACATCTTTATGGATGAACCCGCCATCATTTTTATGGCCCTTGTCCTGGGCACGAAGCGGTTGGTGATAAAACTTGAGAGGCGGTAGGCCTTTCCGGGTACGAAAGTATGGGTTGTTCCCAGGGCAGCCACAGTCTCACGGGCCACATCGGCGGGTTTCATCGGCGATGGCGCCATGGAGAGTTTCTTAGGCTTTGTCTGTATATAGTTGGGCGTCTCGATGGCTCCAGCGACGCTCGCCATTACATCGACCCCGTGCTGCTTCATTTCATACCAGAGACCTTCCCCCAGGACAGTGTTGTACGCCTTTGTAGCTCCATAATGGCTTAATAGAGGGGAACCCTGGAAGCCGGTGAGAGAACTCACCAGGATGACTCCTCCGCGTCCGCGTTGCATCATTTTACGCCCGAAGTGGTATGTGAGCGTAAGCGGTCCCCGGCAGTTAACTTCGATATGCCTGAGATGGCTTTCCAGCGGTTGGTTGAAAAAATATCCGATCGTATAATAGGCAGTGTCATATATCATCAAGCCGATTTCAATATCATCGGTGTACTGTGCCAGTTCTTCGATCAGGCCAGGTGATGCGAGGTCCAGCTGTGCAGCCCTTATATCGATGCCGTATCGACTTTTAAGATCGTTTTCCAGTTTTTTCAGCGGTTCGCTGCGGCGGGCTATCAGTACCAGGTTGAGCCTTCTCCTTGCCAGCTCTTCGGCAAAGGCTGCGCCCAGTCCAACGCTGGCGCCAGCAATAAGCCCCCATGGTCCGTATTTATCACTGAAACTTGCCGTCATATATCTGCCCTCCTTTCCCGCGGTGATCGGTGATCAATGTTGTTAGCTAAGTGAACATAATTTACTCTAAATATTATATGTTCTGCGTTTCTAATTTCAAGCTTCAAAATAGGATCACTGTGAATGAATATGATATAAAATTGGCCGTCAGGAGCGATGAGATTAAAATGACCGGCCTCTGTTTATTGTACCACTTCTAGAGTTAGACTTCGTTTTTAAGGATATTATAAAATCTATCTCTCGCGCTCCGTTCGATCCAAGGGCAATGACCGCATTTTTCTAACAGGATGAATCGAAAGTCTTTTAAAATGCGAGAAAGGGGGTCTTTGATCCCTTCGGAAAGATGGGGATCGTAGTCGCCATGGATGGCGACTACAGGACAGTGGATTCTCCTCCCGAGCTCTAAAAGCTTCCCACTGCTTCTTAGCTCCTCGGCTCGTTCCCATACACTTTGATAGATATCGTACTGGCACTCCAGTATCTCGCTGTCATGGGGCAAGGGGTTATATGAGTCAGCCTTGGATATCAACTCTCCAAGTCGGGCCATGGGCGTGTTTTTGTCTTCAACGGCGGGGCCGTCCAAGGTTTCCATCAGGGAAAGGGCTTCCTCTCTTTCTTCTTCACTAAGCCGACTTAACCGGGTTTTAATAATGTTTTCGGCATATTTTTCTTCGTAGGCCCCACTCCCAATGAGTATGAGTTTTTTTACCAATGAAGGATACCGGGCGGCAAAAATAAAACTGAGCATTGCACCCCATGAGAAACCAATCAATGTTACGGGAAGATCTCCGTTCTTTTCTAAAACGGCCTTTAGCTCTTGGACTTGCCCTTCAAGCGTTGCTGCTGTTTGAAGTGGCTCTAGAACACCCCTAACGGAGGAGAGTTCTCGAGCAACTGGTGCCATTTCTCCGGGTGCACCCGGTCCACCGTGAATGACAGCTACATTGAAAGGCCTGCTCCCATATTTTCTTAAGTTATTCATATTTATAACAGGTTGAACCTGTTCTGGTAACACTGGCTCAGGATCTTGTATTCATGCGCCGCTATGCCGATGTACAGGCTGGGGAAGGCAGGAAAACGTTTTCTTCTATCAACGTCCATTGCCCCGGGTATATCGCTTCTCTAGTCCCGGTCCATAGACAATTTGTCTTACCCTCTTTTTTCCTTGATGATATTCCTTACATCAGCAAGGGTTTCGATTATGCGGAAAGTAAGGATCATGATCTCGCAGAACACCCTCCAAATTATAGGACCGAAAATCAGAATCAGTACACCTAATATTATCCCTCCTGCATCCGACTCGCCACTGACCCCGTCAACAATTGCCCAAATCCCAAGCACCACCATGCCGATAACGCCTATCCAGAACACAATTTGAATGATAATAGGCGTAATCATCCTGCGGAATGCTAGAAAATCCCCCATATTTCCTCCTTTGTCCCTTGAACCTATAGGGCATTGAACCCTATTGCCTAATAACCTGGTCTTTACTCAGCATATTAACCCACCGTATATGTTCCTATGCCGACAGCTATAAGGCGCTGTTCCTCATTATGTAATTCCATTCGGGTGACCACTATCTTCTTGCCAGTGCGTAGAACGGAAGCTGTCGCAGTAAACACTTTACCTTTGCCTGGTCGCAGATAATCAACCCGCAAGTCAACGGTGCCAATGTTTTTCAGTCTATCTACTTGTTCTTGCATGGGTTGTTCTTTGATATCCTTTAACCGACTCCAGGAAACTATAGTGCCCCCAATAATATCTATCACAGCAGCGATAACCCCTCCATATAGGATACCTTGCCCTGGATATCCGCACAATTCATCTCTCATTGCAAATTTGATGCATAAACTGTCAGCGTCCAGGGGCTCAACTGTCATGCCTAAGAGTTCATGCAAGGGGTGATACCTTGTTAGAAGACCCATTGCTCCCGATAGTGTCTCATTCGCTTCACTCATATCGCTCAAAGACCCGCTCCTCTCTATCTGAGATTGGCTTTTTAAACCTGAAAACCGGGATAAAACCGCCTCTTGTTCCTACTAGTAAGATGACCGGTTTTTTTACACCTTGTAACTTGCTTGCCTGATTATACCATGCTTGACTGGCAGACAATGCTGTGCGCTATAGCAGAAAGGCCTACCCATCTCAAGTGGCCCCAAATTATCTACAGGGCTTGCCCCCTGATGGACCCTTGCCAGATCCTGATATACTAAGCTTCCTTGATAGAGCTTTACGATATCAAGTCTGCTGTGGCCCGGGCCATACTGCAAGCTAAATACGTCTCCGCCGTTCCTTAGCTTGACTGTGAAACTGTTAACCAGCTCACGAAGGCCGTTAGAGGGTGTATTGGTGCAAATTGAAGCTTTGCGGGTACGGAGCCTCTGAGGAATTCCGGCTCCAGATTTATGGTGGAGCTGAGGGGATTCGAACCCCTGACCTCCTCCGTGCAAGGGAGGCGCTCTCCCAGTTGAGCTACAGCCCCTTTTACCCTGCTGCTGCCGTTCTGGCAGTCAGTCCTCAACAGAAATGGTGGGCGATAGAGGACTCGAACCTCTGACCTTCTGCGTGTAAAGCAGACGCTCTAACCAACTGAGCTAATCGCCCATGGCGCGCTTGGCGGGGCTCGAACCCACGGCCTCAGCCTCCGCAGGGCTGCGCTCTATCCAACTGAGCTACAAGCGCCTTTTTTAAAACTTTTCCCGCCTTTTTGACCCGAATAGGCTCCGATGAAAAACTTAACCTTAACCCTTTTCTTAAGCGCCTTTTTCACAGAAAAGCGCTATCCCAGAGCGAAAAAATGCCGAAGGAGGGATTTGAACCCTCACGTCCCAAAGGACACTACGCCCTGAACGTAGCGCGTCTGCCATTCCGCCACTTCGGCGCTTCGCCACACAGCACAAAAGTGGGCGGTACTGGACTTGAACCAGTGACCTCTTGCGTGTGAAGCAAGCGCTCTAACCACTGAGCTAACCGCCCCTGTGCAAATGTATTCTAACCCAGATAACAGAGCAAAATCAAGCGAGGCAGGCGGGGGAAGAACGCCCAGCACCAATGGTATGCCTGGCAAGGAAGGCACCATTTACCTGATCATTTTTAGAGCTGAATGGATTCCCTGTCTGAGCGCAGGACGGGTGTCCAGCTCTCAGTGGCCGGTGACGCCTATCACAACTCGGGCTGGAATGGCCTGCTCGGGCGAATGGGGGCGGGATGGCGATCTCCCCGTGCTTCCTCCTCGGTAGCACTCCCAACCGCCGTATCGGCGAGACACCTACCTGCTGCTAGGCCCGGCGCCTCCTCATGAGGAGAATGATGAACATCATTAGGCCGACAACAGCAAAGAAAGGGTATGTCATGGTGACGGGATTGACACCACCCTTGGTGACCGCTGGTTCCTCCCCGGCTGGTGGCTCCCCGGTAGATATAGGCTCGGCAGATATCTCATACGCTACCAGGTCTGCCGCTATAAATTCTTCGGGAAACCAGCCGAAGGGGTTGTTCCTGCCTGTGGCCTCAGCCCATATCCAGCCTTGCTCGCCGTTCCAGGACAGCACCACGTTCGCCTTCTGATAGCCGGGTAGGTGGACGATAGCAGCGGCGTGATTAGGGGCTAGGACAATGGCTGAGCGATAGCCCGCCCCCTTATACATGACTGCCAGGAGTACTGCGCTATCTTCGCAGTCACCCGAGGCAAATCCCTGCTCTTGAATGGTGTTGGCAACCTCATCCGCATTCTGGGCAAACTCGCCGAAGCCAAACTGGTCACTGTCAGGAATGTACCGCACCCGGTCCCTCACGAAGTAGAATATTTGCTCCGCTCTCTGGTCGGCATCGGGGTATCTCTCAGCGAATTCCTCACCCAGGCTGTAGGCTGTCTCGGTGTACTGCCCCAGGCTTTCAAAGGCTATGACCGGTCGAAAGCCCTGCTCGGTTAGCTGGAAAAAGCCATCCTCGCCTTGGGCGCTGGTTCGGCATACGTGCCAGTCGTCAAAAACTCTGTGGTCTTCCTGGTAGAAGTTGCTTGAGGGCTCAGCAAAGCAGATGGAGACGGCGATGACCTCGGCGAGCACCACCATGATGACAACTAGCGCAATCCCATATTTTTTCACGGGTCACCTCATAGAGAGGTTGTCAAAGCGGCATGGATTATCAAGCCAAAGAATACCATGTATCCGAATACATATACCCCCACTGCCACCGGGGTTTCCCTTATGTTTCGGAATGGTATCTTGGGTGTCAGCCAGTCAAGGAGGTTGAACAGGGCTATTCCCACAAGCAGGCTCACAAAAAAGCTTGCTGCCAACATCCCCAGCCTGATGGGGCTGAACACGCTTTCTACTACGGAAGCGCCAACCACTACCAGGCCGGTGGCCGCCCCGTGGATAACCAGCCCCATGAAAATGAAGAAGCCGCCTATGAACAGACCGATGGAGAGGGGGCTTTCCCCTATCTTCTCTCGCTCGTGGATACGGGGGGTGAGGACATCAAGCAGCCTGATTCCCAGCCAAACCAGGAAAGCACAGATAAAAGCGAAGAATGCAATTCTTGCCATCCATAGCAGGACGGTAACATAGTAGGGATCTGTCGGTCCTATCTGATCCATATTATACCTCCTGGGACCGGGATTAAGGCTTTTCCAACCAGTAGTACAATACCGCTTGGGTGGCCTGTTGGTCAAGAGCACTCCCAGGGAGAAAATGATGCCAAAGACGCCCGGACCCACTCATTCTTTATCCAGGAATTGATTCGCGGCGTGCATTACCCGAATGGCACAGGCAACTGTCAGAAAACGATTTGATTTTTTCCTCTGCGCAGGGGATTTGGCCCTCGTAGATAGCCCTTATGTTAGACTTCATCGTGATCTCGTTTAGATAGATAGGTGACACATGTTATCTTGGATCTCGCTTCACTTATCATTGCCAGACGCTTTGCGAGAAATCAACCATGGGGACGAGTGGAGCAGAACACATCCATGCTACACCATAGGTCCTACTAAATAGGAGCTATAAAGGGGAGTCCAGAGGGGGCTCCCCTTTGGCGGGGGTCTGGGGGTGTCCCCCAGAAATACATCTCTGGGCGGGTGGGTGGGAAAAGGTGAGATTGATTCACTTCGCTTCACTCTAGATGACAACCACAATAGGCTAGCGGTGGAATGTCACCAATGTAATGCACGAGCACATAACATTTGCTGTCAAACGCCCGTGGGCGTAAAATGGAAGCATCGGGAGGCTTCGGGGCCTCTTCAGGCCGCGATGTTAGTGTTGGAAGGACGTGGTGTCATTGGACTTAGGCGAGCGAATTACAGCCCTGGCTCAATGGATGTTTGAGGCAAAACACCTGGTGGTCTTCACCGGTGCTGGCATCAGCACGGAATCAGGTCTGCCGGACTTCAGGGGCCCGGATGGTATGTGGACTCGCCAGGCAAAAGGGCTTCCCACCAAAACCAGAGATTTTTCTTCGGCCGTGCCTAATGCGGCGCACATGGCTATTGTTGAGCTCCAGAAGCTGGGCAAGTTGAGCTTCCTCATCTCGCAGAATGTAGACAACCTCCACCTGAGCTCAGGGATCCGGCCGGACCTGCTAGCAGAACTACATGGCAACGTCAGCAAGCTGAGGTGCAGTCGCTGTCAGGCTGAGGTGGATATGTCAATTGGCCGGGATAGCTGCTCCTGCGGAGGCAAGCTGGTTTCCAGCGTGGTTGACTTTGGCCAGCCCTTACCCCAGAGGGAGCTAGCCGATTCTTACTCACACTCACGAAGCTGCGACCTTTTCGTGGTCGCTGGCTCCAGCCTCGTGGTCACACCTGCTGCTGACATGCCTAGAGTGGCTCTCCAATCCGGAGCTCGGCTGGTGATCATCAACGATGGTGAAACCCCGTTCGACCGGGTCGCTCATCTGCGGTTTGAGGAAAGAACGGGAGCGGTATTGCCCCAGGCGGTCGCTCGGCTAAGGGAGCTCATGAGAGTATCCTGAGGAACTGCCCAGCCAGGCCGATTTGGGGAGGCGGTAGACAATGAGAATCACTAGAATCGCTATAATATTGCTCCTGGGCACCTTGCTAGTGTCGGGGTTAGCCTGTTGCAGCGAAGGCGTGGCGCCTGAAACAACTCCGACGCCTACGCCAACAGATTTCGCAGATGTAGTAATCACCATGTACAGAAGTGTTTGTTATGGAGCCTGCCCTGTCTATTCCTTGACAATTTATGGAAACGGAACCGTTGTTTACGAAGGAGAAATGTATGTAAATGTAACAGGAAAACAAACCTCTGAAATTTCTCAAGAAAAGATTCAAGAAATTGTAGATGAATTTTATAGAATAGACTACTTTTCGTTAGATGATGTGTACGACGAACCAATATCAGATATACAACACAAAATCACTTCTATAAGAATAAATGGAAAATATAAAAGTATTTACAACAGGGCGGGTGCACCAACGGAACTTAATGAACTGGAAAATAAAATTGATGAAATAACTAATTCCAAACAATGGGTAAGCGGAGAGTAAAAAAACGCTAGTGATGCTTAATTAAATAGTCATACTTTTATCCGGCATCCGCGTGATAGATGCTCTGAGTTTAAAAATGGGTTATAAAAGTATAAGCGATTATGGAATCATTGGAAACATGCTTTCTGCGGCCTTGGTAGGAATCGACGGCTCCATCGACTGGTGTTGCCTGCCCCAATTCGATTCCCCCAGCATCTTTGCCGCGATACTGGATGATGAGAGAGGGGGGAGATTTCACATCAGGCCGCAGACGCCTTTTAAGTGCCGCCAAGCCTATCTCCCCAATACGAACGTGCTTCAGACCACCTTCCAAACTGCGACAGGCACGGCCACTGTAACCGATTTCATGCCTTGCTACCGAATCTCCAGGGGTCGACTGGTCCAATTCCCAGAGATCCATCGCGTGGTGCAGTGCACAGAAGGTGAGATGTCCCTGGAAGTTATTTTTGAGCCGAGGCTAGACTACGCTCGAAGTAGAACACGATTAGATATCTCAAAATACGGCGTTACCGCAAGCGTTACCGCAAATGGAGGGACAGAAACGCTAGCACTTTCCTCCTCAATTCCCTTTGCCGCTCATGAGGACAGTGCCATTAGCCGATTCACTCTTCAGCAGGGACAAAAAACTGAGTCTGTCCTGCGCTACGGCTCCGATAAGCCTTCGCCTTCTGGTGCCTACAACTCGGCAGGCAAATTGGAGAGAACCGCCGCATACTGGCAACAACAAGCTGAAGGCTGTGTCTGTTCCGGCCCTTGGCGAGAGGCCATGGTGAGGTCTTATCTGGCCCTGCACCTGCTAGTTTACTCACCGACAGGAGCCGTTATCGCGGCTCCAACTACCTCGTTGCCGAATGAAATCGGCGGCGAGCGTAACTGGGACTATCGCTTTTCATGGCTCCGAGATACCTCGCTAACGTTCAACACATTTCACTACCTATGGCACGGGGAAGAGGCTTCAGGGTTCAGGAAGTGGTTGCTTAATGTTTGCCGCAAGGGTGGCTCTAGAACCCAGGTTTTCCATAAAATTGATTTTATGGACCCGCTTGACGAACAGGTACTCGATCATTTTAAGGGATACCGGAACTCCCGGCCGGTGCGAATCGGGAATGATGCCTATCGGCAACTTCAGTTGGACGTTCCTGGCGAGGTTCTTGAGGCTGCCTATAACTATTTCAACATCGGTGGCCACATCGGGCGCCGCATCTGGGGACTCCTAGAGAGCTTTGTTAATGCCGCGTGCGAGCTGTGGCAGCAGCCCGACAGCGGTATCTGGGAGGTAAGGGGTGCCCCACATCATTTTGTCCATTCCAAGCTCATGTGCTGGGTAGCCGTGGACCGGGGGATCAAAATGGCCGAAAAGCTGGGGTACAAGAGAAACCTTGAGCGCTGGGGAAGAACCGCCCAGGATATCCGGGATGATATTCTAGCCAGGGGCTGGAACTCACAGCGGCGGGCTTTTACCCAGCACTACGACACATTAGCTATGGACGCGAGTAATCTCCGTATGCCTCTATACGGCTTCTTGTCCATCTCTGACGAGCGTATAACGTCCACTATTCAACGCACCGTTGAAGAACTGAGCTCCAATGGCCTTTTGTACCGATATAGAACCGACAAGATCGACGATGGACACAGCGGGTCAGAGGGGGCGTTCTTGTGGTGCTCCTTCTGGTTAGCGAGGGATTTGCTCCGGATGGGAAGGCTGGAAGATGCTATCGCTCTGTATCAAAGATTGCTTGGCTACGGCAATCACCTCGGGCTTTTTTCAGAAATGGCCGACCCGACTTCCGGAGAAGCCCTGGGCAATTTTCCTCAGGCCCTTACCCATCTAGAGGTCATCATCACTGGACTGGAGCTACTCCAAGCCATGCAAGGTAAAAACACTGCAGCAGGCAGACCGCCCGCATGACGTCATATAGTGGCACCTTATCTTATTAGCACAACCTCACGTTGTAATTTTGTAATTACATCTCGCACGGCAAGCCATCGCGAAGCCCCGATCGATTGACCAACAGACTGCTGATAGCATATAATCGTCTGCGCAACAAGGGGGTTTGAGATGTCTGAGGGACTGAGCACGGCCCTGGTAGAGCTGAAGAGGGATGAGGCAGTAGAGATGGTGAGAAGCAAGATTGATGGAGGTGAAGACCCCCTTCAGATCCTTGAAGAGTGTCGTCGGGGTATGACCATCGTGGGTGACCGCTTCCAGAAAGGCGAGTACTTCCTCGCCGAACTGATATTGTCCGCCGAGATCTTCAAGGGAGCAGTAGCCATCCTCGAACCGTATCTGGCCAGC
>Ga0209979_1001486_pt1 | contig 25565 bp, 18 predicted proteins | sample AnhtaG_FD_183114 | JGI IMG/M metagenome (GOLD analysis project Ga0209979, IMG submission 183114) | Deep subsurface microbial communities from Anholt, Denmark to uncover new lineages of life (NeLLi) - Anholt_01485 metaG (SPAdes) (version 2) | ecosystem: Environmental > Aquatic > Marine > Oceanic...
CAAAAGGGGTAAGCGTTGCAGGTTGTTTTCCTATGCGGCGGCGCCGGGAAGAGGATGTTTCCCATTGCCGAAGATAAGCTTTTACTCAAATTCCTGGGGAGGACATTGCTGGAGCACCGGATTGAGCAAGCTTTGGCTGCCGGGCTTAATGACATCGTCATTGTAGGAAATCGGCAGAATATCGACAGGTTAGGGGCGATCGTTCCAGCATTTCCCCAGGCTCATATCGATCTTGCTATTCAAGGAGAGGCGTCGGGGATGGCCGATGCTCTGAGAAGCGCCCAAAACCTGGTAGGGGATGAGATTATTGTGGTGAGCCCCAGCGACATTTTCGAGGAGTCGGCTTATCACCAAATACTGGCCGAGCGAAAAGGTGACTCAGCAGCATCATACCTGCTTGGGGCCAAGGTGAATAGTTACTTTCCGGGCGGCTATCTAGTTGTGAACGAGAAGAACGAAATACGCCACATCGTCGAAAAGCCGGCGCCGGGAGCGGAACCGAGTAATGTGGTAAACATCGTGGTCCACCTTCATAGCGATAGCAAGGCCCTTTTTCGATACCTGGTAAAAATGAAGGACAGAGGCTTTGACGCCTATGGGCAGGCTTTGGAGGGTATGATCAGCGAGGGCCACAGGCTGAAGCTTGTAGAGTATGATGCTTTCTGGGGCCCCATCAAGTACCCCTGGCACCTTCTTGCCACAATGGAATTCTTCTTAAAGCACAGCCCGGGGAGCATCGCATCATCGGCAATCATCTCAGACAAAGCCACAATCGAGGGCAGTGTAACCATAGATGAAAACGTCAGGGTTCTGGAGCATGCAGTAATCAGAGGGCCCTGCTACATCGGCAAAAACTCGGTCATAGGAAATAACGTGTTGATACGAGACAGCTCTCATATCGGGGCTGACTGTGTGGTAGGATTCTCCACTGAAATCAAGCATTCGTATGTAGGAGACGGGTGTTGGTTTCACCGCAACTATGTTGGTGATTCGATAATAGCCGACCGCTGTTCCCTTGGTGCGGGAACAGTAACCGCCAACCTTCGATTTGATGGAGTCGAAGTTGACATAAAAGATGATGGCCAGATCGTAGATACAGGACTTGATAAGCTGGGAGCTATAATCGGTGCCGATTCGAAAATCGGGATCAATGTCAGCATAATGCCCGGTGTCAGGATTGGTCCCAATTCCGTTGTCGGCCCCCATGTTATGCTGAGGCACGACCTGGAGCCAAACCGGATGGTCCTGCTCGAAAGCGCTAATAGGATCATCGAAAGGGAAATAAGCCCGGGTCGAAATGAAAGGAGATAGTTCGAAAACAGATGTGCGGGATAGTGGGATTTATTGGAAATGAGCCAGCAGCACCTGTCGTCCTCAGGGCGATATCCAAACTGGAATATCGTGGTTATGATTCCGCAGGCATGGTTAGCCTCTCTGATGGCATTGTCTACTTCCAAAAGGATGTGGGCGGCATAGCCGATGTTCAGCGCAAGCACAGGCTGGACCAGCTACCTGGGGAAGTAGCCCTTGCTCATGTTCGCTGGGCGACCCACGGAAGGGCGAACCAGGTAAACGCCCATCCACACTTTGACTGCAAGAAACAAATAGCTGTGGTGCACAACGGAATCATAGAGAACTACCAGGAGCTTTATGCCGAGCTAGCGGGGCGGCATGAATTTGTCTCTGAGACCGATACCGAGGTGGTCTGCCATCTGATCGAAGATTATATTGAGGACAGCCACTCCCTTGAGAAGGCCCTGTTCCGAGCTATGGATCGCTTGAAGGGCTCCTATGCTATTGCTGTGGTCTCCTCATTGGAGCCGGAAAAGATAGTAGCGACAGCTAAAGATAGCCCCCTGGCAGTGGGCCTGAATGGAAATAGCCATTTCATAGCCAGCGATGCCCTCTCCTTCCTGGATCAAACCAATGATGTCGTTTTCTTGGAAGAAGGCGAAGTTGCCTCCTTGACCAGGGATGGAGTCGCGTTCTTCAATCGCCACGGAGAGGAAATCGCCAAGAAACCTCAAAGGGTCGATTGGCAGTGGGAGGAAGGAACAAAGGAGGGCTATGACTGCTTCATGCTTAAAGAGATCCTGGAGGAGCCCGAGGCAATTCGCAGGGCATTAGTGCAGGACAGAGGATTGATTATGGAGCTGTCCCAGGAGATATCGAGGGCGAGTCAGGTGGTGATTACCGCCTGTGGCAGCTCTCGCCATGCTGCGCTCCTTGGCGGGTACCTGCTCTCCAAGCTCGGTGGCAAACTGTGCCATGTGCTCACCGCCTCCGAATTTAACTATTTCAGCGATTCCATCGACGAGAATACCTTGGTTATTGCTGTTTCCCAGAGCGGTGAGACTGCCGATGTTGTTGATGGGGTGAAAAGGGCCAAGTCTAGAGGGGCACGGGTTTTCTCTATCATCAATGTTGTCGGATCATTGCTCAGCAGGATTAGCGATAAGGTCGTTTTCATCAACTGTGGGCCCGAGATATGCGTGGCGGCAACGAAATCCTTTGTCGGCCAGGCGGTGGTCTTCTACATGTTGGCCTTCGCCCTCACGGGTAAACTGGAGGAAGGCATCCAGGAACTGGAGCATGTTTCAAGACAAATCCGAGAGAACTTTGAAAAAAACGATGGCATACTCAAGGAGCTAGCCCAAAAAACAAAAGGGCGTAACAATTTCTTCTACATAGCGCGGGGGCTAAACCTGGCCATTGCCGCTGAGGGGGCACTGAAGCTAAAGGAGATTTCCTATGTTCATGCCGAGTGCATGCCTGCGGGAGAGCTGAAGCATGGCACCCTAGCCCTTATAGAAGAGGGCACACCCGTCGTCGCTATCTGCCCTAAGGATGATACCAGCTATGAAACCATGAGCAATGTTATGGAAATAAAGGCCCGGGGGGGCTATGTAATTGGCGTTTCCGATGAGAATAATGAGATCCACGACGAATGGATTCAGATTCCCAAGGTGAGTGAGGCCTGTTATCCCTTGGTAGCCATTATGCCTTTGCACCTATTAGCCTATCATGTAGCGGTAGCCCGGGGCAAAGACCCAGATAGACCACGCCATCTAGCCAAGTCGGTCACTGTCAAATAGATTGCATCAGGTCTAATAAGCAGACTGGCCGTCAACCGAGGAAACTAGCACCACGGTGAATTCATGCTGCACCCTTGCCGCAAGAGACTAGGGCAACTTCTATGATTAGCTCCCTAGGCTCTTACCACTTGGACTAACGCTGTGTTGCTGGGGAAAGCGCCTGCCGGAGACATTTCGTTTCTGGTTAACACATTGGCACAACCACCACGGTCTACGCCGTTCTCATCGGGCTGGTACCAAGCACCCTCAGGTACGTCCACCACCCCTGGCATTATGCGCTCGGTGACGCGGGCGGGGAGGATAAGCTGGCCGCGGTCGTTGAACACCCGCACTAAATCTCCATCCTTGATACCTCTAGCCTCAGCATCCACAGTATTTATCCAGATGGCGTGCCTTTGCTGTTCCCTAAGCCAAGGGATGGTCTCGAACTGGGAGTGCGCCCGTCTCCTGAAGTGGGTAGTCACGAGTTGAAGGGGGTATTTCTTGGCCAGGGGGTCATTTGCGCTTTCCCAGGTCTCTATGTACTTCGGGATAGGCGGAAGGAGGGTATAGGCCATATCGGCTATCTGCTGAGAGTAGATCTCGACCTTACCCGAAGACGTTGGGAAGGGATTGTTCTGTGGGTCTTCGATCTGCTGCCTAAAGGGGATGTAGGGCTCTTGTAACCTCACTTTATAGACGCCCTGCTCCTTGAGCGCATCGTAGTCGGGACTACCCACCGCCTCGGAGAAGCCGGCGGCAATGGATCTCAACCACTCCTCCTCGCTCTTGTCGTTGTAGCCAGTGATGCCCAGATTGAGGGCAAGCGCCTCGCAAATCTCAAGGTGGGACTTCGACTCTCCTAAAGGCTCGATTGCCTTGTTGACTATACCGTAGAAGGGGGTGGCCCCGCCACATGAGAAGTCGTTCCGCTCCATATAGGTGCACACCGGGAGCACAATGTCGGCAAACTTGGCTGTGGGGGTCATAAACTGCTCTTGCACTACTATGAACTCCAGTTGCCTCAAGGCCCTCACCGTTTTACCAACTTCCAGGATCTGATTTAAGTAGTTGGTATTGGCCAGCCACAGCAATTTGTAGTCGGCAGGATAGCCTCCAGCCTTCCCTTTTAGTATGGCGTCGGCGAAAAGGCCGACGTTAAGCCTGGCGCTGGAGTTCATGCTTCGAGAGCGGCCAGCTAGTGCGTTCCAACGTAGTGGTACACCGGCCTCCACCTCATTGGGCGGGCTGGCCATGCGGCCTTTGATTCTGGCGGTGAGAGTAGCAATATCACCTCCCCATGATTCCCCTCCCCAGGACCTGTCAGCAGCGCTACCCCCTGGTACCCCGATGTTTCCCGTCATTGCAGAAAGGGTAATGGCGGCGCGATGGTACTGCTCACCGTAGGCGGTGCGCCCCGGGGCGATGCCAGCCACCAGCGCTGCTGGTTTGGTGGTGGCATACTCTCGGGCTAGGCTGGCGATGGTCTGTGCAGACACTCCGGTGATCCCCTCTGCCCAGGCAGGCGTCTTCTCAACACCATCCTCTATACCCAGAACATAGTCTTTGAATTTGTCGAAGCCGATGGTGTAGGTATCCAGAAATTCACGGTTTTGGAGGTTCTCCTTGATGATGACATAGGCCATAGCGATGAGCATGGCGGAGTCGGTTCCGGGCCTGATAGGAATCCACTGGCTGGCCAATGTGGCCGCAGAGTCGGTGTATCTGGGGTCAACGGAAACGATCTTTACGCCCCTCTCCCTGGCTTGTGCCAGGTGCCATGAGGTATTGCAGCGCTGGACAGTAGTGGCCGGGTCCCAGCCCCACATGATGATCAGGCGCGAGTTAAGATAGTCGTCCCCGGTGCTGGCGGTGCCGTAGACCGTGCCATAGGTGGCAGCGGCAGAGAAGGCACCAGCCTCATAGGAAATGAAGCCCCAGGGTGCGGTATAGCCGCCGAACATGCAGAGCAGCCTGTGAATTATCCCCACATTATGCAATAGGTGTCCATCGCCCACTGAGCAGAAGAAAAGGATGGATGCTGGCCCGTAGATATCGCGCACCCGCTTCATCGCGCTAGCCATGATATCTAGCGCCTCGTCCCAGGACACCCTTTCAAACCGGTCGGCCCCCCTGTCACCCACCCTCTTCAATGGGTACAGCAGGCGATCAGGAGCATATACCCTCTGCCTGTAGGAGCGGCCACGGGCGCATGCCCGAAACTGGGGCTCTACCCCGTCGTCGCTTTCCAGCCTCCTGATCACCCCATCCCTGACGTGGATGTTAATAAGGCACGAGCCGCCGCAGTGGCTATTACATATAGTGGATACGACCTTCTCTTCGCTGGTCTCCATGCTCATTTCCTCCCCTGAAAATCCCTTCAACTGGTCTACAAGACTGGCCGCTGGCCTCCTAATAGAATAATCTTGATGGTGTGAAGAGATTTTGTCAAGGCAGTTTCCCTTCCAAGCAAACCGAATTGAGACCCTTGACAAGATTAGGGAAAAGTAGTAAATGAGAACTACTCCTGAATCTGCAATGAGGGGCAATCCCCCTCTCCTGTGAGAAGATTAAAGGAATTAGTTAGCTGATCGGTTAAACCAAACGCAGTTCTCCGGCCAAGGCTGGCTCAATTTATCACCGAGGCCGGGCTTCAGTAGGGTTAGTGAATATGGCGGCTTTCGCTTGCCCCAGGGGGCACATCTAGCTCTGCCCCCTCCCCCCTGGGGCAGGGCGGAGATTATCGGGCAATTGACCTGGCCTTGGCACCGGCCCAGTGAGATTTCCATCAGCACAGAGAGCAGCACGTAGTTGTGCATCGACACCAAGAAGCTAGGATAAGATCGGAAAATGAGTTTTATACCGATAAGCGATTATGGAATTATTGGTAACATGCTATCTGCGGCTTTAGTCGGGAGCGACGGCTCTATCGACTGGTGCTGCCTACCAAGGTTCGATTCCCCTAGCATCTTTGCCGCTATACTGGATGATGATAAAGGGGGCAAATTTCATATAAAGCCCCAGATGCCATTTAAATCTCTTCAATCCTATCTGACCGATACGAACGTACTTCAGACTATTTTTGAAACAGAGACGGGCACTGCCAAGGTAGTCGATTTCATGCCTTGCTACCGAACATCTCGGGGCAGGCTGGTCCAGTTCAGTGAGATCCACCGCCAGGTAGATTGCAGTAAGGGCGATGTTGCCCTGGAGGTTGTGTTTGAACCCAGGTTAAACTATGCCAGGGACGATACCCTGCTCAGCGCCTCGAAGTATGGCATTACAGCGAAGGGAGGTGCAGAAACACTAGCACTGTCCTCTTCGATTCTATTTGCCGTCGATGGAGATAGAGCCATCGGCCGCTTCACCCTTCAGCCAGGCCAGAGGGCCGAGTTCATCCTGCGCTACGGCTCAGATCAGCCCCGACCACCTGGTATCTACGATTCCGTGGGCAAGTTAGAGCGGACCGCATTTTACTGGCAGCAGCAGGCTCAGGGTTGCATTTTCTCCGGCCCGTGGCGGGAGCTCATAGTACGGTCATATCTTGTCCTGCACTTACTGATATATTCGCCCACAGGAGCCATCGTGGCTGCTCCTACCACCTCTCTCCCCGAGGAAATCGGCGGCGAACGTAATTGGGACTATCGCTTCACCTGGCTTCGGGACGCGTCACTGACGCTGAATGCCTTTTTCCACCTAGGCCACATGGAAGAGGCCATGGGTTTCATGAAGTGGTTGATGACGGTATGCGCAAAGTGCGGAGCCAAAGCGCAAATCCTCTATGATATCGATTTTGAGGATCCGCTCAGTGAGCAAGCACTGAATCACCTCAGGGGATACCGAGATTCCCGTCCAGTACGCATTGGCAATGACGCCTATCAGCAACTTCAACTCGATGTCTTCGGAGAGGTGCTCGAGGCGGCTCACAACTATCTGAGTATCGGTGGTCGCTTAACACGCCGCACCTGGGGACTATTGGAGAGTTTTATCAATGCCGCGTGCGAGAACTGGCAACGTCCCGATAGCGGCATCTGGGAGGTAAGAGGCGGCCCCTATCATTTTGTCCATTCCAAGCTCATGTGCTGGGTAGCCGTGGACAGGGGGATTAAAATAGCGGAGAAGCTAGGGCATAGGAAAAACCTTGCCCGCTGGCGAAAAACGGCCCAAGATATCAAGGATAGTATACTGACCAGGGGTTGGAACCCCGAGCGGCGGGCCTTCACCCAGCACTATAACACCCCGGCCCTGGATGCAAGCAATCTCCTCATGTCACTCGTCGGCTTCTTGCCCGTCTCTGACGAGCGGATGATGTCCACCGTCGAGCGCACCGTTGAAGAGCTAGGCTGGGAGGGTCTGTTACGTAGATATAGGACCGACGAGACCGATGATGGACTCAGCGGTTCAGAGGGGGCCTTTCTGATGTGTTCCTTCTGGTGGGTAAGGAACCTACTTCGAATGGGCAGGCTGGATGAGGCCCTGGCCTTGTATGAGAGACTGCTCGGCTATGGCAATCATCTGGGGCTTTTCTCCGAGATGGTAGCTCCTGCCTCCGGCGAGGCCCTGGGCAATTTCCCTCAGGCGTTCACTCACCTGGCCACCATCATAACCGGGCTTGAGCTAACCCGCGCTATAGAGGAGAAGAGTAATCAAGGAGCCAAGGGAGGCAAACCATGGAGTTCGGAATAGTTGGACTGGGAAGAATGGGGGCAAACCTGGCACTTGCCGCAGTAGAAAAGGGTATACGGGTTGTGGGATTCGATCCGGCGACGAAAGAGGAGCTGCGAAAGGAAGGAGTGGAGCTGTCCACCGATATCAATGAGCTGGCAAAGCTGCTCCATCCTCCTAGAATCGTATTTCTCTACGTCCCCGCCGGTCCCATCGTGGATAGGGTGCTCGCGGAGCTTGTCGATGTCCTGGATAAGGGCGATGTCATCGTGGACGGAGGGAACTCGCACTTCCGCGATTCTCAGGTAAGGCAGAGGCGTTTATCAGGCCACGGTATAGGCTACGTTGACTGCGGTACCAGCGGCGGCTTGGAGGGGGCCAGGTGGGGGGCTTGTTTCATGGTCGGTGGCGAGACGAGTCCGGTTAAGATAGTGGAGCCCATCCTGAAGACGCTGGCTGTGCCTGAAGGGTACATTCACGTTGACCAACCAGGGGCCGGGCATTTTGCCAAGCTCGTTCATAATGGCATAGAGTTCGGGATGCTCCAGGCCATTGGCGAGGGCTTTGCCCTTCTGGCGAAATCAGAGTATGAAATTGACATCGGCGCCCTATTCCACACCTGGGCTCATGGCTCGGTGATTCGCGGCTGGCTAGTCGAACTCATGGAGCGAGGATTGGCCAAGAAAAAAAGCGTGGCAGATGTCAGCTCATACGTAGAGGATACGGGCGAAGTAAATTGGCTTATAGAGGAAGCGCTAAGGATGGAGGTCGCCATTCCTGTAATCAGCTTGTCGGTTATGGCGCTCTTTCGCTCTCGTGACGTGGACAACGATGCAGCAAAGGCTGTCGCCATTATGCGGCATGAATTTGGCGGCCATCCGTTCGGTAGGGACGAAGCTGTTGCCAGAGAACGGAAGTCAGGAAAGGTGGGGCTGGTGGAGTAACAGACGGCATAATCCTGCAATCTATAGGGAGGCGGATGATGAAAGCCGGAGCGGTTATCCCGGGACAAAAGGACAGTGCTAGAATCATTGAAATGGCAGTGCCAGTAACACAGCCGGGTGAGGCTCTCATTAGAATACTCAAAGTGGGCATTGACGGCACAGACATGGAAATCAACCAGGGACACTATGGAAAGGCGCCGCCAGGCCAAGATTTCCTTGTTTTGGGCCATGAAGCACTCGGCCAAGTCGAAAAGACTTTCGGCCCTGACCTCAACGAGGGCGATCTAGTGGCGCCGCTGGTGAGGCGGCCCGATGGCTGTATCAATTGCCGCAGCGGGCAATACGATATGTGCATTGAAGGTAATTACCGCGAGTGCGGCATAAGCGGCAGCCATGGATTCCTGCGGGAGCACCTGACCGAGGAGCCCCGCTACTTGGTGAAGGTGCCTAAAAATCTAAGGGAAGTGGCAGTGCTTGCAGAACCGATGAGTATCGTTACCAAGGGAGTTGATCAAGCAATAGAGTTCCACCGCCATAGCGCCAACCCCGTTCAAGTGGCGCTGGTGCTGGGTGCTGGTTCCCTGGGGCTGTTGGCTACAGCTTTCCTTCGTCTGCAGGGTGTCAATACCTATTCCCTTGATATAGTGCCCAGATCGAGTCTGAAAGGGCAACTGGTAGAGTCGATAGGGGCTACCTATCTGGACGGTCGTGAGCAACGAATCGACGAGCTCTGGCGACAACTTGGCAACCTGGATCTCATTGTAGAGGCTACCGGAAATAGCACTGTGGCTTTCCAGGCGATGGCTGCTCTAGGAGTAAACGGAGTGCTCTGCCTCATGGGAGTATCAACCGGCGAGAATAGGCTGGAGATTTGTGCTGATTGCATCAATCTGGAAATGGTTCTCGGAAACAAGATAGTCTTTGGCACTGTCAGTTCTAACCGCGCCCACTTCGAACGTGCCATTCAGCTACTGGGTGAGGCGGAGCGGAGGTGGCCAGGGTGGTTGGCACGGCTTATTACCCGGCGGCTGTCTTTAGCCGACTTCGAGGTTTCTCTGCAAAATGTTCCTGATGGCATCAAGACGGTGATTGAAATATCGTAGACCTGCTTTCAAGCCCCAGCCCAAAGTATTCAAACCAATTGGTAAGCAAGCGTTTGTTCAGGCGGGCAGTTGCAAAACATCGCTAATCATCTTTGGTGGCCGATTCAATAATGCGATATATACCGGGGCAAGGGTTCAGGGGCTTAGCCTGGAGTAGTATGTGTACATGCTGCCCAACACGCTAGCAGCATCTTCCACATCGTGAAATATTCTCTTGCCTTCCCCGGTAATCAAATCTATTGTCCGACTATCGCTTTCTGAGAAATAACTACAGACCAGAAGGGGCTTGCCATACCTAGGTATCAGGTCATAAATTCCCTCTATCATTTCCCCCTCCATCTGAGCAATGCTCAGGCCAGCGGAGGGATCATCGCCCATGAAGCCACTTTGGCCAAATCCGTGAACCAGTACCCCGTCAATCTCATCGGCGGCGATGAGCTCTTCGGCGGGTGGTATCCAACCTCCCATCCACATGGAAGCACCTGCAGCCCCAAGGTCAACGGGATTCCTTGTCGAAGCCCAGTAAGGCATGCCCAGCGCGCGCAACCTCTGCTGCAGGCCAGGGGAAAGCTCGGGAACATTCAATCCCACTCTATTCAGGGCATCGGTGATCACGACCCCCCATGATCCACCCATAGTCACAACGCCAATCCTGCTCCCTTTTAGCGGTGGCAGCTCGAGGAAGGCATGACCTAAATACAGCATTAGCTCCATCTTGGAAGCTCGGATGACGTTGGCTTGTTTCAGTGCTGCATCAAAGATTAGGTTAGAGCCAGCTATGGCTCCGGTATGGGAGGCAGCTGCCCTAGCTCCGTCTTTAGTTCTGCCAGCCTTTATGAGTATTATCGGCTTGTTTAGACTTACTCTCTTTGCCACCTCAAGAAATCTTCTCCCGTCCCTCAGCCCTTCTATATACATCAGTATTACCTTGACCTGAGGATCAGCTCCAATGTATTCCAGGAAGTCAGTACAGGTAACGTCACATTCATTTCCAGTGTGCAGATACTTGCCTATGCCCATCCCCCTTTTGTAGCCATGATAGATCAGGTCGTTGATTGCATAGCCACCCTGGCAAATGAAAGCGATGGGACTGTCCCTCAAGTAAGAGTGGTTCACTATGCTGGCATCAAGATTTGCAGAAACATTAAAGATGCCGCTAACATTGGGCCCAACGATACGCATCCCGCTCAGCTTAGCCACGTTGGTCAGCTCTGCCTGTAGCTCTTTCCCCTCGGAGGTCTCGGCATAGCCGGCGGTGACTATTATGACTCCTTTGACCCCCTTGTTAACGCAATCCTGTATGACTCCGCGAACCTGTCCAACGGGAACGGCAATTACTGCCAAGTCGATATCCCCAGGGATGCTCGCAAGGTCGTGATAGGTCTTCAAGCCAGCGATCTCGTCCGCTTGCGGATTTACTGGGTAAACCATTCCCGGCAAACCGGCGCCGATAAGGTTCTCAAATATACCACGGCCCCACGAAAAGCTGGGTTGCCGGGACACACCAATAACAGCGACGCTCCTGGCCTTTAAGAAGCATTCCAAATGTTCGACATCCACTGTCTTATCCCATCGCTATGCTGGCGGTGGGCTCTAAACCCTCATTATATCGATATGGACAGGTGTGTCAAGGAGAGCGCCTATCACACCAGAGCCGTTGGGCATAAGAGGGGACGGGTTATCCATTGCGGGTAAAATCTCTTAACCATTAAATTCGGTGTTTGGTTCGCCCGGCACCCCTGATACTTCCCTCCAACCCCTCATACTTGAGACGCCTCCGTCAGATCCCGCTAGACAAGGCATAACAGCGAGCCGATCGCAGACGCATTGTGCTATAATCGGCAGGATATCTAGGAGGACTATTTAAGAGGGGTGAAGAAGGGGTGCACCCGTAGAAAGGACAACGCAATATGAATAGAGCCCTCGGGTCACGGTTTTTCTATGGTTATGTGATTGTCTCCGCCGCTGGGCTGGCCATGTTCGTCAGCTCGGGGGCACAAAACAGCTTCGGCGTATTCCTCCCGTACCTCCTCGCTGAGTTCGGCTGGACCCGGGGGATGCTTTCCCTCGGCCTCACCCTCAACCTAGTGCTTATGGCGGTGCTTGCTATCCTTGCCGGCTACCTCACCGACCGCATAGGGCCGAGGTGGACGGTGGTCATCGGCGCCATCATCGGGGCCACCGGCATCGGGCTCCTAAGCACCGTTAACGAGATCTGGCAGTTCATGCTATTCTATGGCGTCATCACCCCTCTGGGTATATCCATGTCCTACCTGATCGCCACGGTGACTACCGTGAGGCGATGGTTCATGAGGCGGGCGGCGCTCATGGTATCCATCGCCATGACCGGCTCCGGGCTGGGCATAGTGCTGCTCATGCCAGCGGCTGAACAGATGCTAAGCGCCTGGGGCTGGCGCCAGAGCTACATAGCCTTCGCCCTCATCCTGGTCGTAGGCGCTGTTATCGCCGGCCTGTTCCTAAAGCGGGACCCGGAGTCGTCAGGCACCTACCCCGATGGCGTCCAGCCCTCCCCGGAGGAGCTGGCAACACGGGCTGACTTCGCTTCTCGCGGCGAGCACTGGTCGGTAAAGGAGGCGTTGAGGACCAGGAGTTGGTGGCTTTTGGTCTTCTCCCAGTTCTTCTACATCGCCGTGATCGGCCTGCTAGCTCATCTCATCGTCTGGGGCAATATCGATGTAGGCATAGACCTCGGCACCATGGTGCTTATCTATTCCTTCGGCTTCGTCCTGGCCGCTGTGGTTGGCCGGCTATTCGCCGGCTATATCTCCGACTGGTACATGGCCCGTTTCGGCATCTCCCGAAAGCCGATACTATACGTCTGCGTACTGGGCGTGGCCCTGGGCTGCTTCCTGGCGGCGGCCGTTGGCAGCATGACTACCCTCATCCCGGTGGTTCTGTTGCTGGGCTTCTGCTACGGCTGTGGTATGCCTGTGTTTCCCACATATCTTGGGGACCTTTTTGGGGTGACCAACATGCCGGTGCTTTTCGGCGCCATGGCCCTTTTCATCGCCGGTATTGGCGCCGCAGGTCCGGTGCTCTACGGCTTCATCTATGATGCCACCGGGGCCTACGATCTGGCGTTCATAATCACCGGCATCCTGTGTCTCATTTCCGGGGTTTGTCTCTTCTTGCTACGTCCGCCCGTCAAGGCTATGGCATCAGACGCATGAATATTGTGGCTTCTTGCCTACGGTGTTTTGGTCTTGTCCAGCCTGCCAAGTGTTCAGCAGTCGGCAATCTATTTGTTGCAAAACATAGCGTATTGCACAATAGCCACACGGCATAGTTCATACCCCGTGGCAGAGACGCCTAGTATAGCTTCTCCGATGCAACATTGACATACGGCAGAGTTTCTGCTAGAGTGTTGCGCAGCAGTTGCGCTTAAGAGCTTCTCCATCGCCTCTCATAATCTATACAAATGTTCCCTTAGCTGAGGGACCTAAGTTGTGAGGATAAACCTCACCCGATCCGTCGCCAGATTTGCACCGAGCCTTTGAGCCTTTGGTCTCGATGCTCATTGAATCAGCAGGCGACCGGCATCGCCTTATGGCTGGTGTCAGGCATGAGCCTGTGGTCAAAAAGTAGGCTGAGAAGCCAGAGAGGAGGTTTGCTAATGGCAGGTGATTTTAACAAGGGACGGCTCAAGCGGCTGGACCGGCGTAAGACGCAGTGGGAGGAGACCACCCTCAAGCAGGCTCTGGACAAGAGGCCAGAGAGGAAAGAGAATTTCCTATCGAGCAGCTGGGTACCCATCAAGCGGGTGTATACCCCCCTAGACATCCCCGATTTCGACTACGAGAAGGATATGGGCTTCCCAGGGGAGTACCCGTTTACCCGAGGGGTATTCTCCTCCATGTACCGAGGCAAGCTGTGGACCTTCCGCACCCAGGTCGGATTCGGCGGCGCCGAGGACACTAAGGACAGGCTGGAGGCGCTCATGAGGGCTGGAGGCGCCATAAGCCTGGACTTCGATAATCCCACCCTCATCGGCCTTGACCCCGACGACCCACAGTCAGAGGGGGACGTGGGCACAGGTGGGCTTTCGGTAAGCTGTCTCAAGGACTTCGAGCCCCTGTTTGAGGGCATCCCCCTCGACCAGGTTACTACCTCTATGACCGTCAATTTCACTGCCCCCATCATATATGCCATGTACCTGGCAGTGGCCGAGAAGCAGGGGATACCCTGGGACAAGATATCGGGGACGATACAGTTTGACCTGCTCAAAGAATATCTCACCATGAAGTGCTATGTCTTCCCGCCGCGTCCGTCGCTGCGCTGGTGGACCGATCTGGTCAGCTTCAGCATCAAGAATACGCCGCGATGGAATAACACCTCCATATGGCTGGTGGGCCCCACTGCCGCCCACAGTATTGGCTGGGGTCTGGCGTCGGCGATGACCTATGTGGACGCCGCCCTAGATGCCGGTATGGATGTGGACGAGTTTGCCCCCCGCCTCTCCTTTCTCAACGCCAGCAGTATCGACTTCTTCGAATCGATAGCCAAGCTGAGGGCGCTGCGCCGGCTATGGGCCCGGCTCATGAAGGAGAAATATGGGGCCAAGAACCCCAATTCTTGCAAGTTACGCATATACTACCCGGCCAGCCCCGGCGACCTAAAATCAAGAGAGCCGCTTAACAATATCGTGCGCTCCACCATATCGGTGCTGGCCTCGGTGCTGGCTGGGGCCAATGCCATCGACATGGGGGCCTACGACGAGCCCTTTGCCATCCCCTCCGAGGAGGCCAAGCGACTTTGCGTGCGCACCCAGCAGATCATCGCCCATGAGAGCCATGTCGCCGATGTTGTTGACCCCCTAGGCGGCTCCTACTACGTAGAGGCATATACCAACTGGTTGGAGGAGGAGGCCAAGAGGCTCATAAAAGAGATTGAGGACCTAGGGGGCTATATAAGGTGTATCGAGTCGGGCTTTTTCCAGAGGGTGTTCGCTGATTATGGCTATCGCTTATACCAAGAAGAACGCCGCGGAGAGAGACCTATCGTCGGCGTCAACATCTTCACCTCCGAGGAGGCGGAACGGCCCATAGAGCTTCACGAGACCGACCCCGAGGTCGAGCTCAGGCAGATCGAGCGCGTCAAACAGGTTAGGTCCCTGCGAGATAGCCGAAGGGTGTCGGCACTTCTGCAGCAGATAAGAGAGGCCGCGAGCGATAAGACCAATGTAATGCCGTTCATCCTCGACGCGGTAAAGGCAGACGCCACCCTGGGCGAGATCATGCAGGCGCTAAAGGATGTCTGGGGTGAGTACGAAGAGACCCCGGTATTCTGAATAGGGAGTATGAACCATGACAACGCGACCTAGGCCGATAAGGCTGGTGATGGCTAAGCCGGGGCTGGACATTCACGATGCCGGTGTTAGGCTGGTATGTAGGATACTCAGGGATCACGGCATGGAGGTTATCTACCTGGGTATACGGCAGACCCCTGAGAAGATAGTAGAAACAGCGATTGAGGAAGACGTTGATGTTATCGGCCTCAGTTTCCATTCCCTGGCGCATAAGAAGCTGACTGCCAAGGTAATTGACCTCCTCATGAAGAGGAATGTCACCGACAAGATGGTCATCGTCGGTGGCTCAATCTTGAAAAAGGACATTCCAGAGTTCAAAGCAATGGGGGTAGCTGAGATATTTCCTATTGAGACCCCGATAGATAACATAGTTGCCTTCCTTCAGGAAAACGTAAAGCTTTGACGCCGGGAGGGGTCCCCCTAAAGAATATAGGTGAAAAAAGGCTGGAATTGGCTAGCCTGAAAGATATGTGGCCACCAAACGACACGCAGAACATATCGCAGAGAAGGAGAAAAAGGTAATCCTCACAGTCTACGTCCGGTGTCTGAGGCGGAGGATTGGATTAGTAGAGCCATCGAAGCGGATAAAGGGAATGACACGATGTTTGAGTTAAGCGTGGCTTACTCCCTTTATGAGGAGCTCCTGAAACGAAAAGGAAGCTGATCACTGCAATAGAAATCTTCCAAGAATGGTGAGTCGATGGTTGGGTGAAAAGGTATGGGGAGGCACCAGTGAACATCTGTAATCGGGCGCTCTGACGAAACGCCCAAAGCGCTAGGCCAAGAATTCTGAAGTGTCCACGTTCTGCAATCAGTGCGGACATAGATTTGAACTCACCTGCACCCACCCCAATGCGGGAATATGAATCTACCGGGCAGCAATTTATAATCATAATCCATCTCCCACCTTTGGACCAGCTCTTTTAGACGCAAGGTCGGCAATTACACAGATCTTTAGCCTGACCTTTGGCCATCCAGCAGTTCAATACTACACAGTCCGCTAATAACACGCTGCTTTCCTTGCACGTTCGACGACAAGTGGCTACAATTATTTAGGGCGCAGCAATGCGTCCACCAGAACAGCTTATGTCTAAGAAAGGAAGCGATGGATGACAAGAAACCCCGACTTTGAAGTCATGTTCAATCCCAAAACGATTGCTGTTGTTGGGGCAAAGCGCTCGAGCACAGCGCAAGGCTGGTTAGGAATGCTTGCCATGATAAGGCAGTTCGGCTTTCCGGGGCGCATCTACCCCATTAACCCCAATGCCACTGAGGTCGATGGTTTGAAGGCATACCCCAACCTGGTATCCGTGCCCGAGCCTGTGGACCTGGTCATCATCTCAGTGCCAGCGCCAGCGGTGCCCGCAGCGCTCAGGGACTGTATCGCCTCGGGCAATAAGAATGTCCACATCTTCACCGCCGGGTTCAAGGAGACGGGAGAGGAGGAGGGGAGCAAACTTCAACAGGAAATCGAAGAAATAGCCCACAGCGGTGGGTTGCGCGTTATCGGCCCCAACTGCATGGGTCTCTACGTTCCCAAGGCCCGGCTGGTGACCTGGACGCCGGCCTGTGCCGAGAGCGGTCCCGTGGCCTTCGTCACCCAAAGTGGCGGGCATGCTGGGGATTTTGCAAACTATGCCACTCAGTTTGGTATTCGCTTTAGCAAGGCTATCAGCTATGGAAATGCCCTGACGCTTGATTGCACCGACTTCCTTGAGTACCTTGCTGATGACGCCGACACTAGCATCATCACCATGTATCTGGAGGGCGTCAAAGATGGCAGCAAGCTACTCAGGCTGGTGACAGATATCAACCGGACTAAGCCGATAATTATCATGAAAGGAGGGCTGACAGAGTCGGGGGCCCGAGCAGTGGCCTCCCATACCGGCTCCCTAGCCGGAGGGGAGAATGTCTGGGGCGCCTTCTTCAAGCAGAGCGGCGCAGTACAGGTCAATTCCCTTGAGGAGATATCTGATGTCACCCTCGCCTTTCTCCATCTCCTCCCTCCTCGGGGTCGGCGTGTTGCCATAGTCAGCACCGGAGGCGGAATAGGTGTTGCCGCGGCTGATGCCTGCAACAGGGAGGGGCTAGAAGTGCCTACCCTGAGCCCGGAGACACGGAAGGAACTTCTGGCATTTGTCCCTCCCGCCGGAAACAGCATCAGGAACCCGCTCGACGTTGAGGTGTTCTTCGGCGACATCAGCCTGCTAGAGCGTGCTTTGGATGTAGTATCTGATGACCCTAACGTCGACATGCTGGTCATCTCCCTCCACCTTGACTGGCTATATGGCATTTCCGAGGGCAATCACGTTACAAAGCTGGCTAGCTATCTAGCTACCTCAGCACGGGATCAACTCCACGACAAGCCCTACGTGGTCAGTTTGAGACGTTATCGGACTGACCCCGGGCTAGAGCAGACCAAGCTTACGCTGCAACAGGAGCTCCTGGCAGCCGGGGTCCCCGTCTATGACGATCTTCCGCGAGCCGCACGTGCCCTGGCTAAGTTGGCAGAGTATCACCAATTTCATAGAGATGGGTTCACATAAGCCTGGCTTAATCTATGCCAATATCGTCGATAGGCACGAGGGAATACAAAGGAGCATACAGGAGCTGGGCAAACAGCAATCAGGACATTGGCATACCAGGGAGCTATACTAGCGCCGTTGGCGGGCAGGGTTTCGGAGCTTGAGACATCAATTGGTTCCAGAGCCACGATGGCGCGCTTTTGCACGTAACATAGAAAGGGGTGATGGTCATGAAACGTTTCAGTTGGCCGATCATATTAGCATTGTCCTTGCTTGTGGTTTCCACGTTCCTTTACGTTGTTCACTACGCAATTTTCGGAGATCCCCACCATATCTTCATCTACATGTTAGGCGATATTGCCTTTCTCCCAGTAGAGGTCCTGTTGGTAACCATCATAATACACCATTTGCTGAGCGCAAGGGAAAAACGAGCCAGGCTGGAAAAGCTAAATATGGTCATTGGAGCTTTCTTCAGTGAAGTCGGCACAAGACTTCTCACTTATTTCTCCGACTGTGATCCTAAGCTGGAGGAGATTAGAAAGGATCTGATTGTTGCCGATGATTGGTCTGAGCAAATGTTTTTGCAGGTCAGCAAACGCCTTAAGAAGCACCAGTATGGAGTTGAGATCCAAAACGTCGAGTTGGAAGGCTTACGCAGTTTTCTCATCGGCAAAAGGGATTTTCTGTTGCGGCTATTGGAAAACCCGAGTTTACTGGAACATGAATCCTTCACCGGGCTTCTTCAGGCGGTTTTTCATATGACCGAGGAATTAGAAAACAGAGAAGATGTGAAGCAGCTACCGGTTACCGACTATGAACATCTCGCCGGAGATATAAGAAGGGCCTATGTATTGCTGGTCCACGAATGGTTGGACTACATGAAGCATTTGAAATATAACTACCCTTATATGTTCTCTCTTGCCATGAGAGCGAATCCTTTTGATGAGAGTGCATCGCCTTTGGTGGTGTAACCGCGATGTCGACCATTAGTTGGCAGAGGCGTATCTTATCCATAGCATACCCATAAGAGAGCATAATGGGAGCCAAATAATCGGCATCAATCCTATCCGCGATAGCCCATTTCATACTAGGCACAGTAGTTCGATAAGGATGTATATAAGGCTTCCTCATTACAGCATCATGATAGCCTTCAGCGGGCAGGCGTGGACGCACTTGGCGCAGCCGTGGCACCATTTGGAGGGAGTAATCTCGGGCTCCTCATAGGTGTTTTGCTGTGTGAGGCTTCCATGTTGGCATACTAGCGAGGCAGCGCACACCCCGTTCTCATCACACTCGTCTGGGCGGCACCTGGCATAGTCCATCGCCGCTACCTTCTTCGGCATCAGCCTTCCCCCTCCCCTATCCAAGCCGTGCCGAGGGTCTGGCCCAGTTGCTCAAGCTTCTCGAACATGCTCAACAGCACCGGGGGAGCGGGCCAGAGGCGTCTGAGGGCCTCCATCTTGCATTCAAACTCTTTTAACTCTCTATAAGGTCATCTGGCCTATCCTCAGGCATTGGCTCCTCAGGGGAAACATTTCATCGGGACGCTCCCCAAATAATCCACTCTTGCGTTTGGAGCGTGTTGGGTTTCCAGTCACTCTCCAACCTGGCCCTTGTGAGTCCTGACGGCAGGCGACTGTTTTCGCAGCCGTCCCGAGATCGGTAAACCTATAGACAAATTCTCAGGGTAGAAAACAGCACCACATTGCAAGCATACAATATCAGCACGATCGCTATATGTATGTCTATACAGGTCCCCGCCACAGCGTGGGCATGACTTTAGACGCCACTTCAAGGGTTATTACCCCCCAGTGAGATTCCTGGCCAAGAATTCCTTTGACCAGCGTCTTAATTGTATCTACGGCTTGGTCTCCGGTAATATGACTTTTATCACTCTGGCTGTTTGGCGTTCCAAGGCAATGATATTTAACAGATGGTTTCTGATGACGAGATAAGGTACTTTTTCGACAGTTTTCGCCGAAATTGGGGCAAGATTATCTTGACAAAAGTCCATTAGTGTGTTATTCTATAGATTGCTCCGAGTAGTCAGGCCGGTGAACCGGAACCGGGGTAACCTGAGCAAGCGGACGTGAAAGCGGAAGTGAGCGAGGGGAGGAATGGAACCGGGGAGGGCAAGGTTACTCGGGGCTTTTTTTTGGTTTTTTCTTTCCCCGCCTAGTTGAGGCTGTAGTTGAAGCCCGGTCAGTGCTCTTCGTGAACCCGGTAGGGGTAATAACCCCAATGAAGGGCAGATTCCTGAATTCCCCATCATAGTCCAGACCATATCCAACCACGAACTCGTCAGGCACCTCAAAGCCTATGTACTTAAGGGGCACGTCCACCAGCCGGCGCACCCTTTTGTCCAACAGGGTACACACCTCGAGACTCGCTGGCTTGCGCTCCGTTAGATAGTGAAGGAGATAGTTCAAGGTCATACCGGTATCAACGATATCCTCGATCATGATCACATCGAGCCCGGCTATGCTTCTATCCAGATCCTTGATGATCCTTACACTCTCCGTCTCCTGATCACCGTAGTAGGAAATAGCCATATAATCTACGCTTACCGGTAGTGAGATATTGCGCATCAGGTCTGACATGAAACAAACTACACCCTTAAGAATGCCTATCAATAGAGGGCTCCGTCCCGTATAGTCGCGGGAGATAGCCTTTCCCAACTGACGCACTCTTCTATCTATTTCACTAGTGGTGAGTAGTATCCTTTCCACCTTCTGCACCTCAGCCCGGCCTAAAGGCCCATATCCGTACTTGGCCAGCAGACGATGGTAATCCCTCTTATTGAGAAGCTTGATATTGATCTCCGGGTAGAGCTCCTTCAAACGGCGCAGCTTGCGGTTCTTTTCCCTGATAAGCCCCTGCTTCATGGTAGTGAGTTCCACATAAAGGTCCACTTCAGGCAAGTAGAAATCAGGGGTGAACATCTCTTTTACCTTGTCCCCATCCCACTCCAAGGGGAAGGAGCGTGGCTCATACATCCACTGTATCTTATAGAAGTCAAGGAGCCCAGCAAACTCCTCCTCAGAAGGATGGGCAAAAGGCATAGGTCGGGTTAGATCCTGTGCCAATCTCAATGCGTCGGGTCTGGAGAACATTGCATCCCCGGCTGCCCTTGGAATAGTAGCCACTTGCTCGTGTAGCTGTGCGTTCTCTACAGCAACGGCGGTGAGATCAGCCACTGCCGTGAGGAAAGCAATATCGTCAGCGGAGAAATGGCGTTGCTCATTGGTGTATACCCTTAGAGCGCCGATAATGTTGCCCCTTTGCCTCAGCGGCACGCTGACCATGGAAGCTATTCCCTGACGTTGTGCCATTTCCCTATATTGAACTCGCGGGTCTGTAGCAACATCGAGAACAGTTACCACTTGGCCTTCAAGGCTATCGCTTAAACTTTTATCCGCATCGAGGAAGCCTTTTCGTATATACCAGTCGCTGAGCCCATGGGAGACGGCGTGCAGCAAGCGGCGACTTTCGGCATCGAAGAGCAGCACTGAGCAGCCCGAAGATTTCATTGCTGAAGCAGTCTTCTTTACTACAGTGCCCAGTGTGTCTCTCAACGTGTCGCCAGAGACAGCTTCTCTCGCCAGTTGCTCAAGAACGCGATAGTAAGTGGCTATATACTTTTCCATAGTTGACACCCTTACCAGCGGCGTTTTGCACCTGAATTTCCAACCTAACTCTAGCTCCCTTGGACTCCAGATGTCAAGTTCAGGCATTGACACCAGGAAAAAAGCTTGGATCCAGACTCACTCCCCAGCTTATCTACCACCACTACATGCCACTAAACCCAGGAGCTACTCCCGCTATCTTAAGTTGGATCTCTTGGCAGCATGCCAGACCCCACAGTGATCGCGCTCTTTCAGCGGTTGCACTAACGATAGTTTGTTACTATAATTGCGTGAAACCAAGGAACGGACTCCTTGGGATAGTCAAAGGTAAGGCCAAAGGTCCTTTATTTGTAGACAGTGGCCTGGCTTCAAGGGGCAAATATGAACCTGACCCTGCAGCTAAAAGAGGTGGCTCAATGGTGGGAGATGGATTATATAGGTGTGGCCCCGATTGACAGGTTGGCCAATGCTCCTCCAGGGTAGACACCGAGCGACATCCTCAGTGGGGCTGCTTCGGTGGTGGTCATGGGTATCAGGATTGGCCGCGGGGTTCGAGGCATTCAGGCCAGTACCCGCCTCAATGCCCGGCCTACGGCCAAATATGGGGTCTTTGTCTACCAGGTATTCGGCTACAACGTCTTGAATGATAAGCTGAATCTGGCCGCCTATGCCGTAACCAAGGCGTTGGAGGACGCCGGCTACGAAACCGTCCCCGTGCCAGCCAGCCCGCCCTACGATACCGGCGAACTGGTCGCCATCTTCTCCCATAGGCATGCCGCGGTGGCCGCTGGCCTCGGCGAATTTGGCTGGAACCGGCTGGTTCTAACCCCCACTGATGGCCCCTATGTTCGCCTGGTTTCGGTAATCACCACTGCCCATCTGGATGCCAGCCAGATGTATCACGGCCCTCGGCTCTGTGAGCCCATCGCCTGCGGCACTATATGCGCCCGGGATTGCCCTGCCGCCGTTCTGAGCCAGAATGAGGGGGTAGGGCTGAGTATCGGGGGTTTGGCCTACCAGATGGCCGTCTTCGATAAACGGCGTTGCCTGTCGGCCCCATGTGCTGTATGCCTAGTCAGGTGCCCGGTGGGCAACTCCAGAAGTAGATAAGTTCGGGAAACTGACCTGCTATTCGGCTCAGGTGTGACATTTCTACAAACGACGCCCTACTATCTTGAACGAGAGAGGATAAGACCGGGATTCAAAGCTTATATACAGTGAAGATGGCTTTAATTCGAACTAAGTCTGCAGATACTAAGAGGGGCAAGCTTGGAGGCAAACGGTTACAAGCTCGATTGACCCACAAAGGCCGAGTGCCAAAATCTCGGGGCCATGAGGTTCAGGGCTACAGAGTAGGGAGAATTGTGCCACCCGCTTATGCTGGCATCGCTGGTCGGGGTGAGCTTTTCCCCGACGAATTAACATAGCCGCTGAGGCACCTAGCTTGACAGCTTTTGGTAAAAGCGATAGCATACATATAGGGGTTTGTAGGCAGGAATAACCTTGGGCCACAGGCAATGTCAGCCTTTTGACATGCTATAGGTCCTGGCTAGTGTAGTTGGATAGTTGGCCACCGGCTGGTCGGAGCTGCTAGGGTGGCGAGGCAGTAGCCCCGGCGGTTGGGGTCGCAGAAGTGACTATGAAATCTGAGCTTTCAACAGAAGAAGTCTCCTCCCTCGAACCACGGGCTGCATCAATTAGTCCCGATTTCTCCTTCCTCCGCGAAGTCGGGGAGGCCAGTGGCGAAAAGGTTTCCCTTTGCTACCAGTGTAGAAAATGCTCCAGCGGCTGTCCGGTAAGCTTCGCTATGGATTACCTCCCCGATGTGACGCTGCGAATGGTTCAGTTCGGCTTGAGGGACAGGGTGTTAAGCAGCGCCACCATTTGGATTTGCGCCTCCTGCCAGACCTGTACCACCAGATGCCCCAACGAGATCGATATAGCTGGAGTGATGGATACGCTTCGGCAGATGGCGCTGGCTTCTGGATTTGAGACAAGAGCAGCACCAGAGGTGAGGGACATTCCCAAGTTTCACATGGCCTTTCTTGATTCCATCAGGGCTGGGGGCAGGGTTCATGAGGCTGGAATGGTGGTGAGGTACATGCTCAAGACCAATCCCCGAGCCAAGCTAAAAAGTGGGGCGCTTTTAGAACAAGCCAAGTTTGGTTGGCAGATGTTTAGGCACGGCAAGGTTAAGATCCTGCCTTATAGGATACGCCAAACCGGAGAGATAAAAAAGCTGTTCAAGAAAAGTGGAAGATGAGGGTTTCTTATTATCCGGGCTGTTCCCTGGAGGGCACCGCTAAGGAATATGACGAGTCAACTCGGGCGGTCTGTCAGGCGCTGGAAATTGAATTGGCTGAGCTCGAAGGCTGGAATTGCTGTGGTGCTACTTCAGCCCACTGTACCGATGATTTCCTCTCTCTCGCTCTACCGGCAAGGAATCTAAGCATAGCTGAGAGAAAAGGTTTAGACCTCGTCGTACCCTGCGCAGCCTGTTACCAGAGATTAAAGGTCGCTGAGAAGAAACTTGCGCAAAATCCGCTCCCGGATTTCTCCTACGAGGGCAAAATCAAGGTGAAGAACCTGATTGACTTTTACTCCCAAGAAGAACTCCTTGAGAAATTAAGTAGAGGGGTGAAAAAGCCCCTAGCTGGTCTGCGGGTGGCTTGCTACTATGGCTGCCTGCTGGTTCGTCCGCCGAAGGTCACAGATGCGGTCAACTATGAGGACCCACAAAATATGGATGAACTGATGAACTTGGTAGGGGCGGAGAGCGTTAACTGGTGCTACAAGACTGACTGTTGCGGTGGCAGCCTACTCTTGAGTCGCCCTGACATAGTGATAAGGCTTATCCAGAGGATTCTAGATGCAGCCCTCGAGGCCGGGGCAGAATGTGTAGTGACCTGCTGCCCTATGTGTCAATCGAATCTGGACATTCGCCAAAGGGAACTCTCCAAGGAAACCGGGAGAGATTACAATGTTCCCATATTCCATTTCACGGAGCTTCTGGGGTTGGCCCTAGGCTCGCCCGGGATCACCAGGTGGCTTAACCGACATCTGGTCAGTCCCAGGGAACTACTTGGCGCTAAGGGTTTGCTGTAACGAGGTAGGCATGACAGGCAACGATACGATTGGTGCAGTGATGGTGGTGGGTGGCGGGATTGGAGGAATCCAGGCAGCGCTCGATCTGGCTGAATCAGGCTACAAGGTCTATTTGGTCGAGGAATCGCCCGCCATCGGCGGCAGGATGGCTCAACTGGATAAGACATTCCCCACCAACGACTGCTCCATGTGCATCCTGTCCCCTAAGCTGGTGGAATGCGGACGGCATCCTAATATCGAACTGCTAACCTACTCCGAGCTGCTCGACCTTCAGGGGGAACCGGGAGATTTCAAAGCTAAGGTGTTGAAACAGTCTCGGTACGTTGATCCACAGAAATGCACTGGCTGTGGGGAATGTGCCGAGGTCTGCCCAGTGGAGGTAGGTAGCGAATTTGACCAGGGTCTGGGCCTGAGGAAAGCTATTTATAGACCCTACCCTCAGGCTTTTCCCAGTATCTTCACCATAGATAAGAAAGACAGGCCCCCATGTGTCCAGGCCTGCCCCGCCGGGGTAAATGTGCAAGGATACGTTGCTCTAACTTCCAAAGGTAAATTTGAAGAAGCCTACAAGCTAATACTGGATGAGCTCCCGTTCCCCGGCATACTGGGCCGAATCTGCCCCCACCCCTGCGAGTCCGAGTGCCGCAGAATGTCAGTCGATGAGCCTGTGGCTATCGCCGATCTCAAGTGGTTCTTAGCTGACAAAGTAGGCACAATACCTCCCCCGGAGAGGAAAGCCGTGAAGGGGGCAAGGGTAGCCATTGTTGGCTCAGGACCAGCCGGCCTTACCGCAGCTTACTATCTGGCCCTGGAAGGCTATCAGGTCACCGTCTTTGAGGCCCTGCCGGTGATCGGGGGGATGCTTTACGTGGGCATACCAGAGTACCGCTTACCCAGGAAGATCCTCAAGAAAGAGACGGCGGTGCTGAAGCAGCTCGGGGTTGAGTTCAGGGTGAATACTAAGCTAGGAAATGACCTTAGCCTGGACGACATATTCCAGCAGGGTTATGGAGCGGTATTTATAGCTGTCGGCGCTCACAAAGGGCAGAGATTGGGCATCCCCAGGGAGGACTGCGAAGGGGTGGTTCAAGGAGTTGACTTCCTGCGCGATTTGAACTTGGGTAGGAAGCCAACCGTGGGGAGGAAGGTATCCGTGATCGGTGGGGGGAATGTAGCCGTAGATGCTTCCAGGTCTGC
>Ga0209979_1001488_pt1 | contig 25546 bp, 25 predicted proteins | sample AnhtaG_FD_183114 | JGI IMG/M metagenome (GOLD analysis project Ga0209979, IMG submission 183114) | Deep subsurface microbial communities from Anholt, Denmark to uncover new lineages of life (NeLLi) - Anholt_01485 metaG (SPAdes) (version 2) | ecosystem: Environmental > Aquatic > Marine > Oceanic...
CGGGATTTGAGTAGCGGTAAAGGCAACTACCTCATAATTTGAATTATTTCTAAAATATACATTGAAGTTATGAAAATCTCTTCCAGCAGCTCCCATTATAATGACTTTAATTTTATTCACAAAAAAATTCCTCCTATAATATTATTCTATTCGACAAAACTTTTCAAATTCCTCTTTTTTTATTTATTTTTTTTAAATTTTTATTAAACTTTACCCATTGCCCTCTCTAACACATCTAATGCTTCATCTAACTGTTCATCAGTAATCTCTAAAGAGACTAACATCCTAAGAAGGTTTTTATTGATTCCGGCAGTGGCAATAAATACTCCGTTCTTTATGCATTCCTGAACAATCTGGGCTGTTTCCTGGGTAGCCGATTCCTTGGTCTTCCGGTCTTTTACCAATTCTATAGCTATCATCGCTCCTATACCCCGAATCTCTCCTATTAGGGGACAGCTGTCTTTCATTTGAAGGAAGCGTTCTTTTAATCTTTCTCCAATCTTTAGCGCTCTGTCTAAGAGATTTTCTTCTTCAATGATATTTATCACTTCCAGGGCTGCCCGGCAGGCTACCGGATTACCTACATAGGTTCCACCGATACACCCTCCGGGGAGGGAATCGGTAATCTCTTTTTTAGCAATCACTGCCGAAAGGGGTAGACCGGCAGCTAAAGATTTAGCCAGGCAGATTATGTCTGGTTCTATATCCCAATTTTCTATGGCAAAAAACTTTCCGGTTCGGCCTATACAACTTTGAATTTCATCTGTAATAAACATCTAATGCTCTAAAACAAGGGCCTCTACAAAGGCGTCACAGGCCCTAACTGGATCATCAGAGGCAATACAGTCTTCTATGCTCTGAGGTAAGAGTTTGATTTGGTATCTATTACCATAACGATAAGCCATAATAAACATTTCCTTTCTTTTATAATTATTATACTAATATTATAACATAAAAATAGCTAAAGGTCTTGCAGTATAAGGGTTTTATTTAATTATTATTCAATATTTTTTAATCTTTTAGGTTAGGTAAAAGATGTAATTGTGACACAGCCTGTTAACTGAGTGTCCGTTTTATCGGGAGAAGACCAATAATATATTGCTAGTTCTAGGATTCCTCCAACAGTTGTATGTCCTCCTTGGAGAAATGTTTATTCTGGTAGTAATTTCCTAAAAACCGCATTACAAAAAATTGTATTACCAATGCTGAGATTAGAAGTATGAACCCATTCCCTATTATAGTAGACAATATATATAACTCCTGCAATAGCTGCAGAGATAAAGGCATATGTCAACTGTGTAAGAGTATGGGCCATCAGCTCGGAGCCTGAGAATATGGAGGCCATGATGGTGGAGTCCGATACAGGTGAGCAGTGGTCACCAAATACAGATCCGGAAAAAGTTGCACCGCTTGTTATAGTAAGAAGCGGCAAGTACCCGAGCTTTTAACCGAGAGTCAAGGCCACCGGAGAAACAATAGTCATGGTACCACAAGAAGTACCTGTAGCTAAAGAAATCAGGGGGCTTAAAATAAAGATAATAAATGGCAGCCAAAAAGGGCTCATCCATCCTTCGGTAGCCTTGATTACGTGGGCTCCGGTCTCCAGCTTGCCACATATGGTCCCTAAAGACCAAGCCAGAATTATGATAACAAGAGAGGGCAGAATACTCTTAAACCCGCTCATCAGAGTCCTCTCACACTCATCAAGGGTAAACCCTTGGATTAAAGATATGATAACAATGACCAGGACCATAGTAAATGAACCCCAGGTTAAAGCTATGGATATATCACAGTTGGTTGTAGCATCCCCCACACACACAAGGCTATTGGCAGTAGGCCCCCACCGGTATACCACATAGCCCAAATCGTTACAGCAAGCATAGACACAATGGGTAGACAAAACTCCATATCGTTGCCTTTTCTAGTTTAGCCGGTTCCCCCAGGTCCGCTTCCACTGAAGACATCGGCATATCGCCATCGGCAATGAGTTTGCCATATTTACGGGCCTGCAGCTCCGCTTTCGCCATGGGGCCAAAATCCTTCCCATAAATAATCATCGGTACGCCCAGGAAAGCCAGAGCACAGTAAATATTCCAAGGCATGGATTTTAAAAAGACCGAGTAGGGGTTCACCGCTTCTACTTTAAGAGCTGCAATAGCTGCAGCGATCAATGAAGTTTGATAGCCTATCCAATCGGATACAGGTCCGAAGGTGGAAACAGGACTGGCAGTGGAGTCCAGTATATAAGCAAGTTTTTCGGTGGAAACGTTGTATCTTTTGTTAATATCTTTTGTCGCGCTGCCCACCAAAGCGGCGTTTATGTCACTGTTAAAGAAGTCTACAACTCCAAGCATCCATGAAAAAAGCTGAGCCCGCTTGGCGGAGTTAAGCCATTTACTCAGAACTTTCGTAAGGACAAAGGCTCCTCCGCTTTTATATATCAGAGGGGTGCCACCTCCGAAAAGCATTATGAGTACAAGATATCTTGCATTCCAGGGGTCTATCATAACTTCTTTCATTATTGTAAAGGATATGTCGACGGCACTAAAGGGATCCCCACTGCTCAGTATAAGCCCCCCAACAAATACACTTATAAATAGGGATGTAATCACTTGCTTTGTCAGCAAGCATAGACCAATAGCAACAACGGGCGGCAATATGGAAAGAAATAATTCCATCCTTATCTCTCCTTCTAAACTTCACTTATTTGGATTTTATTTTTGAATCCCAAATCGCCTTTGTGATGTTTTGTAGACCTTCAGTGAGGTTTTCCTCGGAAGGCCATCCATACCCGATTCTAAAATACCTGTCGTCCATTTCAAACCAGTGACCGGGGCCTATAAAGGTTCCATATTTCTCGTTCAATATTCTGTAAAAACTGGCTGTGTCAATACTTATTTCCGGTTTAATCCTCGGAAAGCAGACAACGCCACCCTGGGGTTTTACCCATTCCACATCATCCTGGGAGTTAATCCACCTTTCAATAATTTCAAATCTCTTTTTATTCCGCTGCTGAAAATTAGCTAACAACATATCCTTGTTCTTTAACATCTGATACGTGATATTTTCGTCAACGATGGAACCGCATATACAAATCTGTTCTTTCGTGGCCAGAAAAGCTTCCTTTAATTTCCTGTCCTTAGTGACGAGCCACCCTGTCCTTACACCAGGAATGCCGTATGTCTTTGAAACCGACTCAACACTGATGGCTCTTGGGCTTAAAGAAGCTGCGGTGGGCAGCTTTTCTCCAAAAGTGAGTTCCCGATAGGTCTCATCAACCAACAGATAGCAGTCATTCTCTTCCACTAGTTTTATAATATCTCTTAACGTGCTTTCCGAAATCATGGTCCCTGTCGGATTGTGAGGATAAGTAATGTTTACAAGTCTTGTCTTAGGTGTAATTAACTTTTTAAGTTCATCCAGATTTATCCTGAAGTTATCTTCGAAGTGCAATCTCAGCAAATCAACATTACAGCCAAGAGACCTGGGGACTTCAATGTTCGATGCATAGTTGGGGTGAATAATTACCACATGATCCTGAGGTTTTAAGAGAGTAGCATACACAATAAACAATGCCATGCAAGCGCCTGTACTTATTAGGACTTGATCAGCACAGACCCCGTCGTATTCTCTGGCTATTAATTCCCTTAGTTCCGGCATTCCACTGTGATCTCCATAACACAAAAGTAAATTATTATTAATTTTAATATCCAATTGCCCTATATCACAGTCTGTCACCGAACTTTCAGTAAGGTTAAATTTAATTTTCTCGTATCCCCATTCTTCAGGGGATTCCTTTTCCATTACCATCCTTTTAAACCACATTTGTTTCTCTCCTTTTAAATGGATATTTTTCTACCTGTGCGGTTGCGCACACCATTATTTACCATACATTATTAGGCGCACTTTTTTCATGCGAGGATATCAGCTTAAAATTAAGTTCTCTTCGTGTTATCCAGTTCTCATCTTCTTTGTTTAAGAAAAGTGCCCTGATGTTCGCCAATCCAGGCTGTGTCATAAGCGTTTATATTTAACAATGATTTTTTCAACCTTAAAAAAATAAGGTTTTTAGGGTTAATATAATAATAAAAAATATATTTATTCTTCTATTAACCTAATATTATCTCATTTTACTTAAAATATAGGGATATTATCCCCTTAACAGGTATTTAATTCTTTAACTAAAGCTGGTACCCCCAGGAGAGTGATCATACGAACAAGATCAAAGCAAGTACTGATAATAGAGGTCTCAGCTTTTGCTCCTTTTAAGCCTCTTAGGAGGAAGAAATCAAACTTTAGATTATATTTAATATGTCCGAAGGGAAGTTCAACTTTCTGTTTTCTAAGTTTATAAATCTCCTGGGAAGAAGGTTCATCATATTGGGCTTCTAACTTTTGTCTTACCTCTTCCTTTGGGAGCCGGCTTATGGTTCTTCCGGTGGGAGATGTAGTACAGATACCGTAATGAGGACAGGTAAGGCAGATTTTCTTATCGGAAATTTTATATACTCTATTCTTATTTTTATTAAGACGGTAGGGAATTAGTTTATGTCCTTCGGGACAGATGTAATAATCATACTTGTAGGTAAAACGTTCTTTGGCAAATTCAGAAGGTTCTCCTTTGGTGACTTGTCTTTGAGAAGGGACAATGACCTTGATACCTTGTTTATCTATTTTCTCTAACTGGTTGGTGGAGGCATAACCACAATCACCTACTGCAATTTCGCACTTTTTCTCTAAGGTATGGTTAGCTTTATTAATCTGGGAAGCAAACTGATTAAGGTCATTAGCCTCGTTTACTACATCAGTAGATAAGATGAGACCTTGTTTTTTATCTACTGTACTCTGGAAGTTAAAGCCGGCATAAAAGTTCTTTCCTTTTTTTATACGTGTACATTCGGATCAGTAGTATTAAAGGATTCTTCTTCTCTTAACTCTTGTAGGATACCTTTAATCTTGGATTTAAGGGTCTTTTGGTCTTTTAGTTCTTTATCCATGGTGACTAAAGAATCTAGTCCTTGCTCGGCTTCATCTTGCAGATCACATTGGGTGAGGATATCAGAAATATTCTTATCGATATGCTTTAAAGCCTTTTGGGCCTTTTCCTTGGTCCAGGTGTTTTTTATAGAGGCATTGGCTCTTATTTTGGTACCATCAACAAAGAGGGTATTACCTTCTATAATGTTGAGTTGGATACATATTTTAGCACACTGTTTTAAGACTTTGGCTAAAGCCTCTTTGTTCTTTCTCCTGAATTCGGCTATAGTCTTATGGTCTGGCTTTAATCCGGAGGTAAGCCAGATAAAAGAGAGGTTGTGATGACAGGCTCTCTCCAGCTTTCGGGAACTGCGGATACCTTAGGAGTATCCATAGACTAAAAGTTTTAACATAGCCTTTGGATAGCATTCTGAATTGCCTACTTTGTGAGAATCCAGGGTAATCCCTAATGCTCTAAAATCAAGGGCCTCTATGAAGGCATCATAGGCTCTTACCGGATCATCTGGGGCTATATAGTCTTCCATACTTTCAGGTAAGAGTTTGATTTGGTATCTATTACCATAACGATAAGCCATAATAGATTTTCCTTTCTTGTATGATTATTATGATAATATTATAGCATAATATTGTCTCTAAGTCTTGTAAAATAAGGGTTTTATTTGATTTTATTCAATATTTTTTAATCTTTTATCTTAAATAGAAAAGGTAATTGTGACACAGCCTGGATACTAAGGAGGAGGTATAAGATAGATCATCTGCCGGTAAGGGGATTAGTACGTGTAAAGGTGTGGTTAGGGTTTAAGATCTCGGCCATAAACTGTAAGAGATTGATAAAAGTTTTGATGAATAGGCCCATACCTGAGCTTTCTACTCTTTTATATAACCATTTATTTTTGCTATTTAGTTTTCAAAGGACCTATAGAGTTAAATTTGCTGCTTAAGTTAAATATGTTGTATTAAATAGTTAGTTTTTGGGAGATAATCATAATATTTAATGATTATAAAATTTACAAGAATTACATAAAAAATTTTACTTAATGATTCTTTAAAATTTCAAATTTTTTAAATTAAAGTAAAATACTAATATTTTTTATTTAACTTATTTTTTTCCTTTTAAAAAATTTAAGGAAATTTCTTTCTCCCCCATTATCCCTTCTGGTTTTTTAATTAACACTACAATTAACAAAACTCCTAAAAGAATAGTTGTAAGCCCCAGTGCTTGGGGTACTTGAAAACCGAAAAAATTAAACCCCTCTTCTATCGGAGCTAAAATTTCTGTAAATAATGTGACAATAGCTGCACCTATTATTGATCCGCTTACACTTCCCATTCCTCCAATAACTATCATTGTTACCACACTAAAAACCAAAATTAGATCAAATGCTCTGGGATACAGGTTTAATATAAGATGAACCCATAAAATTGCACCTATGGCAGTAAAGAAAGCACTAAACCCAAAAGCATATATTTTATATTTTAATAGATTTATTCCCATATGTTCTGCTAAACATTGATCCTTCCCTATAGATATAAAAGCTCTTCCTATGTAACTCTTTTTTAACATTAATGTAATATATATTAAGAAAATTGCTATTCCCCACACCCACCAAATATTAGTATAAGAAGGAAATTGTCTTAAGCCCATAGCTCCATTCGTTACATTAGGTAAGTTTTCAGCAATAGTTGTCGCAATTATATTGAATCCAAGTGTTCCCGCACAAAAATACATACCCCGTAAACGTAAGGCCGGTAAAACTAGAACAACGCCTGCCATAACACCAAATATACCTCCTATCAATAAAGCTGGTAGTAAAGGAAGTTGAATATTTAAAATAAAAGCTGGTAGGTGTAAATTTAAAATTCCTACTTTAAAAGAAGGTGGGAGAGTAAGAAACGCAGCTGCATATGCTCCTACCAACATAATTCCCCCATGACCTATAGAAAAAAACCCTATCCAACCATTTATAACATTTAATGAAATTGCTAATATAACATTTATTCCAAATAGTAAAAATAACGTTAACCAAAAACCAGATAATAATTTTTCTAATAAATAAAATGTTACAAAAAACAAACCGGCTCCTAAAATATATTTTACTATGGTATTTTTTTCAAATTTCATTTTCTACTCCTATTGCTATTTTATATTTGCTCTGAAAAGACCACTTGGTTTAAAGATAAGTATTATAAAAAATATAACCCATACAAAAAGAGGTTTTAGGCCAATAAGTTCCTGAGGTAAATATGCAATAAAGAGAGCTGAGCCAATTGCAAGAATATAGCCCGAAACCATAGCTCCAAAAACATTCCCTACCCCTCCTACAACTGAAGCAATAAAAGCATCAACAACCATGATGACTCCCATACTAGCCCTAACTGAACCAAACAATATTCCCCATAGTATTCCCGCCATACCTCCAAGAAATGAGGCAATTATAAATGTAATTATAATAATTCTTTCGGTATTGATTCCTAAAGTTTCAGCTATTTGGCTATCATAAGATATGCTCCTCATGGCAATACCCAGTTTAGTATTCTTTACAATATACACAAGTACGATGCATAGTATTATAGTTATTGAAAAAATTAGTATATTTTTTTTAAAAAATATTAAATCGCTTAATAAATACACCCCTCTTAAAAAATTAGGTGTCTTGAAACTTTTCAAGCTATCATCAAAGAGCATTACAAATAAATTTCTAATTATTATCGAGGCACCCAGCGATGTAATAAAAAGAGTAATCATTCCTGCTCCCCTAACTGGTTTAAAGGCTATCCTTTCTATGGCTAATCCAATAACTATTGCACTAATTAAACCTACTAAAAGAGCCACCCAATAAGGCAAATTAAAAATAGTTAAAGCAAAATAAGCAGCAAAAGCAGCCGCCATAAAAACTTCACCGTAAGCAAAATTAACTAATCCTATAATTCCAAAAGTCATAGTATACCCTGCTGCTAATAAAGCAAGTATACTTCCCCACCCTAATGCATTTATTATCTGTTGCATAAAATAATTCATGACCTACTCCTTATTACATTCTTAATTTGATTTTAATTAATATACACTGGATTTATATGATGCCTAAATATATCTCTTTAATTTTTTTATTCTTAATTAGATCTTTAGTATCCCCTTCTAAAACAATAGTACCTTTTCTAATTAAATATCCATAATCTGCTAACTCTAAAGCTAATTTTGCATTTTGTTCTACTAGTAAAATACATACTCCTTCATTATTAATTTCCTTTAATATCTTCCCTATTAACTCTACTAATTTAGGAGCAAGGCCCAAAGAAGGTTCGTCTAATAATAATAAATTCGGTTTACTCATTAAAGATCGCCCTATAACTAACATTTCTTGTTCTCCTCCACTAAGCGATTCTGCTAATTGATTACTTCTTTCCTTAAGAATAGGAAATATTGAATATACTCGATTTAAATTATTCTCGAGTTCCTGTTTGCTTTTTAAAAGATATGCACCTGCTAGTAAATTTTCTTTAGTAGTTAAATTAGCAAATATACCTCGTCCTTCAGGAACATATGATATACCCAACCTCGCTATTTTATGAGTAGCGAGATTGGATATATCTATACCATTATATTTAATTTCTCCACTCCTTAAACAAGTTTGAGAAAGAATTGTTTTTAAAATGGTTGTTTTCCCTACTGCATTCGAACCTAATAAAGTCACTATTCTCCCTTGATTAATTTTAATAGATATTTTATTTATTATTTCCTTTTTTCCATATCCTGCTACGACATTATTTAATTCAAGTATTGGAACATTACTCATGAAATACCTCCTAAATAAGCTTCTATTACTTTTTTATTATTTTGAATTTCTTTTGGTATTCCTCTTCCTATAATATTCCCTTCATTCATAGCAATAATATCATTACAAACTGTCATTACAACCGTCATATCATGTTCGATAATAATTATAGTTAAATTAAATTTTTCTTTTATTTTATAAATTAGTTCGGTTAGCTCCCTCGTCTCATTTGGGTTTAAACCACTTGCAGGCTCATCAAGTAAAAGCAATTCGGGTTTTAAGGCTAAAGCTCGAGCAATACTAACTTTCCTTTGTAAAACAAAGGGAAGGTCTTCTGCAATTTGATTTGCTAAATTAGCTATGCCTAAAAAATCCATAATTTCTATAGATTTCTCTGTTATTTTTTTTTCTTCACTTGTATAATTAGATGTTTGAAATATTACATCAAAAAAATTGTATTTCATGTGTCGAAAAAAAGCTACTTTTATTTCATCAATTACCTTAACATGTTTTTGCATTCTTATTTCCTGAAAAGTTCTTCCTATACCTCTATTTACCCTTATATCTGGTGATTCATTAGTAATATCGACACCTTTAAGTAATATTTTTCCACTGTTAGGTTTATAAAAACCTGTTATTAAATTAAAAACTGTAGTTTTTCCAGCTCCGTTTGGACCAATTAAACCTTTTATTTCACCTTTGTTTAAATGAAGAGAAAAATTAGAAACTGCTGTTAATCCTCCAAATTTCTTTTTAAATCCTTTTATTTCCAATAAGATATTACTTTTATTCATATGATTATAGCCTTTCACCTAAACGAAACCTTCAATTTAAATAAGATCTCAAATAATAAGGAACAATGGGAATAAAAACTTTTTATACTTTTTATTCCCATTGTTCTAATCTAATTTACATGAAGGGAAATGTTTCTATCCCTTCTGGAGTATATGACTCATATGTTTGAAAATCGTAGAAATTTTGTGCTCCATCCTTTATAACTTTCCAAACTAGTCCTCTTTTAGGCCAACCTTCAGATACAAAGTTTATGGGTTGTGTTGTCCAAGTAGTTTTTACCTTTAAAAGCCCATCTTTTATTACAATTCTTTTATCTGCAAGGCTTGCATTGTCCCACCATTCTTCTCCTTCTTGTTCAATTACTAAAGAAATAGTTTCAGCTAATATCATAAAAGCATCATACCCCATTGTTCCGAATGCACCAGGTTCCTCACCTTCTTTCTTTATATATTCTTCGACAAATTCTTTTGCAAAACCCGTAAGTCCGGGTTGACTTGCAGAGAAATGAGTTGAGAATATCATCCCTTCAACAGCATCTCCTCCGACTTCGGTAAGGGCTGACGTATCTACACCGTCTGTGCCAACTAAGGGAAGATTAATAGCTAATTCTCTCGCTTGTTTTGCAATTTTAGGAGCATCCTGTGGCCAAGTAGGTAGAATAATCGCCTGAATTCCTAATTTACTTATATTAGCTTTAAGTCTGGTTAATTGAGCTAAATAATCACTATCTCCAGTATTATAGCTAAGTACAAGTGGAACAGGATTTTCTTTCCCCGTAAATCCTTTAAGGAAATGAATTATATATTCAGTAAGTTTCGTTCCATAAGCACTACCTACATCCTTGAAAATTGCAACTGTATCATAACCGAACTTCTCATAGATATACTTTGCTACTGCTCTTCCTTGGTCGTTATCTGGTATGGGACTCATAAACATATAATCTCCTACTAAAGGAATTGTTGCAGTTGTACCACCAATATCCAAAAAAGGAGTTTTAGCATCTTGAAAAACTTCTCCGGCAGCAGTAGCGTAAGAAATATCATTCCCGCCTATAGCACCTACTACCTTAAAAGCCTCTAGTAAGCGATGAGCTTTGGTTGCAAAGACAGCTGGCTTACTTTGTCCATCGAGAACAATAGCTTTAACTGGATAACCTTTTATTCCGCCTTTTGCATTTAATAAATCCACCGCCACATCTATAGTACGCTTGTTTTCTATACCCATTTCGGCAGCCTCACCAGTTATGCTAACAATTACCCCAATTTTAATTGGTTCTTTCTCTGCACCTATAGCCGAGCTAATTAAAATAAAAAACATCACAGTAATTATTATACTCCAGATACCATATAATCTTAACTTATTCATTTTTTAAACCTCCTAATTATAAGATATAATTCAAACACCTTCCTATTATTATACATATTACTATAGATACGCACGCCCTTAGGGACATGGTACTCTTTCGGGATTCAAGTAGAGCTTATCCTGCTTCGCATGAAATTGTTTTCATCCCCACCTTCACAAGTGGAGAGATCCCGCTAAACTAAATTTTTCATTAATATTACATATTCTATCACCTCCTCACTTTTTTGGAATTTCGATCTATTTTTTCTTGAAGTATAGTAAAAATAATTATAGAAATTTAATCTTAGTATTTTTTATCATAACAAAATTTATCCAATCTTCCACTTTTATCCACATATTTTGGAAACTGAACATAAACACTTACATCATAATCAGCCTCTGCATCTTGGGCAATACGAACATTACCTACAATACTAACCAAAAGAGTAGCTTCTTCCAAAGAAATCTCTAATCTATCTGAAACAAAATCGGTCATTCTTTTTGCTCCAACTCTAACTGCTTCCTTAAGCGAAGGAGCATTAGAAACAATATACCAATAATCTTTACTTTCAATAATGGGTGCTGGGATAAATTTATCTTTAATGACTTCAACAATTTCTATTGTTACTTCGGCACCACATTCAAGCCCAATATGAATTTCTCCTTCACCCATATTTGCATGAACATCTCCCATTTGTAAAAGTGCACCTTTTACGAAAATTGGAAAATATATTTTTGCACCAGCTCCAGTTTCCGGGCAATCCATGTTTCCTCCATGAATTCCTATTAGTCCTGTGGGTATTCTGCCGAAAGGTGTTGTCCCTATTGTCCCAATATGGGGTTTATTTTTTATTACAATATCTTCACTAAAAAATGCCTGATTATTTTCCATTTTTACTATCTTCGTAATTGGTGATTTTACGTAATGTCTTAATTTACCTTCACCAGGAATTAAAGCTAAAACTCCGTGATCCTCCACTTTGATGTCTACTATTTTTATTACTAATATATCTCCCGCCTCTGCTCCTTTTATAAATAATGGACCCGTATTGGGATTTATATGTGACATATCAATAAAATTTGCTAAATCTTCATCTTTTTTTAATTGATCGCGGAAACAGTCAAATGTTTCAAAAATGACCTTATCTCCGATAGATGCACTTGAAACTGGTTTATTTTCTTTGTCATAATAGTATGTATGGTTTTCTTTGCTAATTCTTATCACTACTTCATCACTCCTTTTTTTATTGATTGAGTAGGATATAGACAATTAATTTATCTACCGTCCCCTCACACCTCCGTACGTACCGTTCGGTATACAGCGGTTCACAAAGTACTACGAATTTCACAATAACGATTTGTTAGGCTCATAAGCCCAAGGTTAGCACAATAGGCATTTGGTAGTACGCTGTGTAAAGAATCCCCTGCAATATGCCAGTAAGCTTTTCGGGTATTAGCTAAACTAAAAGCTACCCAATCTGGAAGCCCTAATTTAATTAGGTTATGATATTTAGTACGTATCTTCTTCCACTGTTTCCATAGACACATACGCAATCTTCTTCTAATCCAACACTCCAACATCTTTAGAATATAGAGAGTATCAGATAGAGAGAAGTATTGTATCCAACCTCGTAAGTAAACAACCCACCCGCTAAGCAGGTGGCTTTAAGAAGCCTCTAAAAGAGGCCAAATTCTTGTTGGTCACTCTCTTCGCTTTTTTCTCTTTCTTCCTGATATTTTACATATCTTCTGATTTTATTCTCGTCCAAACCTATAGAACTTACACAATATCCCCGGCTCCAAAAAAGGTTTCCCCAATAGGGCTTCTTCTTGAGAGCAGGAAAACTTTTGAAGAGTTTTATTGCTGTCTTACCTTTTAGCATTCCCATTACTTCGGATATCGATAATCTTAAGAGGTATAGAAAGCATCATATGCATATGGTCTTCTTTTACATTCATTTCCAGTATTTCTATACTTCTCCATTCACCTCCATTCACATAACATCCTTAGATTTGACTCTACAAATGCAGCCACTGCACCTTTTAGTATCCTGTATCTGTACTTTGGACACCAGACTATATGATATTTACATTGATAGATTGTATGAGATAATTTTTTCCATTTAGTCATAGCCTATTGTAACACATACATCCTTTTATGGTAAAACCATTTTACCATTAGCACCTTCAAAAAAGGTGGTTTTTTTAAGTTTCAATAAAAGAATCGAATACTTTTTGCTTTTACATTTCATTACAATTTTACCTCCTATTTTATTATCAAATATTCTTATTAATAATCAAAATTTGACTCTGTATACCGTTCGTTCATGATAATTAGTAACGATTTGCACATATCCGTTTAATTCTCTATCAAGAGATAAATCACCTGTATCAACAAGCAAAGGATATCCTTTTAAAGAAACAATTTTATTATAAGTAGCAATGATAATAATATTATCTCTCTTGACTTTCCGAATTACTTGCGGACTTAATTGTTGATTTCCTCTTCCAAAGATATAACCCTGTCCACCTATTGGGGTAATGATTAGCTTTGTCTTTTCCTTATTAATGAGCTTCAATAAGTCGCTTTCGCCTAAATCTAATCCCGTTACTTCTTTTTTATAAACAGCGTCTACACCTAACAAAGTACAGCTTAAACCTAACCTCTGCATTATAGCTCTAGTAGTTGTCCCGGGACCTATTATATAAATAAAATTATTATCCATACTTTCAATAATATCTTCGGCAATAGCTTTCTGAATAATTTCCTCACTAGGTGAACTCCCTAATTTTCCACCTTGAATACACCTCCTTTCATAAGGAATCTTAAGATACCCAAATAGCCTAGCTTTTACAATACCATTTCGAAATGCCTGCTCATCAATATCCATAACTTCTACTTCTCTTAATTTATGTATTTTTTTTTGTAAATATAATAAAGATAGCTCTCCTGCTTTGGATGGACTGGAGGCAAAAACCGCTGAATGAATCTTAACTCCGGTAGGAATACCAATAACGGGTAAAGTCGTTCCGATAGCAACATAAATATCTCTGGCCGTTCCATCTCCACCCGCAAAAAGCAATAAATCTACACCACGATCCCGTATTATACGAGCTGCTTTCTGGGTATCTGCAAAAGTTGTCTCTTTGCTTTTGATTCCATTTATAATATCAGAAACAAAACCACAACTAATTGTTTCGTTTTCTCCCATATCACCAGGGCAGGTAATAAGTTTTAGTTTATCTCCTATCACAGAAAGAGGTTCTAAGGCAGCAGTTGTTCTTTTTGGAGATAAAGAAATCGCACCTAAGCTTTTGGCTTTTTGAAGTATTTCCCGCCCATCAGTACCTTTTAAACCAACCCGCCCCCCCATACCCGCAATGGGATTAACAATTAATCCTATTTTATACATACAGTGTATCCCTAATAACTCTTATTTAGGTTGAAAATAACCATTATATTTCTTTTTATAAGCTCTCCACGTAATAGCCCATTTTGAAGGGTCATCGAATACATCATGATCAATATGATGAACAGAACTTTTAAATGGGGCATTTTTAAGCTTTTTAGGATCTTCGTATGCTTCTTTAACAATTTGTCCTAATATCGCTATAAATTCATCAATATCGTCTTTTGAATATGATTCGCTCGGTTCAATAGTAAACGGTTCTGGTATTAACCACGGTTCATGGCTTGTCCAATAATGAGTACCAAAATCAAATATTCTCCTCTGAATATTTTCAGTATTAATACCTGTGTCTTTGGTAAGTTTTTCCCAACTATAGCGGACTTGCTCAATACGATGTTTATGCTCTGGAAATGCCATACTAACACCACGAAGTTCTAGAATCTTCTTCATTGTGTAGTTATTATTTAATATAGCCACATTTGAAACTTCTCTAAGCCCTTCCGCTCCAAGGCTCATTATCCAAGCATATGCTTTAAGGATTACTGGTATTACACCATAAAAATCCTTTACTTTCCCTATACTATCAGAACTATCATGGTCAAGAAAATACTTATTATTCTCTTTATCATAATTAACAACAGGAACAGGTAAAAATTTTGCAAGTTTATTTGTTACACCAACTATTCCCGAACCTGGTCCTCCACAACCATGAGGAGATGAAAATGTCTTATGAAGATTAAAGAAGGAAAGATCAAAATTTGCCTCTTTCGCCCTTGTTATGCCAAGTAATCCATTAGCATTAGCTTGATCATAACCGCAAAGCCCACCAAAATTGTGTACTATTTTAGTAAATTCAGTAATTTTAGAATTATAAATACCAGTGTCTTCAGGATTAGTTATAATCAATGCCGCAGTATGTTCAGATACTACTTTCTTAAGAGCTTCAATATCAGGACATCCGTTGTCATCAGGACAAATAATTATTATTTTATATCCTTTTACTCTGGGTGCTGCAGCAGCTGAAGGATGGGAAAATGTAGTGGTAATTATTTCATTTCTTTTATCTTCCTCTCCACGCGACTTATGATATGCCCGAATAATGGAAGAAATAGTATAAATTCCGTGCGATCCTCCACCAGGATGCAGTGAAAAACGTTCAAGACCAGATATTTCCTTAAATAACTGTTCTGTCTTATACATAATTTCGAGAAGCCCTTGAGATGTAGACTCATCCTGATAGGGATGCATCTCTGCTACCTTTTCTGAACTAGCAAATTGCTCATGTATTTTAGGACTATATTTCATAGTACAGGTTCCTTGCCCGATATCAATATTAAAATCTACGCCCAAAGTTTCTTGCGAGAGATGTAAAAAGTGCCTTAATACTTGTGGTTGAGAAAGAGCAGGTAATTGAGATACATTTTTTCTGCGCATGGACTTTGGGATAGAAGAAATACCATCGCCTACGCTTTCGGTTATCTTTTTATCCACTTCAGGAACAAGAATTGCCCTTTCCCCATTTCTATCTAATTCATAAATAATAGGCTCGTCCCAACAAACTGCATGATAGTTTCTCAATTTAGTTTTCATATTCATTCCCATAATTTAAAATACCTCCTTCAAAGCAAAAACAAGTCTATCAATATCTTCTTTACTATGTATCTCTGTGACACAATACAAGGCACTCTGACAAAATTGAGGAAAATCTTTAGATAAATCCTTACCCCCAAAAATACCTTTTTTGAGTAAAGTTTTATTAATTTCTTTTATAGTCTTACCGCTGTTATTAAAATCTACCACAAACTCACAGTAATTAGCAGATTGTAATACTGGTACTTTTACTCCTTTTATTTTTCCAATTTCCTTTTGAGCATAAAGAGACCTCTGTATAATTCCTTTGCCCAATTCCTGCATGCCTTCTGGTCCCATTACGGCTAAATAAACACCTGCTGCAATGCCCCACAAGGCAGCTGCAGTCCCGACAAATTCCTTCGAACTCTCTCTGTTTGCAAAAGAGGTCCTTTCCCACATAACATCTCCAAAACCCCACTCACTATTTTCTGTGGGCGCTATCCCAAATAGCCTTGAAGGGTATTCGCTTACAAACTCTTTTTCATCTCTTGTAGCAATGAATCCCGCAACTCCTCCACCGTAATTCATATGAATACCTAATGGTTGAAGGTCTCCGCATACAATATCAGCTCCATAATTAATAGGAGGTGTTAACACGCCTAAGGAGCTTGGGTCCACACCAACAAGAAAAAGAGCTCCTGCTTTATGAATAATCTCAGAGAGTTTAGCTCCGTTTGATTCTATTGAACCTAAATAAGATGGATTTTCAATATAAACTCCTGCAGTTTTATTTGATATTTTTTTCTCAAGATCATTAATATCTGCCAATCCTGTTTTAGGGTCAAAATCAAGCATTGCTACATTTACATTTGGATTACAATAGTTCTTAATAACAAGTAATCTATTGGGGTTTATTGTTTTAGATACAATCACTTCATCGCGACCAGTGATTCTGCAAGACATACGTAATGATGTTGAAGCAGCCTGTGACCAATCGTATGTTGGAATGCTTACAACATCCATTTCCAGCATATCTCCCATCATGCTCGCATACTCAAAACCTGCTTGGAATCTTCCGTGGTCTTCATATGGTTCACCTGCATAAGCAGTTAAAAATTCAGATCTATGGATAACTTCGTCAACTACTGCAGGCACATAATGTTGCCAGCAACCTGCCCCTAAAAAACTAATATTTTCTTTGCATGTTGAATTTTTTGATAGAATACTCTCTATATGCCTCTTCAATTCATACTCTGAAAGAAAAGGTTTGGGCAGATTCATTTTTTTATGAAGTAATAATTTTTCAGGAATATCAGAAAAAAGCTCATTTATGCTGTTAGCTCCTATTTCTTGTAGCATCTCTTTCTGTACTTGTGGCTCTGAATTTGGAATATAAGGATAAACTATTTTCTTTGAGTTCATGCTAATCCACCGCCATCTACTACGAGATTACTACCTGTTACCCACATAGACATATCGCTTGCATAGAAAAAAACAGCCTTAGCTACATCTATAGGTGTGCCAATACGGTTTAGAGGTCTATCCGCGCTTTTAGCAAGAAATTTTTTTTCATCAAGACCAAGTTGAGCACACTCGCTCCTTAATAACGGAGTATCAATGTCTCCCGGGCAGACACAATTAACCCTAATATTTTGCGCTCCATGATCTATTGCCATAGCCCTCGTGAGATTCCAAACACCACCTTTTGCAGCACAATAAGAAACCGCATTTTCTCCACCTTTAAGGCTCCAACCAGAGCCAATATTTATTATACTTCCTCCTCCACCTTCTGCCATTATTGGAATAACATATTTCGACATAAGGTAAATACTTTTTAGAGTAACATTAATGGCAAGATCCCAATCTTTTTCAAGAAGATCTACCGTATTCTTACAATATATAATACCCGCACAATTTACCAAAATATTAATTTTGCCAAATTTTTCTTTCGTTATATTAGCAACATTTTGGCAATCAGCTATTTTAGTTACATCACACTTTAAAAATTCAGCTTTGTTTCCTGATTTTACAATCTCCTCCTTTGCGATATTCCCCTTTTCTTCATTAATATCAAGTAGTACAACTATAGCTCCTGCTTCGGCAAGAAACTTTGCAGTTCCATTACCTATTCCAGAAGCAGCACCAGTTATCATCGCTACCTTACCCGACAAATCAAATAATTTTTCAAAATCTTGTTTCATATAAATTTCCCCCTTGTTAGTTAAATTTCCCCCTTTGACAAAATAATGTATATATAGTATACTATGTATACATTGTTTTGTCAAACTTAAAGATAAGATTTTTTCTTCTAACTACCCCACTAAAGTTTACACTAACGATAAGATTGAAAAAAATAAAATCAGAAAATAAATATGTTATACTAAAAATATAAAAAACTAAGAAAAATAACTAAATTACAGACAAGTTCAAGTAATTTTTTATGAGGACTCATATCAGCTTTCAAGTACATTTTTATATGAATCATTATGGGGGAAGGGGAAATATATGATATCAGATAAAGATAACATATCTACCAAAACGGTTAATTATGTATATCAGGAGTTACGCCATCGTATCTTCTTAAAAGAGATAAAGGCAAACCAACGACTTCCCGAAATTAGTATAGCAAAACAACTAAATGTCAGTAGGACGCCTATCCGTGAAGCTTTTCGCAAACTTGCAGAAGAGGGATTAGTGGTAATAAGGCCAAATGATGGAGCAAGTACTATTTCTCCTTCTATAAAAGATATTAAAGACGCGTACGAAATCAGAGAACAACTTGAATGTTTTGCAATAAAACAATCAGTAAAGAAAATTACCCCTCTACAACTTTGTCTTCTTGAAGAGAACATTCAAAAAGAGGAACGTATATTTCAGGAACGCAACCTTGAAGCCTATTTAGATATAAACACACATTTCCATGGAATTATTGCTGAATCGAGTAATAATAAATTATTAGCAGATTACATAGAAAATGTCTTAAAACGAACTTATATCTATATGATTTTCTATGAGTCATTTTTTGATTTTGACAATAACCCCAGCCTCGATGAACATAGGGCAATTTTGTCTGCCTTAAGAGAGAGAAATGAGAAAAGAGCTATCAAACTTATGTGTACCCATATATCTTTGTCTTTACAGCAGCTAATTAGCATAAAGAAAGAGATTGAAGAAAAAAATCAATAAAAAATCAACTATTTGAAATATTTTTAAAAACATCAAAAAAGAAAAAGTATAATATTTATTTCCTTAAATTTTTTACTGATTACTTTTTATTAACTTTACTTATCTATATCTTTAATATATTGCCCGGAAGTTTCCCCTCCATCAATAGCTATAGATTGTCCTGTAATATAAGCGGCCTTAGATGATGCTAAAAAGGCAAATAAGTCAGCAACTTCTTCTGGTTTAGCATGACGATTTAATGGAATTCCTGCATTAACTTCTTCTAACATTTCTGGAGTATACTCAGACTTCTGCATTGGCGTAAGCACATATCCCGGGCAAATTGCATTAGCTCTTAGCCAGGGAGCAAATTCTAAGGCTATCGTCTTTGCTAAAAGAATTACTCCTGCTTTTGATGCATTATAATCTGCATAAAGCGGATGTCCTTCTATTCCATTTGTAGAGGCAGTAAATAAAACCACTCCAGAGCGTTGTTTTTTCATTCTTTTGATTGCTTCTTTAGCGCAAAGAAACATTCCGTCTAAATTAACACGAATAACTTTCGACCATTCTTCATATTCAATTTCTAAAAATGGTTTACGAACACTAATTCCTGCATTAGAAATCAAAACATCAATACCCCCAGTGATTTCATCTACTTTCTTGAATGCAGTTATTATATCATTTGGATTACTTACATCAGCACACACACCACCTTTTAGTTTTGGATTATTAAATAATGATTTTTTTAAAACTTCTTGATTCCAATCCAAGATAACAACATTAGCTCCTTCATCAATAAAACGCTTGGCTGTCGCCAGTCCAATTCCACTTGCTCCTCCAGTAATGACTACTCTCTTATCCTTAAGATCCTTATATATACCCATTTTTATGCTCCTTTTAATTAAATATATTTAATTATTTGTCATTTTAATAGTCGCTGTATACTTATAAAATTTCAAATGTTATTTAAAAATTAAAACTATCTATTTTTCAAAAATTTTATGTATTAACCTGTAAATATTTTATATATTTATTAATTATACTGCAAAAAATCAGATAAATACAAAATTGTTTCAATTTTTATCCATGTCCTCTAATTAATTATTATGCCATACTATATATTCTAAATAACTCTTAAATATCATCTTTTGAATTATAGACTTCATATAAATTATAGACCGAAACATACAACTTTTACACTAAATATAAAATATAACCAATACTTTTTTATTTTAGAAGACTAATTATTAATATATAAATACAGAGCTTTCTTGATTAAGCTATTTTTATTGGTTTCAATAAAGCTTAAAAGAAGGCTCTGTATCAAAATCTCTAAACTTATATATTTATTTTAATTTTCTTTTTTGTTTGCATTCCATTCAGGTAAAGGGAAAGTAATTCCCAATTTTTTAGCACTTACATTTGAGAGAACTATTAAAGCTCCATAAAGAATGCCTATCCCTATAATTAAATTTATAATCGCCGGAAGCCCGCTCCTGCCGTTGTATAACAAATGGCAGCTACTGCAGAACAAGTAAGGGCATAGAGTACCTGAGTTTTAACATAATCTATATGGTCAGAACCAGAAAATGTTGATGACATAACAGTTGTATCAGAAATAGGACCACAGTGATCCCCCATAGTAGCACCAGCTAAAACCGACGCCACTACAATTGGCAATTCTACATTAATAGCAATAGCCAATGGGATAGCAATCGGGATAGTTATTGCCATCGTTTCCCATGAAGTTCCAGTACAAAAAGCAATAAAAGCAGAAACCAAAAAAACAACAAGAGGTAGGAGTAATGCAGACATTATACCCTCAACAGCATTCACTATATACTCTGCAGTTCCTAGATCTTTACAAATAGCACCCAATAGACTAGACACTGACCTATATCATAGCAGCATACAACATACCTTTTGCACCTACTAAAAAAGTTTTCATCATATTAGTAGGAGTTCCAATATGTTGTACCCAATACATAATCATAGAAACAACTAAAGTAATAAAAGTTGCATATACTTTAGACAACATAGAATCGGCATCAGCTAAAGTTTCCATAAAACTTTTTTCTGTTCCACCGCCTCCAGTCTTATACATAAAGAAAAAGGATAGACCAGTCAGTAATACAATGGGAACTGTCAAATTAATCATTCTAGGTGTTACCTTTTTTGCTACTTCATATTCCGATTTTCCTGAAAGAGGTGTGGAATTCTCACCTCAGAGATAATTAGTAATTCTTACACGATATTCGGCTGCCAACATCGGACCAAAATCTCTACCAGTCTAGGCAATGATGAAGACAAAGGCAATAGTAAATAAACAATAAAAAATAAAAGGAATACTCCGCAAATAGATTGCATAAGGTTTAGCAATCCGATCTTCAGGAAGTGCTTTTCCGATTAATCCTACCTGATAGCCAATCCAGGTAGAAATTAAGAATATACAAAATACAGGAACTGCTGTAGAATCTACAATATAAAAAAGTTTCTCTCTAGCGTGACTTTATAAAAAAATTGAACTTAAAAGAGGTACCAATGCTTATTTATCTAATAAAATCAATGGGTTTGGGGGCATTATACTACGATAAACATGTATACACTGATAAACATGCAAGATCTGCAAGATTACTATAATTATTAAATATCTTATATTTAGATAACAAACATTACCTCACATAAAAACATAAAAATGTACACGTAAAAATGTACTTGAAAACACTATATAACTATGATAAAGTACGTGCTATACCAAGTTTCTTGCCGAAGGAATTGGTCTGAGTGATTTAAAAAATTAAAGACCAAAATTCCCTTCAGTGTATACAATTAGATGTAAGCAATTACCCTTATATATAAGGCTTTAGGCTAATTTTAATAATCGTTTAGTAAAGTCACGCTAGATAGTACCTTCTCCAGTAAATCGTTATTTTTTTCTCCGCGGGATTTACCTTTGGTTTCTACCGGATACATACTCGGTTCTCCCTGATTGGTCGGCAGCTGCACCGCTTTCTTTTCAGGGTAGACTCTTTGTAGAGTTTTCCGCCTTCCTAATATGTTTCTCGAACTTACCATGTTAATCCCTCACTCCATGTTCAGCCCTTCAGGTGGCACTCAATATTACTGAATGCTATCCTAATGTGGCCTCTGCTAACTTCTGACATATCAAGATGTCAGAGCTCCCTGGGTAAGAATAATAGCCTTCACCCCATATACCCGCTACATCTACCATACAACCTTTTGGCAGTATTGGATTTTGTTTTGACCAGCAAACTCATCCAGATTGTATGGCTTTATATGTAGTTCGTATTCCTCGGTCCGGGGCTTTACCGCCGACTTCCTTAAGATTCCACCTCACGATGGACACCCTTGCTCTGTTAAATGGGCTTTACTAAATAGTAATAGTCTATCTAATGTTAATTATTAAATAGGACTTGTCTTAAGCTAACAGTTGCTACTGCCAAGCTATTACCCATGCCAGGCGCACTGGAAACCCCACGGGCAAGCCCGTGGTATTCTGCCCTTCGGGTTAATAAAAATCTAGGTACTTTTTATAATTTTTCGTACTTTTTATAATTTTTTTACACTTTACCTACTGCCTTCTCCAACACGTCTAAGGCCTCATCTAACTGTTCATCAGTAATCTCGAGTGAGACTAACATCCTAAGAAGGTTTTTATTAATTCCGGCAGTAGGGACAAACACTCCGTTCTTTATGCACTCCTGAACAATCTGGGCTGTCTCCTGGGTAGCCGGTTCTTTGGTCTTCCGGTCTTTTACCAATTCTATAGCTATCATCGCCCCTATACCCCGAATCTCTCCTATTAGGGGATAGCTATCTTTCATTTGAAGGAAGCGTTCTTTTAACCTTTCTCCAATCTTTAGCGCTCTATCTAAGAGGTGTTCTTCTTCGACAATCTTTATCACTTCAAGTGCTGCCCGGCAAGCTACCGGGTTACCTGCATAGGTTCCGCCGATACATCCTCCGGGGAGGGAATCGGTAATCTCTTTTTTAGCAATCACTGCCGAAAGGGGTAGACCGGCAGCTAAAGATTTAGCCAGGCAGATTATGTCTGGTTCTATATCCCAATTTTCTATGGCAAAAAACTTTCCGGTTCGGCCTATACCACTTTGAATCTCATCGGTTATGAGTAACATACCGTATTTATCGGTCAATTTTCTTAAGTATTCTAAAAATCCCTCCTGGGGGACATTAAACCCTCCTTCTCCCTGGATAGGTTCAATCACTATAGCAGCAACAGAGTCAGGGGTTACCGTATTTACAAGTATCTTTTCAAAATCTTCCATATTAGCCATAGGATGAGAGGAACAGGGGAAAGGCAGCCGGTATATCTCTGGGGCAAAGGGTCCGAAGTGATACTTGTAGGGCATCGCCTTATGAGTCATAGTCATCGTTAGAAGAGTGCGGCCGTGAAAGGCATTTTCAAAGACGATGATAGCCGGTCTTTTGGTATGAGCCCGGGCAATCTTTACCGCATTTTCTATTGCTTCTGCTCCGGAGTTAAAAAAGGCGGCTGTCTTGGGGGTATTCCCGGGAGCCAACTTTACCAGTTTCTCGGCTAATTCTACCAGAGATTCATAAGGAACAGCGGTAAAATCGGTATGCAAATATTTTTCTGCCTGGTCCTTAATTGCGGCTACCACTTTCTTGTGGGTATGTCCTACGGCCAGACACCCCCAACCGCCGGTAAGATCAATAAATTGATTACCGTCTACATCAGTTACTAAGGCTCCCTCACCGTGGGCAATATAACAGGGAGAAAGGGAACCTCCCATAGGTTTGGCGATATATTTTTCTCTTCTTTTAGCTATTTCCTGGGACTTTGGTCCGGGTAAACTGGTTTTAAGGGAAATGAAATTGGTCATCTTATTATCTCCTTTATTTTAAATAATATAAAATTATCTTTACTCGTAGCTATAATAAGATATTAATTGCTTTATTAATATCTTATTATAGCTTCTTGGAAACCTCAAGTATATTTTTATATTCCTCCTCTTTATGATATTGATAAATATCGTTTTACTCATAATATAAAATCTTTATTCTTTTTTCACATTTAATTATATCACCCCCCTTTCTGTATAACTAAATAATCTTAAAATAATGCAGTACTATTTATTTTTAGATACATAAGTGACCAGGGCTCCCTCGCCATGGGCAATATAACAGGGAGAAAGGGAGCCTCCCATAGGTTTAGCTACATACTTTTCTCTTTTGTTAGCAATTTCCTGGGATTTGGGTCCTGGCAAATTGGTTTTAAGGGAAACAAATTTGATCATATAATCAGTCTCCTTTAATCTAAATTTTAATTTATTAAAAATTATTAAAAAAATCTTTTATATTAAAATAAAATTTTATAATTTATTTATTTTATACTTTTAATTCAATGAATTATCTTTTAGTATCTTATTATATCTTTTGAGAAACCTCAAGTATATTTATCTTTCTCCTCTTCAACTCTTCCAAGAAGTTTTCATAGATTTTTCCTTCTATGGCATCTTCTGGAGCTACTATCCCTTTATTGGTTATCTCTCCTTTTCCTAACATTACTGTGGCAATAGCTTCTGGAAAAGCAGTAACTCTCCCCATGGCAGAAATACCATTCTCGGTATCTGCCTCTTCCCACATATAATAATCGATCCTCATCTTCTGGCCATCTTTTATCCCGGTAACGGTATTCCACATCACACAGACATCAGTTTCGCCTTCCAAGGACTGAAGCTTGGAAGTCATTATGTGGGATAAGAACTCGCGAGGAGATATCTTTATTCCTTTAAACTTTATCGGGGTAGAATTTAACATCCCGCATTCTTTTAGCACTCCTGCTCCTTCCCAGTGTCCCGGCCAACGAATAGTCTTTTCCGCACATTCCTTAAGTTGTGGGCGGGTATAAAGAAAACTGGGCATTCCCGGAGTAATAGCACAGGCCAACTTCTCATCTACACCTAATTGATTAAATCTAAATTCTTCAAAATCACTCATGGCATCTATTTCCACAATTTTACCGTTTTTAACTACATCTACTTTAACCATATATTCTCTTAAAACATGTTCAAAAGTCCAGGTAATCATATATTTCAATGGATGATTTTTAGCAAATTCTTTAGCCGGAACACCCCCGCATCTGGCAATAGCTGAATCCGCCTGGTCCATCTTCTTGATGCCTTCACCTAAAGTAATATTAGTTAAACCGGGAGCAAAGCCCATTCCATCGATAAAAGTTACTCCATTTTTTATTGCTTTTTGATGAAGTGATTCTCCGTATTCATCCAAGGTCATTCCATTGGGAATTTCTAAACCTTCAACCTCATATTTATCCGGTTTCCTATGATATTCTTCTAAAATGTCTACCATATTAAGCCCGGACTCAATAGCCATATCCACCACTTTATAACTACATTTCCTATCAGGCAAAGTAATAGCGCCAACATCATATTGTTCCATTAATTTCATAGTCTCTTTGCG
>Ga0209979_1001489_pt1 | contig 25519 bp, 21 predicted proteins | sample AnhtaG_FD_183114 | JGI IMG/M metagenome (GOLD analysis project Ga0209979, IMG submission 183114) | Deep subsurface microbial communities from Anholt, Denmark to uncover new lineages of life (NeLLi) - Anholt_01485 metaG (SPAdes) (version 2) | ecosystem: Environmental > Aquatic > Marine > Oceanic...
GCCTCGGAATTGGTGGAGATCCCATCATCGGAACCAATTTCATAGACTGCCTGGAGCTTTTCGAGGCCGACCCCCAGACGGAGGCGATCGTTCTAATAGGAGAAATCGGTGGCACCGATGAGGAGGAAGCGGCCGTATACATCAAGAAGCACGTCTCCAAGCCGGTGGTGGCTTTCGTCGCTGGCAGAACCGCTCCTCCCGGAAAGAGGATGGGTCATGCCGGGGCTATCATCTCCGGAGGCTCCGGAACTGCCGAAGAGAAGATACGGGCTTTCAACAGGGTGGGCATACCGGTGGCGGAACTGCCAGCGCAGGTTGCGGATTTGGTGGCGAGAAAGCTTGAGGGAAGGAAATAGGGGCGAAAGGAAGGGTCAAGACTATAGCTGCGTGGATTTATCCGCTCCAAACAATTTACTAATCTAAATAGGAGTGATAAATGCACCCCTCTACGGGAACTGTGACCACCGTAGCGGGCGGAATTCATCCGCCCGAAATAATGTCGGGGATAAATTCCCCGACCTACAGTGGAAGTTTCATCTATCTCACTGGAAGATTGCAGTGAAAAAAGTCCCACGATTTAATCCTGAGAATTACTGCCATTTCGTGACGATGAAGGCATATAACAAAAGACCACTCTTTTCGGATGAGCAAATAGCACGATTATTTTTGGATGTTTTGTATAAGAAACAGTCAAGATTATCCTTTCTGCTGATAGGTTTCGTTGTTATGCCGGATCACGTCCACCTGTTGATTGTTCCCAACAAAAGAAACACGATTTCAGATGTGATCCGACACATTAAGGGGGCATTTTCGCGGGAACTAGGCAAGAGATTGAGAGAACATCGCCAAATTGCCTCCGCCGTAGCGGGCGGAATTCATCCGCCCGGAACAATATTCGGGACAAATGTGCCCCGGAGATTCAGAGGCAGAAATATCATCGGCAAGATTTGGCAAGACAGTTTTCATGACCGTTTAGTCAGAGACCCTCAGGAGCTTTGCGCAGAGCTCCAGTATTTGGAGTTCAATCCAGTAAGGGCCGAGTTGGTAGATGACCCGAAGAGCTATGAATTCTCATCAGCGAATAAGAAATATGAAACGGACCTTGAGAAGTATCTTTAAGATGTCAGGGACAAATTCTCTGCCCCGCGGGAGTGCCAATCACCGTAGCGGGCGGAATCCATCTGCCCGAAGTGATGTCGGGGATAAATTCCCCGACCTACGGGGGGGTTATTACGTTTAAAGGATAAATCTCATGGCCCCGGAGGATTTATTAGATTTACACCGGCTGTGGCAACTTCATGGTCTTGCCAGAGGGTAGCACCACCGTAGCGGGCGGCTTTGTCCGCCCGAGAAGATGGCGGGGATAAATTCCCCGCCCTACGGAGGAGGTCTGATCATATACCGACAGTCATGAATTCATTGCACCGCGAAAGCCCGCATCTCCGTAGCGGGCGGAATTCATCCGCCCGAGGAAATGTCGGGGATGAATTCCCCGACCTACGGGCGAGGTTTCATCATATTATGAAAGGTGGAATTTAGACTCCCCGAGAATCGGGAAATCAAAGGTTATGAGATACACCTTGTTAATCATAAAGCCGGACGCGGTGGAGCGCAACCTCATCGGCGAGATCATCCGCCGGGTGGAGGCCGACCAGTTCATCGTCAAGGACATAAAGAGACTAACTCTGTCGAAGGAGAGAGCCCAGGAATTCTATGCGGTCCATATCGGCAAACATTTCTACGACGACCTCGTGGGATATATGACCTCCGGACCGATCGTCCCGATGGCCCTGGAGAGATACAACGCCGTGACTGCTCTCAGGAACTTAGTCGGCGCCACCAAGCCCGCCGACGCCAGACCGGGAACGGTCCGCAGAGACCTCGGGGTCGATCACACCCGCAACTCAGTCCACGCCGCCGACTCCGACGAGAACGCAAGGAGGGAGATAGAGTTTTTCTTTCCCGATTTTTTCTCCGATAATCCCGCCTGAGGCGGGTAAACCAGGTTGACAATGGAATTCGAAGTCCCCTTCGGGCAGAGGACCTTATCGGTTTCCCTCCCGCCAGCGACGGCGGTGACAATCCTCTCCCCTGCCGAGCAAGGGGGTTTAGCTTTACAGGAGGCTCTCAAAGAAGGTTTGGGGCACCCTCTCGGAGCGGAATCACTCGATTATTTCCTCAAGGATTGCGAACACCTCTTAGTCCTGGTCAACGACCTTTTCCGCCCCACCCCAACGGCACAGGTCTTGAGGGGGCTTGACCCCTATCTACGAAACATTACGCAATTAGGATTTCTGGTGGCAACAGGGTTGCATCCCAAACCATCACCCGAGGATTTAAAGGCCATCTTCGGTGAATATCTCGAGCGCTACCGGGAGAGAATTCTCTCTCACGACTGCGATGACGATAACCAGTTGGTCAGCTTTGGGAAGACCTCCTTTGGGAGCGAGATTGAGTTCCACAAGCTGGTTTTTGAAGCCTCTCACATATTGACCATCAGCTCCGTGGAGCCGCACTATTTTTCCGGCTACACCGGTGGACGAAAGATGTTTCTACCGGGGGTTTCCTCTCGAAGGGCAACCCAGAACAACCATGCCCTGGCGTTGAGCGAACGAGCGCAACCGCTATCTCTGGAGGGGAATCCAGTCCACCAGGATATGGAGGAGGCCTTGAATTTCCTTGGGGACAAGAGAATCTTCTCGATTCAAGTTGTCTCCGCAAACTCAGAGAATCTGCAGGGCTGTTTCTGTGGGGACATCCGGGAAGCCTTCTACTCCGCAGTTGAGAGGGCCAAAGAGATTTTCACCAGAAAGGTCAAGCAAAAGTTCGACATCGTCGTTGCCGTTGTCGGTCCCCCGCTGGACAAAAACCTCTACCAGATTCAGAAGTCGATGGAACACGCCAAGATGGCTCTAAGAGAGAGCGGGATTGTGATACTGGTATCGCCCTGCCATCAGGGGGTTGGGAACGATGAATGGCTGAAGCTCTCAGAGAAATTCCCCTCCTGGGAGGAGGTGCTCACTTCCTCCAAAGAGTGGAGTTTGGGGTTTCACAAGCTTTATCGTACTGTTCAGCTGAAAAGCTGGGCGCAAATCTGGGGAGTTACCAGCCTGCCGCCGGAGATATTACGCAGGGTATACATCGAACCCAAAGAGAGTCTGCAGAGAGCGCTTGATGAAGCCATCTCCATAAAGGGGAAGGGCTGTAACCTTCTGGTCCTTATGGACGCAGGCCACCAGGTTCCGGTGCTGTAATGAGTGAGCGGTCATTAGTGAGTGGTGAGTAATCTGCCGCACTGTGGAAGCATCGAGTCGCAAAAAATCTCCCCTCAGCAGCATTTTTCACTTGATAAAACTCGGGGAATTTATTATCAAAGAAGCTTGAAACAGTTGCAACGGCGCAGGGAATTTTTTTGAGCTTCTTTGTGAATTTTGTAACAAAGTGAAATAAACAAGTCAGGAGGTTTTTATGAGGAAGAAAGTCGCGATCATCGGAGCTGGACATGTTGGCGAATGCACTGCTATGTATCTAGCGGAGAAAAATATCGCCGATATAGTCCTGGTTGACATCATCGAGGATATGCCCAAGGGGAAGGGCTTAGACCTTCTCCAGACCGGGCCGGTCAGAAATTACGATGTCAATGTGGTTGGCTCCAACGACTTCGCGGACATGAAGGGGGCCGACCTGGTGGTGCAGACTGCGGGCTTGCCCCGTAAGCCCGGCATGACCAGAGAGGATTTAATCACCAGCAACGCCAAGGTGGTGGAGGCCTGTGCCAAGGAGGTGAAGGAGCATTGCCCCGAGGCCTTCTATCTTATCGTCACCAACCCTCTGGACATCATGACCTACCACGCCCAGAAGATCACCGGGTTTCCCCACAACAAGGTCTTCGGGCAGGCCGGAATCTTGGACAGCACCCGCTTCCGGGCCTTTGTGTCCATGGAGCTGGGGGTTTCCATGACCGACATTCAGGCGATGGTCTTGGGCGGGCACGGGGATACCATGGTGCCTCTCCCCAACTACACCACCGTGGCAGGTATCCCCATACCTGAGCTTATCCCTGAGGATAGAATTAAAGCCATCTCGGATCGTACCAGAGGCGGTGGCGGGGAGATCGTTAAGCTCCTCAAGACCGGTTCGGCCTATTATGCCCCGGCGGCGGCAGTCACAGAGATGGTGGACGCCGTCCTTTCGGATCGCAAGCGAGTTTTCCCGTGCTCCGCGTATTGTGCCGGGGAATATGGAATCAAGGATATCTACATCGGGGTTCCAATTGTCCTCGGTGCGGGCGGCGTTGAGAAGATCATTGAACTGAAGCTTAACAAAGAGGACTTAGACTCCCTCCAGAAGTCGGCAGCCACCTACAAGGATTGGCTGAAGGTCCTGGGATACTAGATTTGCTGCTGGTTCGATGAAGAACAGCGCCCGGTGGCAGAGGCCACTGGGCTACCCACTTCTCGCACATTCAACTGATTATACTTCCAGGGGCGGAGCTATACTCCGCCCCTTTGAATATCCATTCACAGCCCACCAGAGGCGGGCAGGCAGATTAAGCAGGCTGTTGGATTCCCTATCCGCTTAATCCCGCCAGAGGCGGATAAACCGTTTCATTTGCTGTGAATTCTTTTACGGGCAGGGATGGACTTCGCTGCAACCCTCATCCTCTATCTACTATATTTCCTATTTGTCTTCAATCTCATTGCCGAAGGGCACTGGGTTACCCCCGGTTGGTTCGTAGTTCACAGAAGTGGTGGTGATAAATTCACTGCTCTGCCGGAACTACCACCACCGTAGCGGGCGGAATTCATCCGCCCGAAATAGTGTCGGGGATAAATTCCCCGACTTACGGGGCGAGCTTTAACATGTTAAGGGATTGATCTTATGCCCTGGGAAACCCCACAGTGCTGTCAGGAGTTTTCTCCTGACAGCCTCTGTTGGATTCCCGTCGGCGCTCGCATGACAGCCGGTGGACCGTCAGGTGTTTCCACCTGACGGCACTGGATGGCGGTGACGAATTCACCGCCCTGCGGTTTTGCAGGGATTCGTGGTTTGGTGACAATTGTCTGTTTGCTGTCTGCTGAGAAACGCATTTTCTATTGACTTGACTTCACCTAAGGGCAATCTTAAAATTCAATTAGGGGTAAATGTGCTGGCATCGCCGTATCCGTGCCGGTGAAGGTTGAATTCGACGGCGCTGACAAAGTAGGTCGAACTTGCTCACCGTCTCTGAAATCACAAAGATCTATGACGAAAAATGGACGGCGCTCCAAGGGGTTAGCTTCTCTGCCGGAAAGGGGGAGTTCGTCAAACTGGTGGGACCCTCCGGTTCCGGTAAGACCACGCTTCTGAAGCTAATCTATATGGAGGAGAGACCGACCCGGGGAGAGATAAGGGTGGCAGACTTCTCCACTGAAGAGATAACTCCCAGGCAGTTGCCCCTCTTACGGCGTCGTCTGGGAGTAATCTTTCAGGACTTTCGCCTTTTAGACGACCGTGACGTCTTCGCTAACGTCAATCTGGCTTTAGGTATTTGTGGGATTAAGGGGAGGCGGGCCACCAAGAGAGTCACCGAGGTGTTAGGGGTTGTGGGGTTATCCGCAAAAAGCCACGAGAGCCCCTTCAGCCTATCCGGCGGGGAAAAACAGAAGCTGGCAATCGCCCGGGCGCTGGCGAACAATCCCTATCTGCTTCTGGCAGACGAGCCCACCGGTAGCCTCGACCACGGGAATGCCACCATGATCATTGACCTTCTCCATCACATCAGCCAGATGGGAACCACTGTCATTGTCAGCTCACACAAGGATGAGCTTCTAGATGGGTGGTCGGGGAGGCTTCTGAGGCTGGAAAATGGAAAACTGATTTAAGGAAACAGGAAACAGGAAACAGGAGACAGGGAACAGGCCCCTTCCCCTACCTACTATCTACTATTTGCTACCTACTATGATCACTCACATTTTCAGAGAGACGGTCTGGTATCTCAGAAATGAGTTTGCCACCACCCTGACCTCCTTTCTGGGTCTTTTCCTCTCGCAGTTAGTCTTCGGGTTATACCTTTTGATCCTTCTGAACGTTTGGGCGCTGGAGGAGAATCTCCGCTCGGAGATGACCATCGAGGTCTTCCTCGAGGTGGAGCTCAGCCAATCGGAGATGGAAGAGGTTGACCGCAAGATAAGAAATCTCCCCGGAATCGAAAACGTGACCTTCCACACTAAAGAGGAGGCATTGCTCTCTCTGAAAAAACAGTTGGGCCAGGCCGCCATAGAGGGATTAGGAGAGAACCCTCTCCCGGCGGGCTATTCCCTGGAGGTCGAAGAGAGGTTTCGTGATCGTGATGGATTCGAGGCTATTTTCAATCACTTAACGTCGATTGCGGGGATCGACGAGGTCATATACGGCCGCTCCCTTCTGGAGCGGCTGGATAAGGTCAAAGACCTGATTCTCTATGCCGGCATCATCTTCGGGGTGATGACGTTTTTGGCGGTGATTATGGTGGTTTTCAGCTCCTCGAGGCTTTTAGTCGCCTCCAGGATTACGGTGATCGAGGTGATGAAGCTTTTGGGTGCTACCCGATTCTATCTTCAGTCCCCCTACCTCTTTTTGGGCTTTTTCTCGGGGCTTTTCGCCTCCGGTTTCTCCCTTTTATTGCTTCATCTTTTTTTCACTCATGTCGCCCGAAGGTATATCACCATGAACTTCCTGCCGGGGCCTCTTCTCTGGTCTTATCTTCTCTGGGGGGTGCTCATCGGGTTTCTGGGGGCGCTTCTATCCTCGAGCAGGTATGTCACCCACAAGGTAGAATTCTGAGTTTCGATTGAGAGCAACCCCCTCAAATCTTGAAAAGTGCGTTTTCTTTCTCATTTTGCTGATGGTTTTCTCCTCTCCCCCTTTTGGTTGCTCCCAGGACCTGAAGAGTGAGAAGGAGGAGGTGGAAGAGAAGCTCGACCAGCTCCGAAAGGAGCTTGCCGACAAGCGAGAGAGTGTCGAAAAGCTGGAGGCGACCGAGAAGGGTGTCTTAGAGGAGCTCATGGACCTCCAGGAGAGAATCAACCTCTCTCAACAGCTTCTGAGTCGGATCCGACAGAGGGCTAAACAGTTGAGCGGGGAGATCGACAGCCTGGTCGTGGCCCTGAAGACCACCTCCGACTCTCTGCAGAGCAAGAGAGAGGACTTGAAGCTCCGCCTCCTGAATATCTACAAACAGAGCCGCTGGCATCGTTACCAGCTCCTTATGGATGCCGACAGTTTTCTGCAGCTGGGACGCAGGCTCTATCTGTTGGAGCGACTTGCGGCTTACGACCGCAGAAAAATCCGGGAGGTTGAAACCCTTAAGAAAACGCAGGAGGAGAGGGAGCGATTATTGAAGGAGGATAGGGGGAAGCTGGAGGCCTTAGAGCAGGAGAGCGAAAGAGAGGGGGCGCTGTTAGCTGTCGAGCAGAAACGTGAAAGCAAACAGATTGAACAAGTCCGGAGGAGAAGAAAACTGGCCTTGAAGGCGGTCAAGCAGTTGGAGGCTTCAGTTGAACAGATGGGGGCTCTGATCGCGGAATTAGAGGAGAAAATCCTGGCTGAACAGAAAAGGGTTGGAGCGCCAGGGAGGCTTCGGCCCGCCGGGGATTTTGTGAAGCTGAAGGGGAGATTGCAGTGGCCAGTGAGGGGGGAAATCCTCATCCCGTACGGGATAGTGACCCACCCGCTCTTCAAGACCCAGACCACCAACCACGGAGTCGACATAAAGGCTCCCTTAGGGGCAGCGGTGAAGGCCACCGCCGCGGGCAGGGTGGTCTATGAAAGCTGGATGCGAGGTTATGGGAATTTCGTGATCATCTCTCACCCGGAGGGGCTGACCTCACTTTACGGACACCTCCTGGAGGCGATAGTGGGAGTGGATCAGTGGGTGGTGGCCGGACAGGTTATAGCCAAAGTGGGGGAGAGCGGCACCTTCCTGGGGCCCTGTCTCCACTTCGAGCTGCGCCACGGTCGCAAAAGCCTCAATCCCGAAGAATGGTTGAGATGAGCTACTTCGATAACATCTACGGGCAGGACCACCTCAAGAAGCTCTTCGGTTGTGCCTTTGAGAGCGACCACTTGTCCCACGCCTATCTTTTCGAGGGGAAAAAGGGGATGGGCAAATACGCTTTCGCCCTGGAGGTCGCAAGGACCTATCTGTGTGAAGACTATCCAAACCCAGGCTGCGGAGCCTGTCGCTCTTGCGCCGCAATCGAGCGGGGGAGTCATCCCGATCTGCAGGTGGTTTTCCCGTTTCCCAACCTCAAGCCGGAGTCGAGAAAAGTCCCGGTCTTCCCTTTCTCTCACATCGCCAAAAACGGAGCTCGATACTCCCCAGAGACCTTGAAGGAGGTGGAGCAGTTTCGCTGCAGCAAGCGGGAGGATCCCTATCGGATCATCGATTTTGAGAAGAAACCGAACCTCCCCATCGAGGTGATAAAGGATCTGAGAGCCTATCTGAAGCTCAAGCCCCAGCTGTCGCGGCGCAAGGCGGTGATAGTCTTAGAGCTGGAGTTGATGGCGCATCTGGCCGCCAACGTCTTCTTGAAAACGGTGGAGGAGCCGCCGCCCGACACTTTGATAATCTTGACAACCTGCAATTCCGGGATGATTCTGCCGACCATAAAGTCGCGCTGTCAGGTCCTCCACTTTGCCCCTCTGGAAGAGGAGATCATAGCTTCAGTCCTCACCTCCAGGCTCGATTTGGACCCGTTGCGGCTAAGTTTCGTTATTCGAGCCGCCGACTGTAGTCTGGGTCTGGCAGAGAAGTTCTGCCGACACAGAGTGTGGGAGGTAAGAGATGAGGTTGTCGGAGTCATCTCGGATTTACTGTCCGGACAGAGACATGCACCGCCGCCGCAGGCCTTGGTGTTGGGAGGCTGGGCTGCGGAGAATCTCTTCGGCGCATTCCTGTGGATTTTCCGCGACCTCTACTTCTTGAGGACTGGGGGAGAAGACAACAGGTTAATCAATTGCGATATTGAGGACAAACTCAAAGGAATGGCGGTCGCTGTTGCTAAGCCCGGAGTTTTGGAGGAGGCCATGACCCTGACGGCGCGGGTGGAAGAGAGATATTTCACCTTGAACCTGGATTTGGAGTTTTCTCTTCTTTATTTTATATTGAAGTTGAAAGACCTTTTCAGCGGCAGAGTTATTGAGTAGAAGCGGTCAAGTGCTTGATGAAGGTGAACGATGGAAATGCCGGAATATGAACAATCGCCGGTCAAGAGCTCTCAGGAGAGCTTCTGGGTGGTGGAGTTTAAGGGGAACCGGCGGGAACATTTCTCCAATCCCGATGGCCTGGAGTTCAAGCTCGGCGATTTCGTGATCGTTCAGGTGGAGAGGGGCGAGGACATCGGGAGGGTCAAACGCCGGGCGGATTTCAAGGAGATCTCCAGCCTGGGAGAGAAAGTCTACCCCATCCTGCGTGTAGCAAACAAGGATGACTTCGACAGAATGATGGTCAACCGTCGAATGGAGCAGGAATCTCACAAGACCTGCCAGACCCTGATTGAAAAGCATGGCCTGAAAATGAAGTTGGCTGATGTCGCCTATCAGTTCGATTGCAACAAGATCATCTTCTACTTCACCGCGGACAAGAGGGTCGATTTTCGGGAGCTGGTCAAGGATCTGGCTAACACTTACAAGACCCGCATAGAATTACGTCAGATTGGGGTCCGGGATGAAGCCAAACGCTTGGGAGGTTTCGGTTCTTGTGGGCTGCCGCTTTGCTGTGTCAGCTTCTTAAGAGAGTTCCATCCGATCTCGACTCAGATGGCAAAGGACCAGAACCTCTCTTTGAATCCCAGCAAAATTTCCGGCAACTGCGGCAGGCTTCTGTGCTGTCTGAATTACGAAAAGGAGGTTTACGCCCAGGTACTGCCGAACTATCCCCAGTTGGGTACCACCTACCAGACTCAAAGAGGGGCCGGGGTTGTGGAGAAGATAAACATTTTCAAGGAGTACATCATCGTCAGCCTGGAGGATGGGACCGAACAGAAGGTGGGTTTGGCGGAGATCAAAAAGAAGAAGAAAAGGGGATTCGGGATCTTCAAACAGCGACACAAAACGATTTGAGAAGATAGGAAGTCCTTTGAAATGAGAGGGGTCTTTTACGTAACCACACCGCTTTACTACGTCAACGACCAGCCCCACATCGGGCATGCCTACACCACCATTCTGGCTGACGTTTTCGCGCGTTATCATCGCCTCTGGGGGGAAGAGGTCTTCTTTCTGACCGGCACCGACGAGCACGGCCAGAAGCTCCAGGAGACCGCCACTCGGGCGGGCAAGACGCCTCAGGAGTTTTGCGATATGATGGTGGAGAGGTTCAAAGAGCTCTGGAGAAAGTTAGAGATCTCCTATGACGATTTCATCCGCACCACCGAAGAGAGACATGTTCAGGTGGTGCAGAAGGTTCTCTCCGACCTTTACCAGAGGGGCGAAATCTATACGGACTCCTATTCCGGCTGGTATTGCGTTCCCTGCGAGAGGTTCTGGACCGAGAAGGACTTGCTGGAGGGGAAGTGTCCCGACTGCGGGGGTGCGGTGAATGTGCTGACGGAGGAGAACTACTTTTTCAAAATGGGGAAATATCGTGACTGGCTGATTGAGCATATTCAGTCGCATCCAGACTTCATAAAGCCTGAGACTCGCAAAAACGAAATCCTTGGCTTCCTCCGAAAGGGATTAGGAGACTTATGCATCTCCCGCCCCAAGAAAAGGCTATCCTGGGGTATTGAGCTCCCCTTTGATGACAATTATGTCACCTACGTCTGGTTCGACGCCCTATTGAATTACATAACCGCCCCCGGCTATCTCTCCAAGCCCGAGAGGTTCGAGCGATATTGGCCGGAGGCCCTGCACCTGATCGGCAAGGATATATTGACCACCCATTGCGTTTACTGGCCGATAATGTTGAAGGCGGCCGAACTCCCCTCGCCCAAGACGGTTTTGGGGCACGGTTGGTGGCTTGAGGGGGGAACCAAGATGTCCAAATCCAAGGGGAACGTCATTCGCCCCTGGGACATAATCGACAAATACGGGGTCGAGCCCTTCCGCTACTTCCTCATCCGGGAGATGACCTTGGGACAGGACGCCACCTTCAGCGAGCCCAACTTCATTTCCCGCTACAACTCCGATTTGGCCAACGACCTCGGCAATCTGCTGTCGCGCCTTCTGAAGATGGTCGAGAGTTACTGCGAAGGCAGGATTCCCGAACCGGCAGAGGGGAGCGGTGAGGACAAAGCCCTTCAGAACCTGGGATCGGAGACCTCGAGCAGGGTGAGGGAGGGGATCGAGAATTTTAAGCTAAACTCCGCCCTGGAAGACATTCTGCAGTTCGTCAGAGCCATAAATAAGTATATCGAGTCGAATCGCCCCTGGGATTTACACAAACAGGGAGAGAGAGTCAGGCTCAACAATGTCTTATACAACTCTGCGGAGGCGTTGTGCCAGGCCTCCAGCCTCCTTTATCCGGTGATGCCGGAGAAATGCTCAGAGATTCGCAGGCAGTTGGGTTTGAAAGAGGATAAGGTCAGTTTAGAGGGAACAAAGCCCTGGGGAGAGTTGCCGACGGGAATAGAGATCTCGCCCGGAGAAGCCCTTTTCCCTCGTGCTGAAATTAAGAAAGTGGAGGTGACTTCGAAGATGGAAGCAAAACCGGAAGGCGTCAAGATTGTCTCTTTCGAGGATTTTCAGAAATTAGATATGCGGGTGGCGAAGGTGCTCTCCGCCGAAAAAGTCGAAGGGACCGCCAAGCTCTTCAAGATGCAGATCGATTTGGGCACGGAGCAGCGCCAGATTGTGGCTGCCATCGCTGAATATTACCAGCCCGAGGATTTGCCCGGCAGAAATATCGTGGTGGTGACCAACATGAAGCCGGCGAAGATCCGGGGAGTGGAATCGGCGGCGATGCTCCTTGCCGCCACCGAGGGAGACAAATTAGCCCTATTGACTCTGGATAAGGACTTGCCGCCGGGTGCAAAGGTCAGCTAAGCCTCAAAGGGGATCAAATCCCCAGAATGCAATTGATCCCACAAGCCTCTGCAGTTCAGTCAGGACCGGAGCCCGCCGCGGCGGGCAAGTCCTGACTGCCTACCAGGGCGGGCTGGCGGCTGGACTTCAGTTTTGATCGATACCCACGCCCATCTGGATTTTCCGCAATACGACCAGGATCGTGAAGAGGTCATAAAAAGGGCCTTCGAGTCCGGATTGCAAGCCCTCATTAATATCAGCGTCGATTTGATCGCCTGCACGAAATCAATCGAACTTGCGAGAAAACATGAAAAGATTTACACGAGCGTCGGGATTCATCCGCATGACGCCGGGAAATTCGATGATAATACCTATGAGTCGTTGAGGAAATTGGCCGGCGAGAAGAAGGTTGTCGCCATCGGCGAGAGCGGTCTGGACTTCTACAGAGATTACTCCCCCAGAGAGGCCCAGATTAGAGCTTTCGAGGCTCAGATTGATTTGGCGAAAGAGCTAAATTTACCTCTGATAGTCCATATCAGAAACGCTCACAGAGAAGGCTTGGATATTCTGGAACAGAAACAGGACGGGAGACTTCAAGGGGTCCTGCACTGCTTTTCGGGAAGTCTCAGCGACGCCAAGAGGGGTCTTGGGCTCGGCTTCTATTTGGCCTTTGGAGGTAGCCTCACCTTCCCAAAGTCGAGAGTTCAGGAGATCACCAAGCATGTTCCCCGAGATAGAATCCTCTCCGAGACGGACTGTCCTTACATCACGCCGATCCCTCACCGCGGCAAAAGGAATGAGCCCAGTTATGTCCGTTACGTTGTGAAAAAAATGTCGGAGCTATTGCCACCTCTCAGCTTCAAAGATGTGGATGAGATCACCACAAGCAATGCCAGACGACTCTTCGAAATTTGAGATTCCTCACAAGCGGATATAAGAAGAATGCTCCCGAAAAAGCTGTTAGGACAGAACTTCCTTGTAGACCACAATATCGCCTCAAAGATCGTGGAGGCTTTGGAAATCAACAAAGGGGATATTGTCGTCGAGGTCGGTGCCGGTCGGGGAATGTTGACCGAGAAGATCCTGGATTTTCCCTGCAAGCTCTTGGCGGTCGAGCTCGACAGGGGGCTCTATTCTTCTCTGCAGAGAAGGCTCGGGGACAGGAAAAAACTGAAGCTCGTTAGAGGGGATTTTCTCAGGTTCGATCTGAGGCTCGCCGCCGGAGAGGGCAAATTGAAGTTGGTGGGCAACCTCCCTTACAGAATCACCGGACCGGTTATGCGCAAGATCGTTGGTGATCGGGAAGTCATCGAGGCCGCGGTGTTTATGGTTCAGAAGGAGGTGGCGGACAGATTGTCCGCATCCAGTGGAAGGAAAGCGTACGGTCTTCTCTCGATATTCGTTCAAGTCTACGTTGAGGTGGAGAAGCTTTTCAACGTCTCTCCAGAGTGTTTTAAGCCTCAACCGAAGGTCTCCTCCACCGTGGTTAGGATAACTATTCATCCCATCCCCCTGGTCAAACCCGAGGAGGAGGAGTTTTTCTTCTGGCTGGTTAAGACAGCGTTTTCGCAGAGAAGGAAGATGCTTGTCAATTCACTCTCCGGTAGCCTGGACATATCTAAACCAGAACTTGAGGAGATCTTAGCAGACGTTGGCTTGGACAAGAGAACCCGACCGGAAGAGGTCACCATAGAAAGATTCTTAAACCTGGCTTCAGCGTTGAATCCGGAAAAAGGAGGTAAGGAATGAAAATCAGACCGGCTCTTGTTCTGGTTAGCTTAGTAATAGTAGCGTCTTGGTTCTTGTTATTGTCATGCGGAGACAGAGAAGAGGATATGAAGATATACTGGGAGAAAGTCGACCTGAGTCCGGGGCATAGCGATGACCACATCTTATGCATTGTCAAGAGGGGGAATCTGATGATGCTCGGCACTTATGGGAAAGGGCTCTTGATTTCGCACGATAATGGCGTGAGCTGGTCGAACAAAACCAAGGAAGACGGATTAAGCTGGAATTACATCCACAACATCGATTTTACCGGAGATAGGATCGTTCTGGCAACCATGGGGGATGGGATAAACATATCCTCAGACGGTGGCAAGAAATGGAAGCGATACGGATACAACTTCTTTGGACCGGTTTACACATACTGCACCGGCGTTTACGTGGATTCGGAGAAGGCGCTTATCACCTCCGCTGACGGCTTGATGTTTTTCAGGGACGATAAAGACTGGAGGGTGCTCGATGAATCCTTGGGAATTTCCAGTCAGTATATATACTGTATGCACACAGATGGGGAGCGAATCTTTCTCGGCAGTATGAGAGGTCTTTCTCTCTCGTTTGATAGTGGGAAAAGTTGGAAGATAGTCGCTCCCGACAATAGTTACACAGAGCAAGGCTTACCGAGAACGAAGGTGTTATGCGTAGCCTTAAATGGTGATATAGTCTATGCGGGAACCCCGAAAGGTCTATTTAAATCCGCAGATGCGGGGGAGATTTGGCAACGAATCGGGACAGATATGTTACCGAGTGACTATATCATATCTGTTGCAGTCACTTCCAAGGGTGAATTGTGGGCGGGCACATATAAAGGTTTAGCCCACAGCCCTGATGGTGGGGAGACGTGGCAGTTATTTGGACCTGAAAGTGGTCTCCCCTCCCGGGGTATTAACTGCATCCACGTGGACAATGACGGGGCTGTCTACGTCGGGACAAACTCCGGTCTATACAGGAGCACGACGGAGAAGCCGGAGATTCCAAAACCAGAGGAATCGAACATACCTGTCTTTGACAAAGTAGAGGAGCCGGAGCATCGCTGGATGATAAGACCGGTGAGCGCGGAGTATAATAATCAGCTGGATCAATGCTATCTGTATGGGACTACCATGGGAGGGGAGTTCCGCCAGCACCAGGGAGTGGAATACAATAACCCCGAGGGTACACCCCTACGTGCCGTCGCTGACGGCGAGATTGTCTATGTCAAGCCAGAGATAGGACACCTGGTTCTGAAAAACGACCAGAGGTACAACAGACACTTCGTTTACAATCACTATCATCACATGCATAGGATAAACAAGAAGGTTCGCGACAGAGTCAAACAGGGGGATATAATCGGCTCCATTGGCAAGAAAGGGAACGTCACCAACGAACATCTGCACTTTGAGGTTTCCCTCGCTGAGAAAGATGACGACAACCGCGAGAGCTGGACTCGCAATTCGGAATTGTGGATACAACCTCTCCCCTCCTGCGGCACTATCGTCGGTAGAGTCGTCGACATCAAGGGAAGAGATATCCCGGATGTCAAGATATATGGGGTGGAGAAACCTGGCCCGGTGGAGACACCCTATTCATACACGGTGACGTATCAGGACAAGGTCACACCAGACCCCGACTATCAGGAGAATTTCGTAATAGGGGATGTCCCCGCCGGAGAGTATCTGCTCTGGACAGAGGTGAACGGCAGGAGGTATTCTGTGAGAGCTAAGGTAGAAGCAGGGAAGATCACGCCCGTGATATTTGAAGTAAAGTAGGTTTATCCACAGCAGACGAAACGGATTAAGCGGATTCCCCTCAACCCGTTGGTGCCGGACGCCCCGTCCGGCACCCAGAAGGTCACGGATGAGGACATCTCGTACGAGCCGTATGGCCGTGACCAACAGGAGGGCGGACCCTGTCTACTGTCTACTGTTTGCTGTCTACCGATCAGTAATTCGTGACCTGGTCTAACTTGCCGGCCTTGCGGGCTATATGCTCGCACCATCTGTAGAAGTAGATGGCGAAGATGCCGAGCACTACAGTGCTGCCGACCATAATCCCGGCAAGCTGCCAGTCCCCGATCCCCGAAAGGGTGGCGCTCATGCTGCCTCCAAGAAGACTTCTTCTAATGGCCTCAAGCCAATAGGTCAGAGGCAGGACTTTCGACAGCCCCTGCAGCCAGCCGGGGAGTATATCTATCGGGAAGATGGCCCCGCAAGCGAGGTAGAATAGCCCTGCGACGGCCTCTCCGGCAAAGAAGCTGTGACGAGCGGTCAATAGACAAGCCTCGGCCAAAATCACACCCAAAAAGACAATCGCCAGGATCCCACAGACGGTGGCGAATAACAGAAACGGATAGTTGACCGAGGAGAAGTCGATCTCGATCCCGAACAGTGAAACCCCCAAAAGGAGGGTGACCACTACAGCAACGACGGTCATAAGAATTTTGGCAGTTCCTCTCCCCAAAAAGTAATAGAAGATGTTGGCCGGACACATATGGATATATCTTGCCATCTGATAATGCTCTCTATCGTCATGCACAATCCAGCTTATCCCCGACAAGACGTTGGTGACGAACATATAGAAAGCATTTCCCACGTAGAGGTAGGCAAACAACGCCTCCTGTTCACCCTCAGTAGCGATCACTTTGTAAATGAAGACCAGAATCAGAGAGGCCGCAATCGGTCTGACTACGGTGTAGAGTGAAAACAGAATCGGGTGGGTCCAGTTGGCCTCGATGGCCCACCCCAGGGTGTTGGAGACCTTCACAGTCCTGAGGTTGTCTTTCATTGACATGGTTGAGTTTCCCGATAGTAGAGTCAGGGTATCGGACGGGGCGTCCGATACCAACAGAATTTACATTACAGCCACTTGGTGGTCAGCTGTCCGTCCTTTTTCCCTTTATGTTCCATCACCGCCAGAGCTTTTATCGATCCCAACAAGAAGACCACTCCCAGGAGAATCAAGAGACCGATCTCGGTATTAACTGAGAGAAGGCGGGTTTTGACCCCCTCGGTGAAGGTGAGCTGCCGCATCCCATCAAGCCCCAGGGTCAGGGGGATGAAGGAGGCCACCAGTCCGACTGCGACCCCCAGGCTCCTGATCGGGAAATAGAGACCGGAGAGAAGATAGATCGGCTCCATCATCACCTCGGAAAGTCGCCAGGCTTCACGGCCCCAGACCATGTATAAAGAGGCGAACATCATCCCCAAGCCGTAAAGGGCGACCAGGGTCAGCACGAACACCAATCCCAACTTCCAGTAAGAGACCACCGCAAAGCTGATCCTGAAAAGGAGACAACCCAAGATTAGAGTTGCCACCGCCCTGACGGAGGTCATAAAGATCCCGCCGATGGCCATTCCCAGAAGGAGTGAGATCCTGGAGACGGGTGCGATAAGGTAGAGTTCCAGATTTCCCATCTCCTTTTCCCAGTAAAACTGAGCCGCCATCGCCCAGAGGACAGAGAGCCAGTAGGCGGTCATGGCTCCTCCCAGGATGACAAAGCCAGCATACGCCTGAGGAGCTCCCAAAGCTTTGTAGACGAAGACATAAGCCGACAGCGCCAGAAGTGGGAGCAGGGTGTCATAAATGAGCCAGGAGGGCTCCCGGTTGCCTCCCACAATCCGGACGTATGAGCGAGCCTTAATCGCCCTAAGGTTGGTCATGAAATCAGTCTTCATTTTCTATTCCCCTCCCCACCAGGGAGATGAAGGCATCCTCCAGAGTTGGCTCCCTTCTGGAGAGGCTTCGGATCTTGAGATTCAGCGACTCCAAAAGGTCGGTGACTCCGCCAATGGTCTCGTCAGATTCGAGTATGAGCTTCAGACTGCTCGTCCCCAGATCGGACCTGTGTTCGCAGGCGAAGCTCTTTATTCCCCGGAGATTTTCGAACCGCTCCTGGTGGTTGGTTATCAAGTCGACCTCCAGGTGATAGACGGCCTCCTGTTCCAGGGATTTTTTCAAGTTTCCCGGGGTGTCGAGCACCAACAGCTCGCCGCGATCGATTATCGCCAGGCGGTCGCAAAGCATCTCCGCTTCGGCCATGTAATGGGTGGTCAGAAGCACCGTCTTTTCGGGATGTTCGTCCACCCATCTGCGGATGTATTCTCTGACCTGCCGAGAGATGTGAACGTCCAATCCCAAAGTCGGCTCGTCCAAAAAGAGGATCTTGGGGTCGGAGATGAAGCCTCTGGCGACGTTCATCTTCTGGCGCATACCGGTGGAGAGGCGGTTGATCTTGGTCTTGGCGAACTCCGTCATCTCGAAGACCTCCAGCATCTCCCCGATCCGCCTTCTTGCAACCTTGGGCGGAATCCCATAGAACTGCGAGAAGAGCCACAGGGTTTCGGTGACGTTCAAGATGCCGTAGCCGGAGTGTTCACCCCCGGAGACCATGTTGATTCTCTTTCTGACCTCCTCTGGCTTCTCCGTCACCTCGATACCGTCGACGTAAGCTCTGCCAGAGCTTGGCAGAAGCAAGGTGCAGAGGATCTTTAGCAGGGTGGTCTTGCCGGCGCCGTTAGGTCCTAAGAGCCCGAAAAGTTCCCCCTCCCTGATCTTCAGGTTGACTCCGGTTAAGGCCACCACCTCGTTTTCCATATCTTTCCGGAATCTTCTCTTCTTGAAGATTCGGCTCAGCTCTTCAGTCAGGATCGAATATTTTCGGATGTTTTCCACGGTATCACCTTATAAATGAAAAGCCGTGGCTCACTTTAGAGGCCACGGCTTTAGTTGCCATTTTTGTATTCTTCTCAAGTAAGCCTACTTCGCCACAGGCGGATTTTGGGCGTAGTTACCCGGTTGAGTCCGCACGGAATGTTATTAATAAACTTGATCACCTAGAGATTTCCTCCTATCGCCTTTCAGCTTTTAGTTTTCGGAATTTAATTTCCCATCTTTATTTTGTCAAGAGAAAAATCACCCTCTTTGTCGATTAATTCATTGTGCGAGCAGGTGGTGTGGTTGTGAGGCCGGTCACATACAACTTGCGCCGAGATTTGAAATTTAATATTATGGTGGACAATTGAAGCTACCTGAAAAGGAGAAAAACGTGAACGAGATGAAAAACAGCAAACAGGAGGCACCGTGAAGAGAAACCTAAGCATCCTAACTCTTGTGCTCACTTTGGCCATTGTCGCTCTGCTCCTCCTCTCCGGCTGCAACATCTTCGGGTGGATGACCGAGGAGGACATCGGGCTGGGTCATCTCGCCAAAGGGCAACAGCTTCTCAGAGATGGCAAATACCAGGAGGCGGAGGCCCAGCTGGCGCTAGCGATCGAAGATGACCCTCACAACTCGGAGGCGAGATATTACCATTCCAAAGCGCTGGTTCTGGCGGCCGACATTGACGTTACGTGGTTGGTCGACCAGTTAGATCAAACCGAGGCTGAGCGCGCCAACGAGGGCTTGCCGATTTTCTCTGTTGCAGGTACCGATACAGCAGCAGACATCGCCAGCAAGAATACGATCTATCGAGCCAACCTGGGAGTCAGGGAGGATTTGACCTGGATCATCGATGGGCGCACCACCGGAAAGTTCAAACCGGATGACATCGTCGTGGACCTCGCTGTAGCAACGACTCTGTGTGCCATTTTAGGTCTGCGGGACACCGACCAAGACGGGGAGATCGATGAGGAGGATATCATCTTAGAGATCATCCCCTACGAGGAAGTCTATGAAATCCTGAGGCTTTACCAATTCTTAACCGGTGGAATTTATAAACCGGGCGGTGGTCCCCCTAACCCCGAACAGATAAATGTCCTCATAGATTTCGTCCTCAATTTAATCGAAGAGGCCCGACCTCTGGTCCATCACATCATAGACAGGATTAAGCCGGGACTCAACTTTGAGGAGATCGAGAATCTGATCGACGATATTGAGCGCACCGTCAAGATGTATTATTACGACGATGGCCTTGATAACGATGACGATGGTCAGGTCGATGAGGAAACGTTGGACGGGATTGATAACGACGGCGACGGTTTAACCGACGAGGACACCGACCATATTTAGAGCAAACGGAGGAATATAATGTCAATAAGAAAACCTTTCGCTGTCCTGGTGGTGCTTTTCTCTGTTCTTTTCGTCACCACCGGGCTATACGCTGCCAGCCGACCGGCCTTCAAGCCCGACATCAGGGCCTTAGGGATGGGAGGCGCCTACTGTGCCTACGGAGATACCTGGGGTGCATTTCTCTACAATCCGGCGCTTTTAGCCAACACCGGCTTTCACCTGGCAGTTCCGGACTTGCAGTTCGGCTTTGACAAGACCGCTACCGATGTTTTGAAATTCGCCAAAGATAACCAGGAGCGATTTGAGGATTTCGAGAATCTATCCACCCAGGAGAAACAGGATTTCCTCGACGATATGACCGAGTTCGATGACCGCTGGGTGACGGTGTATTTAGGTCCCTCCGTGGGGGTGACGATGAAGGGTTTTGCCTTCGGAGTTTACGATGTCGCCCGGGCGAGATTCAAGCTGGATCGCGGGATTTATGAGCCCCGACTCTTCGCCGATGTCACGACCGACATCGTTTTTGTCGGCGGGCACGGTCTCTACCTGACCGACAAGCTGGCACTGGGAGCGAACGGGAAGATCATCAGCAGGCGCAACAGCGGTCTGGTGCACATCAAAGCCTCGGACATGGAATCGAGTACAGAAATCGTCGATAAGGCAATCGACCGGCTTGAGAAGGCCGTGACCGGCTGGGGCTTGGACGTTGGTGCGTTATATAACCTCAACTCCAAGACCACCCTGGGGGCCTCCATACTTGACCTTATGGGAACCATCGAGGGCGGCAAGACCGACATCATCATGAAGCTGGGGATCGCCTACTATCTCTTTCCGAGATTAGCCTTGACTGCCGACCTTAATGACACCTTCAACCGTGGCGGCAACCATCTTCTCAACAAGATCTACCTGGGTGCCAATGCGAGCTTCGAGGTTATCGATTTACGTTTCGGCTATCACAAGGGTTACTTTTCCGGTGGAATCGGACTGAATCTTTTCATCCTGGGGTTGGATTACACTTATTACGGTGAAGAATTAGGCCCGGCACCGACGGTTGATAAGCAGTGGAATCACCTCTTCCGGGTGCGACTGGGTTTGTAAGAGCTGCCAGCGTTATTCAAACCAGAAAACAGAAGCCCCGTGATTTGCTCCGGGGCTTTTTTGGTGAGATCAAGAAATGGCGCTGTTGGATCAATACAACTTGGACAGGTGTGCTCCAGTATAATAGGATTTCAGAATCTGGTCATAATCATAACCCTTACGGGAACGGCCGATGGCTCCACATTGACACATTCCGACGCCGTGCCCCTTCCCCCTCCCGAAGAAGTCGACGGAGACGATGTTGCCGCTTGAGTCTCGTCTCAATGTCATCTCGAAGAGAGTAGAGGCGAGAATCCTGATCTCCCCTTCGGTTCTGTTCAGAGCCCACCTTATATCATCAGATTTCAAGATGTATTTGTGAGTTGTGGTTTCAATCATAAGCTCTCTGACCCTCCCGCTTTTCACACGAGAGAGAATCTCGACCGATTTCAAGCTGTCTCTCTCTGCCGGCCACTTGAGGTTCTCTGCTCTTGAATGGGAGACCACCTTCTCCAAAAGCTCCTCCGCGGTGAAGCTCTCCTGCCAGAGGTAGGTCTTAGCCCAGCTGCAGAAATCACCATCCGGAACCGAGGTCAGGTAAGCCTCTTGCTTTCCTCCCCAAACGTTCGATACATCTTCAGTTGAACCTCCGCAGATAGCGTGATAATATGCGCAGATTAGCTGACCCCGGTAGGTGAGAACCTGCCCCCGGGTCTCCTCCACCGCCCGATTTGACAGCTGCATTTCCGAGTCGTAACCCTGATATACCTGGTCCAACACCGTTGCGTGCAGATAGCGGTCGTCCCCTTTTTGGTTCTGAAGCTTGTAGAGGGCATACGTTCGTGCCGCCACCGCCTGAGCTTTCAGGGCTTCGTATTCCTCCGGGAGGCGCTTTCCCATCTCCGCCGGGAGCACCCCCTGCAAGTAGCTCTCTATATCCAGCTCGTTTATCGCGGTGAAGCTTGTGGTTTCGCGACTACAGATGATTTCTAAGTTCCCTCGATAGGTCTTGCCCTGGAACTGAAACTTCGCCGGATTCGAGCCGGGCAGGAATGCAATCTTCGAGAGTCTCCTCGCAAGCCCTCCTAAGTTTTCGTCCATTAATGACAGCCCTCCCCCGGAGAGGGCAACGTTGAGCTCGAAAGCGCCATAGAATCTGTCCACGAGCTGTCCGGCTCTCCAGCATTCGACCAACGACGGGCCCTGGGAGGAGAACCTAGCTGTTCCCCGATATTCCCCGAGCTTGAGTCGCACCGTCGGAGGCACGCCCGGGGAGGGTTCAGCAGTTCTATAGGGAGGGCGACCGCATGAGCCGCAGACTGTAAGAAGTCCCAAGACGATAAGAAGTATCGAACGTGGTATCATCGTTCAAGGCAGACAGATTTTACCCAGGATGGTTTCAGTCTTCGCACCGGTGACATTGGGTAGCCCGGTTCTTTTTCCGTTTATGGTCTCGTTGGCGAGGATCGCAAAACAGAGAGGCTCCATCCCCTTCACCGGGATGCCAAATTTCTCTGAGGTGACAAGCTCTTTGGGCTCTAACTCCTCAGAGAGCCGTTTGCGAAAATATAAGTTTAGAGCGCCACCCCCACAGAGGATGATTCTCTCTGTTCGACTCAGAGCTTTTACCGCTTGAGCGATGGTCCTCACCGTCAGCTCCGAGCTGGTAGCGATCATATCTTTGGGAGCAAGACCAAGAGACTTGGACTTTTCAATCAGTCGCTCGCAGAAAGTCCGATCGTATTCTTCCCTCCCGGTTGACTTCGGCGGTTTACGCCGATAATAGGGATCTCTCAGAAGGTAGTTCAGGAGCTTCGGTGACACCGTGCCGCTCAAGGCGATTTTACCATCGCAATCGAAGCTCTTTCTAAAGAGCTTCCCAGCGAGATAGTCCACCACTATATTTCCGGGCCCGGTGTCATAAGCCAATATCTGCTTCGGGGAGCAACCAGCCGGCAGAAAAGTGACGTTGGCAATTCCCCCGATGTTGACGACAGCGATATCCTTTGCTCTGTGTGCGAAGAGGAAATGATGGCAGTATGGTGTTAGGGGTGCCCCCTCCCCTCCGGCAGCCACATCCGAGGCTCTGAAATCGCCGACGGTGATGACTCCGGTGCGATTGGCAATGACCGCCAACTCTCCGATCTGTAAGGTCGCCCTGACGGAGCGAGAAAGACTCCGCTCCTTGCGCGGGAGGTGCCGAATCGTCTGACCGTGACTGCCGACAAGGTCGAGCTGCGATAGGCTGTGTCCCGACTCTTCGACGACCCTTATTGCAGCCTCGGCGAAGTATTCCCCTAAGGCATAATTCAGCCTCATTGTCTCGTCCAACTTCTGAAAATCGGGGTCACAGATCTTGAGGATTGCCCTTCGAACACCAGGCATGAACGGAAAGCTCCTGAAACTCAATAAGCGGATCCCCGAGATTCCCCTGCCTCCAGTGAACCTAACCAGACAGGCATCGACACCGTCCATAGATGTTCCGGAGTTCAGCCCCACCACCAATCTGTCGCTCTTACGCAGTAATCTCTTAAGAGTTGACATACTTTTTCTTGAAGTCTAATATCTTAGAGATCGTCTGGTCAACTCTTTCCCGATTCAAGTTTCTGTTCATATATGCTTTTCTAACGAATTCTAAGGCCTCTTTCTGAGCCTCGAAATCCTTGCATATAAGTAACAGGTGATGCCCGGCGGTCAGGGCTTCGACCGCAACCTCCGGGATAGAGTGGCTTTCGCTGATGCCCCTCATAGTCAAATCATCGGTGATAATCAGACCTTCAAATCCCAATTCTCTCTTCAGACAATCATCGATCACTCTACTTGAGAGGGTCGCCGGGAGGCTTTCGTCAAGAGAAGAGCAAATCACATGAGTGCTCATTACAAAGTGGACTCCGCAAGAGATCGTCTCCCTGAAGGGGGCGGCATCCGTCTGGGACCACTCCCCGCGGGAGGTCTCTACTCTGGCCAACTTGAAATGGGGATCTTCACGAGCTTTCCCTAATCCGGGGAAGTGCTTGGCGCAGGCGGAAATCCCCTCCGATTGAATGGCCTCGACGGCGACTGCACCTAACTGCGCCACCAGCTTGGAATCCTCACCCAAGCAGCGCCCCTTCAAAACGTGGTGGTCAGCGCCTCCGGGGAGATCCAGAACTGGAGCCAGCTGGACATTTATGCCCGAATCCTTCAAAGTTCTTGCGGTTTGAGAAAATGCCTCTTGCACTTTCAGAGAGCTGTTCAGTGAGTCGGAAAGGGCATCATCGGTGAGGCTCGGCATGTTTTCTTTTATCCGATTGACGCCCCGAACCTCTTGGTCAATCATCACAAATGGAGGCACCTCAGCCAGGGAGCGGATATGGCTGGTTAGTCTCCTCAAATCGGCGAGGCCCTCGAAGTTCTCCTCAAAGAGAATAACACCTCCGATTCGGTTCCCGCTGAAGAAACCCTCAAACTCTGAAGACAACCCTCTTCCCGAGAGGCCTAGAATGAAAAGCTGTCCTAAGTAATCATTGTTCATTAGACATCGTATCTTTCCATTGCCTCGCCAGCGTTCAGGGTTGACATAAAAATACCATCACTTATTATATGATTCTGGAGGATATGTCAACCGTTTAGACCCTGTGCATTGTCCCCGCTGTAAGACGAAGATGAAGGAGGAGAAACGCTCCTTCCACAAGAGGCGTAAATGGGTCTGCAGAAGATGTGGTATGGTGAAGTTCCAGAAAACCGCAAGATCAAAGGAAACAGGGAATAGGAGATAGGGGAGAGGAAGTCACTGTGAACTGTGAACCGTAAGCCATGAGGCAAGAGACGAAAAGCGGTCTCTCGAAGATCGAGTTCAAGATGCACCTCCGGTTACAGCTACTGGGATTGGAGAGCGAAGTTCTATCCCCCCGACATTAAGGGGAGCGATATGCTTTCCTTTTACAAAGACCATTTCGATTGTGCGGAGATAAACTCCACTTACTATGGTATCCCTTATCCTTCTACATTTCGGAAAATGCTGTCACCCCGAGAGAGTTACTGGAGAAGGTCTCCGGCGAATCTGGTGGGGAGCTGTGAGTGGTTGATAGTAAATCGTGAATAGAGTCTCTTGTTCTCTGTTCCCGTCTATGAGGCTATCGATTGACTCTTATGTTGGCGGGCTGGCGAACTCAAGGAGAGTCTCCTGCGGGTGCCTGGAAACGGCGATAAACTTCAACCCCTCCTCTTCCCAAACCAGGAGGTTGAATTCGCGGATGCTAGCGAAATGATATTCCCGATTGTGGTGAGAGACGGTCTCCATTTCCGGGCAGGTTAGCTCCCCCTGACGACAGATGAAAAGCGAGATCCCCACCTTGTGCGTGGAGAAATATGCCAACCCCACTTTGCAATTACATATCTGCAGAACCTCGCCACCCTTCAAAACCGCCCCGGAGCCAGCATAAGCCGCTAAAGAGGTCTGGAATCCCAACTCTCTTTCCAGATGGGAGGAGACAAATTGGGGGTCAGAAGAGCTGCAGGTCAGCCCCTCGGTCGAGGATGCAGCCCGAACGTGATTCTGAACCAGAATATCAACGGGGTCACTGTGGTCTCCTCTGGAGGTGAAAAGGACGATTGCCAGAAAAACAACCACCAGACCGATCGGGGCCAAGACCAGCGCTGGGCGGAAGAAGAAACGTTTTTTAGAGGCGGGAAACGAGGTTCCGGGCCGTTC
>Ga0209979_1001490_pt1 | contig 25516 bp, 23 predicted proteins | sample AnhtaG_FD_183114 | JGI IMG/M metagenome (GOLD analysis project Ga0209979, IMG submission 183114) | Deep subsurface microbial communities from Anholt, Denmark to uncover new lineages of life (NeLLi) - Anholt_01485 metaG (SPAdes) (version 2) | ecosystem: Environmental > Aquatic > Marine > Oceanic...
GCTATAACCTCCCGGTCCTGCACACCCTCCTGAGGGAGCGGGAGACCCGCGCCCTCTACCTCTTCCCCACCAAGGCCCTGGCCCAGGACCAGCTCGACGAGCTACACGGCCTGATCACTGACCTGGGTGTCGACGTCAAGACCTTCACCTATGACGGCGATACCCCCGCCGACGCCCGTCGCGCCGTGCGCGTCGCAGGCCACATCGTTGTCACTAACCCCGACATGCTGCACACGGGCATACTCCCCCACCACACGAAGTGGATGAAGCTCTTCGAGAACCTGCGCTACGTGGTCATCGACGAGCTGCACCAGTATCGGGGCGTCTTCGGGAGCCACGTGGCCAACGTTATCCGCCGCCTGCGCCGGATATGCCGCTTCTACGGTTCCGACCCGGTCTTCATCTGCTGCTCGGCCACCATCGCGAACCCCGGCGAGCTGGCAGAGCGCCTGGTGGGAGCGCCGGTGATGGTAGTGGACCGAAGCGGGGCGCCTCGGGGCGAGAAGGTGGTGGGCATCTACAACCCGCCCGTGGTCAACCGCGAGCTGGGTATCCGGCGTAGCGCCCTCAAGGCCGCTCAAGCCCTGGCGACCCGTCTCGTGCGCTCCGGCGTCCAGACCATCGTCTTCGCCCCCAGCCGGCTGACGGTGGAGCTGCTGGCACGCCGCCTGCGTGACTCACTGCCGTCGAAGCCAGGCGAGGCGCCGCTGGTGGAGGGGTACCGCAGTGGCTACCTGCCGCGCGAACGCCGCGCCATCGAGGCCGGCCTCCGCGAGGGGCGGGTACGCGGCGTAGCCGCCACCAACGCCCTCGAGCTGGGCATCGACATTGGCGGGCTGGACGCCGCTGTCCTCCTGGGCTACCCGGGCACCCTGGCCAGCACCTGGCAGCAGATGGGTCGCGCCGGCCGGGGCGACGGCCTCGCCTTCGCCGTCCTGGTAACGACTTCAACGCCCCTTAACCAGTACCTGGCCCGCCACCCGGAGTACCTCTTCGAGACACCGCCGGAGGCAGGACTCATCAACCCCGACAACCTCATCATCCGCGTCAGCCACCTGAAGTGCGCCGCCTTCGAGTTGCCCTTCGCCCAGGGCGAGGATTTCGGACCCGACACCGCCGACCTGCTGGAACTGCTGGCCGAGGAAAGCATCCTCCACGCCGTGGACGGCCGTTACCACTGGATGACCGAGGCCTACCCGGCCGAGCAGGTCAGCCTGCGCAGCGCCTCCATCGACAACTTCGTCATCGTGGAGGACGGACCACGGCCCCGGGTGGTGGGAGAGGTCGACCGGCCCTCGGCTCCACTCCTCATCCACGACGAGGCGATCTACATGCACGGTGGCCAGCAGTACCACGTGAACCGCCTGGACTGGCAGGAGAAGAAGGCCTACGTCCGGCCGGTGGACGTCGACTACTACACCGACGCCAACCTGGCCGTTGACCTGAAGGTGCTGGAAATGAGCGCCGAGGCCGATGACAGCGCCTGCCGTCGCTATCACGGCGACGTAGCCGTCACCTTCCTGGCCACCATCTTCAAGAAGATCAAGCTGGACACTCAGGAAAACGTGGGCTGGGGCAAGATCCACCTGCCCCAGGAGGATATGCACACCACGGCCTACTGGCTCGCCCTCGAGGAGCTGGCCTGGGCCGGGCTGGACCGGGCCCAACTCGAGGCCGGCCTCTGGGGCATGGCCCACCTCCTGGCCGGCGTTGCCCCCCTCTTCCTCATGTGCGACCCCAAGGACCTCCAGGCCGTGGCTCAGGTGCGCTCTCCCTTCACCGGCGACCCCACTGTCTTCCTCTACGAGCGGCACGCCGGCGGGGTCGGCCTCGCTGAGGGGCTCTACGCCGCCCACGCGCCTCTGCTGGCCGCCGCCCTGGAGCTGGCGCGCGGCTGCTCCTGCGCCGACGGCTGTCCGTCCTGCGTCGGGCCCGGCCTCGACGACGCGCCCGACAGCAAGCGCGCAGCTATCACCCTCCTGAGCCGGCTGGTGGGCCGTGGAGCTGCGTGAAAGGCTGCGCCTCGCCCTCCAGCCGAGGGCTGAGCCGTCTGCTACGGCCACGGCATCGCCCGCCGTCCAGACGGCGCTGGCCCGCCCGTTCCTGCGTCTTACCCGCGAATTGCTGCTGGAACTCCCGCTCCGCTGCGTCGAGACCAGCCGGGGGGTGGTCTACCTGGCCGAAGAATGGTGGCCGTTGGACTACCGTCACGGGCGCCTGCCCCTCCGAGACGCCCTGGGCCTCGAGGCCGCCGCCATGTCACGCCTGGCGCCCGGCCTCAGCGGGCCTGATCTCTTGGGGGCGGCTTTCATCGACGTGGAGACGACGGGGCTCTTCGGCGGCACCGGCACCTACGTCTTCCTGGTGGGCATCGGCACCTTCGAGGAGGCCTCCTTCCGCCTGCGTCAGTTCTTCCTGGCCGACCTGCGCGGCGAGAAGGCGATGCTCGCCGCCGTCGCCGAGCTCCTCGCCGGCTGCCGCGCCCTGGTCTCCTTCAACGGGCGGCGCTTCGACGTGCCCCTCCTGGAGACCCGCCTGACCCTGAGCCGTCTGCCGCCCTCGACGCCGGGCCTGCCTCACCTGGACCTCCTCTACCCTGCCCGCCGCCTCTACCGCAGGCGGCTCCCCTCCTGCCGACTGGCCTTCTTGGAGGAGACTCTGCTCGGCGTCGAGCGCGAGGACGACGTGCCGGGCTGGGCCATCCCTGCTCTCTACTTCGACTACATGCGCGGGGGTAGAGCGGAACCGCTGCGGGCCGTCTTCCGCCACAACGCCCTGGACATCCTCTCGCTGGTGGCGCTCTTGGCCCACCTGGCGCACGCTGTGAGCGGGACCCCGCCGGCGGATTCGGATGACTGCCTGGCCCTGGCCCGCTGGGGCGAGTCGGAGGGCCGGCTGACTGACGCCGCACGCCTCTACGAGTCCGCCCTGGAGAACGGTACCGACGAAGAGGCGCGCACCGTCGCCGTCCGGCGCCTGGCCCGACTCTACCGCCGCCTAGGACGATGGGAGGACTCCGCCCGGCTCTGGCGGCTAAAGGCCGATGACGGCGGCGCGCCGGATGGCAGACTGGAGGCCCTAATCGAGCTCGCTAAGCTGGAGGAGCACCGCCGCCGCGACTACGCGACGGCGGAGGCCCTGACGCGCCGGGCCCTGTCGCTAGTGGAGACAATGAGCGTCCGGGGCAGGGCACCCTCGATGCCCCTCCTCCAGCGTGAGGCGCTGGAACACCGCCTCTGGCGTCTGCGGCGGCGGGCAAGCCAACCCTTGCACGTGGCTGGCCACCTCTGATATGACTTGGGCGCCATGATCAAGAGAACACTCCCCTACGGCGACACCACCGTTGAAGTCAGCCTGCCCGACCGTACGCGTTTTCCCTCACGCGGTCTGGGCGGCGGCCTCCAGCCGGTAGCGGACCAAGTCGAGGCCGTCCGAACGGCACTCGCGAGGCCGCTGGGCCTGCCGCGCATCCGGGAAATGGTGCGCCCTGACGCCCGGGTGCTCATCGCTTTCGACGATCCGACGATCCCCTCCTACGGGCCGGTCCGCCGCCTGGTCATCGAGGGCGTGCTCGAGGAGCTGGCGGAGGCCGGCGTCCCGGAGGAGAACGTCAACCTGGTCTGCGCCAACGCACTCCACCGCAAGTGGACGAGCAAGGAGTTGGCGAGCATCCTTGGAGAAGAGCTTGTCCAGCGCTTCGGGTCCCGGCTGGCCTGCCATGATGCCGAGGACCCGGAGAACCTTGTCTACCTCGGCACTACGGCGAGCGGCTATGACGTGGAGGTGCACCGCCTGGTGGCCGATTCAGACCTGACAGTCTACATCAATGCCGGCGTCATGCTCGGCTTCAGCGGCGGCTGGAAGTCGGTCTGCGTGGGCCTGTCCACCTGGCGGTCTATCCGCTGGACCCACACGCCGGACGGCATGTCGATGTCGGTTCGGGACAACCGGATGCACCGGGTCTTCGACGAGATGGGCGAGCACCTTGAGAAATCCATCGACCGCCGCATCTTCAAGGTGGAGACGATACAGGCCGATGCGATGACCATAGCGCGCATCTGGGCCGGCAGCGTCTCGGAGACGCGGGCGCGCGCCCTGGAGGTGCAGGCCGCCCAGAACCCGCCCCGCCGGTCGGCCGCCGAACCGGCCGACGTCATCATCTACGGCGTGCCCAACTGGAGCCCCTACGCCACCTTCTCCCGGATGAACCCCATCCTCACCCTCATCTCCTCCGCCCTGGGCTACCTGGGCGGTTACATCGAGGCGCTGGGGAAACCGGGGTGCTCGGTCATCCTCACCACGCCCTGTCCCGAACAGTGGGACCTGGAGCACCACCCCTCCTACCCGGAGGTTTGGAACCGGGTGCTCACTAAGTCGCTGGATCCCTACGAGATCAGCGAGCGCTTCCTGGACGAGTTTGCCACGCGCTCTGACTACATCGAGCGCTACCGGCGGGGCTATGCCTTCCACCCCATCCATGGGATCCTGGCCACGCACCCCCTGAAGCGGCTGCGACACGCCGGGCGCGTCTTCGTGGCGGGCGCGGAGGACCCATCGGTGCCCCGACACGTCGGCTTCATCCCCACCACGACCGTCGAGGAGGCCATCGCCGAGGCAGAGCGGATTCACGGCCCCGACTGCTCCATCATCTGCGCGGGCTAGTGCCGCCGATACAGGCACCCCGCTGACTCCCAAGAGGTCACCCTCATGCCCGATGACCTTCCTGGCAAGATGGAGGACGGGGAGAACACAGCGAGTGAAGCGGACGAGGACCCCGTGCTTGTCGTCGAGTACGACCCTGAGTGGCCCCGCCGCTACGAGGACGAGCGCGCTCGCATCATCGCTGCACTCGGCGGCTTGATGACGGGGATCGAGCACGTCGGCAGCACGGCGGTTCCTGGGCTCGGAGGGAAGCCTGTCATCGACATCATGGTTGGCGTCGCCCGCTTCGAGGATGGCGAGCGCTGCGTCGGCCTGCTGGAGGGACTCGGGTACGAATATTGCGGTGAGGCGGGCATTCCCGGGCGGCTCTTCTTCCGCAGGGGGCTGCCACGTACGCATCAGATCCACCTGGCCGAGGAGGGAGGCGATTTCTGGGAGGACGTTCTCCTGTTCCGCAACTTCCTGCGCGCGCACCCCCAGACCGCAGCGGAGTACTACAAACTCAAGAAAAAACTGGCGGCCAGGTTCCGGACCGAGCGTGAGGTGTACGCAGACGCGAAGACGCCGTTCATCCGGTCGGTGCTTGAGCGAGCCCGCGCGGCCCAGGCGCAATAGGAGCGGGTGAGGCCATGTCCAGGGGCGAACGAGAGCACGTCATCGGCGTAGATGCGGGGACCGGCAGCGTGAGGGCCGGTGTATTCGACCTGCGGGGAACGCTCCTCGAGTCCGCCGATTCGCCCATCCAGGTCTTCCGGCCGCAGCAGGACTATGTCGAACAGTCCTCCCGGGACATCTGGCGAGCCGTGGGGACCTCCGTCCGGGAAGCCCTTGCCAAGGCAGGGGTAGACAGCTCAAGCGTGTTGGGCATCGCCTACGACGCCACCTGCTCCCTAGTGGCCCTGGGCGAGCGCGACGAGCCGGTCACTGTCTCCCCGGAGGGGGACCCTGAGCACAACATCGTCGTCTGGATGGACCATCGCGCCACCGACCAGGCTGACCGCATCAACGCCACCGGCCACGCTGTCCTGCGCTACGTTGGTGGCAAGCTGTCGCCGGAGCAGCAGCCCCCCAAGCTCAAGTGGCTCAAGGAGCGTCTGCCCTCGACCTGGGAACGAGCGCGCAGGTTCCTGGACCTCGCCGACTACCTGGCCTACGAGTCCTGCAAGGTCGACGTGCGCAGCCTCTGCACCCTCGTCTGCAAGTGGACGTACCTTGGTCACGAGGGCGAGGGCGGCTCCTGGGATATCTCCTTCTTCCGCCAGATCGACCTGGACGATCTCTTCGAAGGGGACCGTGTCGGCACGGTCGTGGCGCCCGTAGGCTCGCGGGCGGGACTTCTCACGGCGGAAGCCGCGGCGCACCTGGGGCTGGATCAGGGGACCGCAGTGGGCGTGGGTATCATCGACGCTCACGCCGGGGGCATCGGCTCACTCGGCATGCACGCCGGGAAGGCTGAAGACCCTCTAGTGCAGATAAACGAGACGCTCGCTCTCATCGGCGGCACGTCCTCCTGCCACATGGCCGTGTCTCAGGAGCCGCGCTTCATCCCGGGCATCTGGGGACCCTACTTCGGGGCGATGATACCGGGCATGTGGCTCAACGAGGGAGGCCAGAGCGCCACCGGCGCTCTCATCGATCATGTCATCGCCGACCACGGCGCCTACCCTGAGCTAAGCCGCATGGCCGAGAGCTCGGGCCGGAGCGTCTATAAGATCCTCAACGATGAGGTGGAGAAGCTGCGCGGCGAGGCGGCAGACCAGGGGCCAACCGCTGACCTGCACGTCCTCCCCTACTTCCACGGCAATCGCTCCCCACGCGCGGACAGCCGCGCCCGGGGAATGGTGAGCGGCCTGACCCTCGACGCCTCCCTGCCTGCCCTCGGCCTGCTCTACTACGCGACCATCCAGGCCATCGCCTACGGCACCCGCCACATCATCGAGGAGATGAACCGCCACGGCTACGCGCTCCGCCGCATCCACGCCTGCGGCGGCGGGAGCAAGAACCCCCTCTGGCTCCAGGAACACGCCGACATCACAGGCTGCGACCTCTACGTGGCCCGCGACACCGACGCGGTGCTCCTGGGCTCTGCCATCCTGGCGGCGGTGGCCGGGGGCGCCTATGGCTCCGTCCTCGAGGCTATGCGGGCCATGAGCCCGCGGGCGGATGTCATCCGGCCGAACACGGCCCGTCGGGCCTTCCACGAGGCCAAGTACCGGGTCTTCAAGCGCATGTACGAGCACCAGCAGGAGTACCGGCAGATCATGGGAAGGAATCTGCCGTCATAAGCAAGGAGGTTGATCATGGGATCGGTCTTGGACCTGGCGGAAAAGCTCTGGAACGGCGACATCACCACGGACGAGCATCACCCCTGGACCCCCGTCGGCGATATCGAGGAGGTCGCCGAGCGAACCATCTTCTATCGCTCGTTCGCCAACGTCACCGCCTTCGAGACCGATGCCGGGCTGGTCCTGGTGGACACGGGCGCATTCTTCAATCAGGCGCAGACCTTCCAGACGATCCGCGGCTGGTCTGCGGCCCGTCTGGATACGGCGGTCTTCACCCACGGCCACGTGGACCACGTCTTCGGCGTGCCTCCCTTCGCAGAGGAGGCGAAGGAGCGCGACTGGGCGCCGCCGCGCGTGGTCGGCCACGAGGCGGTCGCCCGCCGCTTCGACCGCTACATCCTTACGGCCGGCTACAACTCTATCATCAACCAGCGACAGTTCGCCGCGCCCGTCCAGTGGCCCACCTCCTACACCTATCCGGATACCACGTACGACAAGTCCATGATCCTCTCGGTAGGAGACCTGCGCTTCGAGCTATACCACGCTCGCGGCGAGACCGATGACCACACCTGGGTATGGGTCCCGGAGCGAAGGGTGCTCTGTCCGGGGGACCTCATCATCTGGGCCGTGCCCAACGCCGGAAACCCCCAGAAGGTCCAGCGCTACCCCATTGAATGGGCCGCGGCCCTGCGCAAGATGGCTGGCCTGAACGCGAAAGTCCTCTCGCCCGGCCACGGCATCATTGTCGTAGGCGAGGAGCGCGTCCGGCAGATCCTCTCGGAGACCGCCGAGTTTCTGGAGTCGCTGCACGACCAGACGGTCCACCTCATGAACCAGGGTGCGACGCTGGATACCATCCTCCATACCGTTCGACCTCCCGCTCACCTTGAGAGCCGGCCGTTCCTTCAGCCCGTCTACGACGAGCCGCAGTACATCGTCCGAAACGTCTGGCGCCTCTACGGCGGCTGGTACGACGGCAACCCCTCCCACGTCAAGCCCGCCCCGGAGGCGCAGCAGGCGGCGGAGATCGCGCGGCTGACCGGAGGCGTCCCCGCTCTCCTCGAGCGGGCGCGCACCCTGCTCCAGGAAGGCGACCTGCGCCTCGCCTGCCACCTCATCGAGTGGGCGCTCGCAGCGGCCCCTCAGGACCGCGCCGTGCACGACCTGCGGACGGAGATCTACGGGTGCCGCGCCGACCAAGAGCGGGCGCTAATGACAAGGAATATCTTTCGCGCCGCTGAGCGCGATTCAAGAGCAGCGCTAGGCGGCTAGATGACGGACCTCATCTCTTGACTTTGTAGGAACACATGTTCTATACTGGCGGAAGGAGAAGCAGGAAGCGATGATGCGGGGGGACATTCCGCTTATGTGCGCACACCGTTGACTCCTTGACAATCCCCACGGTAGAATCTGCCCGAAATGGCACCCCAGCCAACAGAGGACCCACGGAAGGCCGTCCGCGATCCCATTCACGGCCTGATCCCCCGCTACCGGCAAGAGATCAGGCTGATGAATACTAGTGTCTTCCAGCGTCTCAGGAGAATCCGCCAGCTAGCGATGGCTCATTTGGTATATCCTGGAGCATTGCACACTAGATTCGATCACTCCCTGGGAACCATGCATGTAGCGGCGAGGATATGCGAAAGGATCGAGGGTTTCGGCAAGATTGACAAAGACGAAACGCGGATCGTGCGCCTCGCCGCCCTCCTGCACGACATCGGCCACGGCCCATTCAGCCATGTGACCGAGTACTTGCTCGAACGCCACTACAGCCGGCAGGCCCTGGGCGATTTGGGAACTCGGGCGAAGATCCACGAAAGGCTCACGGCGCAGCTGGTAGGCGAGAACCCCGAGATCACGAAGGTCCTCACTCCTCAAGAGCGACAAGGCGTCCTCGCGCTGCTCACCGAGTCAACAAAGCGCGATTTCAAGCGCGACATCATCAGCAGTTCCCTTGACGCCGACAAAATGGACTACCTGCTGCGAGACAGCTACTTCGCGGGGGTGCGCTACGGCAGCTTTGACCTCGAGAAGATTATCGACGCCTCGCGGGTCCATGAAGAAGTAGGGGCTGAATCATACCTCGCTTTGGACCACGAGGGTATTTACGCTTTTGAGCAATTGGCGATGGCGAAGTACCACATGGCCCAGCAGGTCTACTTCCATAGGATTCGTGCCATCACCGACGCCATGCTGGTGAGGGGCGTCAATATCGCTATGCGGGACGGCGACGCGGAGGTGTCATCGATCTTCCGATATGACGGGTCTTCCGAATTCCTGGAGCGCTACCTCGCCTATGATGATGAGAAGCTGCTGCGCAGGTTGGCCGAGAGCGAGCATTGCAAGGTCAGCGACCTGTTCCGCCGCCTGTCGCAGAGGCGTCTCTTCAAGCAGATTTGCGATGTCCCGCTCGAGCCGGAGAGCGTCAAGAACGCCATTGTGCGAGACAGGCTGGCGAGGCTGGAGCCGGAAACCCGTTGGACCCGGGCCGTAGAGGAGGCCATTGGGGAGAAACTAGCTATCGACCCTGACTTCGTAGTGGTGACCAGACGGAGTGTTGGAAACCCGACCTTTCGCAGCGCGAGCGATCGCCTAGATTTCGAGGAGATCCTGATCCTTGATAGGGATGGCACGCCAAGGAAAGCCTCCGATTTCCTAGACGTCAGCTTCGCCTTCAATACCACCGCCCAGTCGCGTCAAAGCATCCAGGTGTACGCGCCCAAAGACGAGTGGAATGATCCAGAAGCCGAGACCGGCCAGGAGCGAAACGAGTGTCAGCGCGCCGTGCAGGAAACAATCGTCCAGCACGTGAGCTAGGAGGCCTGACTATGGATGCCAGGGATACTGTCATGTTGGCCATAGAAGAAGAAGGGGGATTCCTTTACGGAAGGACGCTGCTTCAGAAGAAGCTGTACTTCGCCTCCGTTTTAACAGGGGAAGATCTCGGATTTCGTCCCCACTACTACGGCCCTTACAGCCAGGAGGTGGCGGACGCCGTGAATGCGTTGGTCTCGAACGGCTTCGCTGAGGAGATGATCGAGACCTTCCCAGGAGAGCCCAACCTCTTCGGGGAGCGGCGGCGCCACTCGTACTCTCTGACTAAGGATGGAGTCGACGTAGTCGAAGCCATGTCAAAGACAGCCGACCTACCGAAGTGGCGGCAAGCCTTGCAGCAGGTCAACTCGCACGCCGTTGCCGAAGACTTCAATCTCTTGTCGGTGGCAGCGAAGACCCACGTAATCCTCGAAGAGATGGGCAGGGCGACCGCTGCAGAGATAAGCCGGCAGGCAAGCGACTATGGGTGGGACCTGTCGCCAGACGAAATTGAAAAAGTTGGTGAGTACCTCGAGCACCTCGGTCTCATTACTAGACCCAGCCGTGGCTAGCTTTGCCAACAGATGCCGCACTGCCTTCCGCTGTCACAGCGAGGATAAGCTCCCCTACCGCACGCCCTGCCGCCGGTTCCTGGCCCTAGGTCAGCACCTTCGTCGCCTCAGCCAGGTTCATCCGGATGGAGTACCGGACCGACGGGAGGGTAGAGAGCAGCGCGGCCACCACAACCAGGACCGAGATGATCACGTAGGTCCCCGTGTACATGTGAAACGACATCGTGAAAAACTCGGAGCTGAACGCCTGAATCAGGTAGGAGCTCACCCAGGTGCCCAGGATCAGGCCCGGTGCGATGGCCAGCAGGCTGAAGGCGAGGCCCTCGCTGAGGAGCATGGCCACCACGGAAAGACCGCTTGACCCCAGGGTGCGCATCGTGGCCGTCTCCCTCTCTCGCTCCAGGACGTTGACCGTCATGGTGTTGAAGACGATGGCGGCAAACATGACGAGGCAGAAGACAACGACGAACCCGATCATGACGTTGAAGAGCGCCATCGCCTCCTCGAAGTCGTCGCGGATGTCCTGTTTGATCTGCACACCCTCCACGCCGGGCATCCGGTAGAGGTCGGCCTGGACGTCACGGTTCAGCGAAGGGCTCGCCGTGCGTAGGAAGACGCCGTTGAAGCCGGCGGGAAGCCCCAGAAGGCCGTCCTTCGTGTCCATCGAGACGTACGCGAGGCCGCCCATGGCCTCCTTGCTCACGCCGCCGACCTCGAGCGATGCGGAACCCCCCTCGGTCCTGATCTCGACACTATCGCCGACTCCCACGTGCAACTGGTCGGCCACACCTTTCGTGAGGATCATCTCGCCCTCGCCCAGCGATTTCTCGGCCTCCCTGCCCCCTTCCAAGTCAAATCCATGCAATTCCTGCCCGGGCAACAGGGCCACCACTTGCAGATTGCTCCTCCTCGCTCCAACCGTCGCTTCGGCCAGGGCAAAGTAGGCAGGCTCAGCGCTCTCAACACCCTCGATGGCCCTGATCTCGGCCAGTACGTTCTCGCTCTGAGGCGACGAGAACATGCTGGCGACGTCCCACTGGTTCGTCTCGCTGAACTGCTTGTCCATCATGAAGCTCATGCTGTCAAAGGTGGAGAAGCCCACCACCAGCAGCACCAGGCCGAGGCTTATCGCGCCGACCGTGTAGAAGGTCCTGCGGGGAGCTCGCCAGATGTTGCGAAGGGAGAGCCGCAGGAGCATCGGCGGGCGCCGCCCCAGCCCGAGGACCCGCTCGATGAGCGGCACCGAGCCCCCGGCGAGGGCCACCTCCGGCGAGGGACGCATCGCCGGAGCGGGCAGCATCCGAGCCGCCGACCAGGCCGGGATCGCGGCGGCCGCCAGAGCAACCACAATGCTCATCAGCACGCTGATCGCAATGGGCTCAGCCTGAAACCGGTTGCTCACCAGCGGGATGTTGAGGGCAGACGCGTAGGCGTTCGTAAGAACGATGGAGAGCGCGTACCCCAGCACGATGCCCACCACGCCGCCTGCCAGCGCCACCGCCATCGCCATCAGCAGGTAGTGAGCGACTATCTCCCTTGCTCCATAGCCTACCGCTCGAGACAGCCCGATGATCGTTCTCTGCGCCCGTACCAGTCGGCTCATGGCGATGAAGATGGCAAAGGCGCCAACGATGAGAATGAGCGCCGGGAGCAGGGCTGCGAACTCCTCCGCCCCCTCCAGGTCGAGATCTGTGCCGGCCTTGCTGGGCTGGTCCTCGTCACGGACCGTCTGCTGCACCCCGTAGGGCGCCAGGAGCGCGGCCACTGCGGAGATGGTGTCCTCCCGCTCACCTTCGCTCTCCACCACCACGTTGATCTCGTTGATCTGGCCCTGCCTGTCGAACAGCGCCTCGAGCTCTTCCTCCGGCACGAAGAAGACGGCGAAGCGGCGCGGGCTGGCCATAAGATCCTGCTTGCTGGCGGCGAGGATGAGATACTCCGGGCTGGATACGCTTCCCACGATCGCGAGCGTGTGAGGGCCCTCCGGGGTGTACACCAGAATGGTGTCCCCACCTTCGAGGTCGTAGAAGTCCGTGAAGCTGCGAACGGGAAGCACCACGTCCCGGTCGCCGGGCTGGAAGTACCTCCCCGATTCCAGCACTACGTCGTTAACGCTGGGGCGACGGTCGCTCGGAACCCCGATCAGCCGGGCCTGAATCAGCCTGCCCTCGGAGAGGAGCAGGCCGGTGTCGATGACCTGCCGCCCCTCTGTCCACTTCACGTTGGGGAGACCGCGCACCTCATCGACCACCGAGTCAGGCGCCTCCTTGACCTTCACCGTGAAGTCGGCGAAGTGCGTCTCCCGGTAGGTGCGGTCGTAGGAGCTGCGGATATTGCCGAATGCCACGGCCATGCAGACGTAGATGGTGATGCCCAGGGCCATGATGACCATGAGGGCAGCGAACTGGAACCTCCGCGCCATGATGTCGCGAAGGACCAGGAGGTTGATCTTCCTGCTGCTCATCTGCCCCCTGCCCTACGGCGCTACCACTCGATTCCGGACGCGGGAGACGGGTTCGGGCTGGCCTCGTCCGACTGGACGAGCCCGTCACGTAATCTGATCACGCGGTTGCCGATCGCGGCGATGGCGCTGTTGTGGGTGACCAGCACGCAGGTCTTCCCATGCTCCGCGGTCAGCTCCTGCAGGAACGCGAGTATCTGGCGCCCTGTGCGGAAGTCCAGGTTGCCTGTGGGCTCGTCGCAGAGCACCAGGTCGGGGTCTTTGGCCAGGGCCCGGGCGATAGCCACCCGCTGCTGCTCTCCGCCGGAGAGCTGGCTTGGAAAGTGGTCCGCGCGTTCCTGGAGGCCCACCGTGGAGAGAAGCTCGCCAACGTGGGCGTCGATGGCCCGCCGGTCAGAGGAGACCAGCTCCGCCGCGAACTCCACGTTCTCCCGCGCCGTAAGCGTGGGGATGAGGTTGAAGAACTGGAAGACAAAGCCGATGTGATTGCGGCGGAAGCGGCCCAACTCCCCGTCGGACAGGGTGCTGATGTCCACGTCGCCGTAGCGAATGACCCCCGAGCTGGGCCGGTCCAGGCCCCCCAGCAGGTTCAGAAGGGTAGTCTTGCCGGACCCACTGGGGCCCAGGACCACCGCCAACTCGCTCCGCCCGAACGCCAGGCTCACCTCCCTCAGGGCGTGGACCTCCACCTCGCCCATACGGAACACCCGTCCCACGCCGGACATCTCCACCACTGGCATGGCGGCAGTTCGTTCACCGCTTCCGGCAGATGGGCCGACCGTTTTGCGTTGCATGCCGCGATCTCCTTCTCACCCCACAAGCCCAATGGTAGAGTTGCCGCCGCCGTCGATACCGATGCGGTAGCGCATGTCCTACCCCGCCCGATGATCGGCCTCGGGGAATGATCAGTCAAGTTAGGGCGGCCGTTCGGGAGGCCGAAGGAGGGCACCCTTGGCGCTGCTGGAGACGATGCGCCGATATCCGCAATTTGGGGCCCCGCTCACCCCATCCGGTGGGTGCCCGCTGTGTCCACAGTGGCCTCGTTCAGGAGGGCCCGGGCCCGCTCGGCTTCCGTCCAGTCGAATCGGAGAGCAATCCCACAGTCGCTAGAGAACTGGCGAGGCGTAGGAATGAGCTTCACAGCCAAGCCAGCTCCCTTGAGCAGTTTCTCCGCCCGAATGGCTGCTGAGGTGGTGTAGAACAAAACGACGCCGAACACTAGCTCTCCACGATCTTCCGCACAGCGCGAAGGGCCGCCCGGACGTCATCCATCATCGTGAACACGCCCGGCACCAGCCGCACCGTGCCTTCGGGGAAAGTGCCGATCGTGCGATGTGCGGCGGGCGCGCAATGCAGTCCTACTCGGCACAGCACCCCAAACTCATCTTCCAGACGAAGACCGATCTCCGACACCCGGCGCCCCGCCACGGTGAACGAGACCACTGCCGTACGCTCCGTCGTGTCCCTTGGGCCGTAGACCGTCACCCTGGGGATATCGCTCAGCCCATCGATGAGCGCGCTGGCCAGTGCCATTTCGTGCTGTCGGATCGCCTCGATGCCGCGCTCCATTACGAATCGCACAGCCGCTGCCAACCCCGCGATCCCCACGCCGTTGGGCGTCCCGCTCTCGTACCTGTCCGGCAGGTCGGCCGGCTGTTCCTGGTGCTCCGAGTAGCTGCCCGTCCCGCCGCGCACCAGCGGCTCCAGCTCCCCCACATCGACGCCCTCGCCAATGACGAGCCCACCCGTGCCGGGCGGTCCCAGGAGCCCCTTATGGCCGGTGAACGCCAGCAGGTCAATCCCGTCGGCCTGCACGTCGATGGGGAGGGAGCCCGCTGTCTGCGCCGCGTCCACCAGCAGCAAGGCCCCGGCCGCGTGGGCGACCGGCGCCGCGCCGGCTACGGGCAGGATGCTGCCCATCACGTTGCCAGCGTGGTTGAGCACGATAAGTCGCGTGCCCGGCACCACTGCACAGGAAAGCTCGGAGAGGTCAAGCGTTCCGTCGGGCGCGCACGGCACCACGGTCAAACGCACGCCCTGGCGCTCCAAGGCGCGCAGCGGGCGCATCACCGAGTTGTGCTCGATGCCGCTGCACACGACCCGGTCACCCGGGCGTAGCAAGCCCCGTAGGGCAAGGTTGAGGGCGGTGGTGCCGTTGGGTGTAAAGATAATACGTAACGGGTCGGGCGCATTGAACAGGTCAGCCAGCGCCTCGCGCGCCCCATATACAATCCGACCCGCTTCCACGGAGAGCCGGTGGCCGGAGCGACCGGGGTTACCTCCGGCACGCTCCAGGAAGTCCGCCATGGCACGGAGCACTTCCGGCGGCTTGGGCCAGGAGGTGGCGGCGTTATCTAGGTAGATCACTTCTTAAGCACCACCCGAAAGCCGCCTGCGCGCTCCTCCACCGTCACCGACCAGCCTGCGTTCTGCGCGATGCGCACCACGTTGTCGCGTGACGTGGAAGTGTCCACCAGCACTTCGAGCAGACCGGACTTTTGCCTGCTGATAGCTTGTTTGGTCATCAGGGCAGGCTGCGGGCAGGAGAGCCCTGTAGCATCCACGGTTTCCATGTCGGCCATGTCACACCTCCACTATACCCTTCTCGGTTCCCGCATGGTCAGCCCAATGAGGACGCATACGACGAGCCCGAAGATCACGGCCGCAGGGCCGTACACCCCGTGTCCGGCTGGCGTACTGGCAAGGGTGAAGGTATGGGCGAAACCCGCACCAAAGATCATTCCCAAGGCAAAGGCTGTGGCATCGCCATCGCCTTCGCCGGAGAGGATGAGTTGCCGGCCCGGGCAGCCGCCCGCCAGCGTGAAGGCCAGGCCCGCGAGGACCATCCCGGCGAAGTTCCACACATGCTCGGTGTGTGCAACGGGTTGGCCTTCGAACCCACCCTGGAACTGGCCGAGCGCCGCGTTGGTTACGAATGCGGCGGCGATGAGCGCGATGATCCCGCTGAGCAAGTGCGTATCGCGCATCAGCACGAAGTCCCGCAGCCCCGCGATGGTGCAGAAGCGGCTGCGCTGCGCCAGAACGCCGATCCCCAGCCCCACTAGGAGCGCGAGCACCAGCGCGGCATGCTGGGAGCCCGGACCGGTATCGCTGAAGAAGATCGGGCCGGTTGGGTTGCCGTCGGCGTCCCGCCCCAGCTCCGGCTCAACCAACAGCAGCACGAGCAGCCCGATCATCAGGAAGGGCATCAGCCAGCCCAGCGCGGCGGGCGCCGGGCGGTTCCGGCCCAGGCTATAGCCCATCCGCAGGAAGACGGTGCCGAGAGACACCCCGGCGACCAGCCCCACGATCCCGAGGATCGCGTTCCAGTCCCCACCGCCCAGGCGCAGGTATGCCCGCCACGGGCAGCCCAGGAAGACGAGCGCACCTATGACCGCGAACATCCCCAGCAGGAAACGCAGCACCGGCGCGGAGCCTGTGCGCGGCTTGAACTCCCCGAAGATGAGCGCAGCAATCAGTGCACCGAGGACTAGACCGATGATCTCCGGGCGGATGTATTGGACGACGGCCGCGCGGTGAAGGCCCAGCGCACCCGCAATGTCCCGGCTGAAGCAGGCCACACATATCCCCATGTTCCCAGGGTTGCCCGCCTTGACCAGAAGAGGGGCGAGGATACCCACGGAGGCGCCCGTAGCGATCACGCCCCAGCGCGAGGTGAAAAAACGGCTAAGGAGGGTCATTGATGGCTCCTCTCGTCGTCGACGTGTAGCCGCGCGCGGCCACGGTCGGCGGCGTCGGGAGCCTGTGGAGGTCTATGGGGTCGTCACAGGGGAGACGCAGGTAATCCGCCGCCGGGCCGGTACGAGGCTAGCGACTAGCCGATGCAGCCCGTGCATCGTCCCGCTGGCGAATCAGGTCCTGAGGCGGAGCGGGGCCATTGCGTCACCCCCTTTCGCGTGGAGTCAGCGACAAATCACTGCGGTTCTATTCCCGCGCAAGGCTGCGCGTGCGTAAAGTGCCGATCGTCACATCCCGGGTTGTCGACTTGGCAGTGGGTCCTTGGGACCTGTGGCGGTGCTCCTTTCAGGGTCAGGCTCTCCAGGTCGCGGGGGTAGGTGGTTATCGGCTCCGGCCTGTCCTTGCCCACGATGGTCACGTCAGAATGCCGGAAGCCCCCGAGCCCCTTGATGTAGATGCCGGGCTCGGTGCTCATGACCATGCCCGCTCGTAAGGGCCGGTGGTTGAACGCCGTGTCGATGGGGTACTCGTGCCCGCTGAGGCCGATGCCGTGCCCGGTGCGGTGCATGATGGCGTCGCCGAGGCCGGCGCGCTCGATCACCGTCTGCGCTGCCGCGTCGATGTCCGAAACGCGGTTCCCCTCGACGCAGGCGTCGATTGCCGCCTGCTGCGCCTCCAGCATGACGCTGAAGTAGCGCTGCTGCTCGTCGCTGGGCTTGCCCAGGATGTACGTCCGTTCATTCTCCATACTGTAGCCGTTGATCCGGCAGAGCACCCCGCTGATGAGCGAGTCACCGCGCTTCAGGCGGTAACCATTGTCCGCCACCGGCCCGTGCGGCGCGGCCGAGCCCGGGCCGGCTCCCGTACTCATCACCATGTACCAGGTGTGATCGTCCGGGAACTCCTCGGCGAGGAGCTGCCCGAAGCGCAACGCCGCCTGCCCGTTCACCTCGGCCATGCTCCGGCCCTCGGCGATGGCCTCGCGGTAGTAGCCCTGACCGATATCGGAAAGGCGCCCAGCCGCCCGGAGGATATCCAGTTCCTCCGCGCTCTTGATGAGCCGCATCTCCTGTAGCAACTCGGCCCGGCTCACGATGTCGAACCCCTCAGCCTGCCTGCCCAACAGTCGCCGCAGCGTCATCGAATCGCTGCCAAGCCTTCCCCGCTCGATGCCGAGTTCACGCAGAACGTTCACCACCAGGCTGCTCCACTCGACGATGGTGTAGAGACGGTTCTGCTGACGTGGGTGCTCGGCGTAGATGTGGACATTGTCGATGCACACCGCGCCCAGTTTCTGAGCTTCGGCGACGTGGTTCGTCGACAGCTCGTTGAGCACGAGGCACGGCTCACCTTGCTTCGGGATGATCGCCGCGACGGGCCGCTCGAAGGTGGCCACGTCCAGGAAGAAGCCCGACACGTAGGTGATGTTGTCGGGGATCATCACGAACAGGGCCTCCAGCCCACGCGCGTCAAGATCGGCGCGGATGCGCTTGTGACGCTCCTCGTAGATGCTGCGACTCAGGAACGATGCCATGGTGCCTACCTCCTGGTGGTCGTCCGTGCGAGCTCAGGCGGGGTTCTCCTCGAGCTGATCCCACCCGTCCATGAAACTCAGGATGGCATCCCGGACCTGCCCGCGATCGGGCAGCGTGCCCAGGGCACCGTAGAGAGCTGCCGTGCCGACGGGTGCCGTCTTCCCCGACGCTGCGTCGTGGGCTGCCTTCTCTAGATCTGTGAGGAACGGTTCGACGATGTCCTTGTGCGTGGGTGTCACAATGAGGTGAAGGTTCGGCGGCCTCTGCAGGCGGTCCACGTGCCAGCCGAGCACATCCATCACGTAGCCCACCACGTAGATGTCCACGCTGTCGGACCCGAAGGCGAAGACGCTCATGTCGGGTTTGCCCCTAACCTCGAGGCCGGGGATCGCATTGATGCCGTCAATGAGCGCCCGGGTGGCGTCCATAGTAGTCCTAACCAGCCCTAGATAGCCCTCTTCTCCCATATACCTGAGCGCGGCCCAGGCCGCGGCAATGGCCCCACCCGGTCGTGTTCCGGCCATGGTCGGCGAGCCGTAAAGGCCGCCCGGCCAATCCGAATAGACGAAGAACTGGTGCTTTCGGATGTCTCTGTTCCGATACAGGATCGCCGACGTGCCCTTAGCAGCGAAAGCGTACTTGTGGAGGTCCGCCGACATGGACGTGACACCCGGGACGCTGAAGTCGAACGGCGGTACTGGGTACCCGAGCCGTCGCAGGAAGGGCAGGAAGAAACCGCCAAGGCAGGAGTCCGCGTGGCAGCTTATGCCCCGCTCCTGGGCCAGCGCCGCCAGTTCAGGGATGGGGTCGATGACGCCGTAGGGGTAGCACGGCGCCGACCCTACGATCAGCACGGTGTTGTCGGTCATAGCGGCGCGCGCCGCCTCCACATCGGCACGGAGGTCCGTCGTGATCGGGATGTGGACGGGGGTCACGCCGAAGTAGTGGGCCGCCTTCTCGAAAGCCGGATGTGCGGTGACCGGGAGGATCATCTCCGGTGCCGTCACGGCAGGCTGCTCTGCACGCGCCCGGTCCCTGGCCGTCTTGACGCCGAGGAGGATGCTCTCGGACCCACCTGAGGTGAGGTTGCCGACGGCTTCAGTGCCGCCGAGCAGGTCGGCGGTCATGGCGATGACCTCCGCCTCAAACTTCTTCAGGCTTGGAAACGCCATCGGGCTCAAGGCGTTCTCAGAGAAGAACATCGTGTAGGCTTGCTTTATCAAGTCGCTCATATCGTCGCCAGCGAAATAAACAAGGCTCCAGGTTCTCCCGTGTCTCCAATCGGCGTCCTCAGAGCGCAGCGCACGCATTTCAGCCAGCAGTTCCTCATGCGGTGTCCCAGTCGACGGAAGCCTCATGGCATACTCCTCCCCTCGTGTGACGTTCGTGCCGTGAGCTAGGCTGCGGCTCGCTCTCGGCGACCGCCCTTGCGCCATCCTATCACCAGCGGCTAGACATGCCCAGTGCAACCGAGGACCGCCGCCAGCAACCTCTGGCGGTACTGCTGCGTTGACACCGCCCAGAGCCTGATCCAGAATCGCTCCGTACCCAACGCTTCGGAAGGCAGAGCGCGTCAAAGGAGCCCTTCGGGGGCCAGGGTTGTCTCTGCCAACCGCCGGCTGCCCCGCTGGTCGTCTTCAAGAGGACGTGAACTGTGGCCCAGAAGGTCATCATCGACACTGACATTGGTGACGACATCGACGACGCCTACGCCCTCGCCTTCGCCCTCCTGCGGCCAGATCTGGAGGTATGCGGGATCACGACGGTGACCGGGCGGGCCGATCTGAAGGCCGAGCTGGTCGCCAAGATCCTGGCCACCCTTGGTCGCTCCGACGTGCCCTTCGCCGCGGGCTGGACCTTCCCCTTCCACATCCCGGGCGAGCCTTGGCGCCGCTTCCTCCCCGAAGGGGCTTCGAACCAGTATCCCGCCGTCCGGGAGGGTGAGGAGCTGCCAGTGCCTACCCACCGCAACGCCCTCGACCTCCTCACGGAGGTCAGCGAGCGACATGCCGGTGAGGTCGGCCTCATCACCATCGGGCCGCTCACGAACGTGGCCGCTGCCTTCCAGTTCGACCCCATGCTCCCCACGAGGCTGGTCTGGGTCGCAAGCATGGGCGGCGAGGTAGCCCACTACCGGCTGGAGTACAACATCCGGGCAGACCCGGTGGCTGCCGACCTCGTCTTCCGTTCCGGCGCTCGCCTCCTGCTCGCCACCGCTAGCGTGACGGAGCGGGTCACCCTGGCCGCGGGCCTGGTCAAACGGCTGGGCGAGGTCGACCGGCCCATCTGCCGCCTGCTCCACCGCATGACGGAGCTCTGGTGGCCGCACCGGGGCGAGAAGGCTGGGCCGGTCCTCTACGATGTGGTGCCGGTGGCCTGGGCCTTTGATCCCGCCCTGGTGAGGACGGAGCGCCTGTGCGTGCAGGTGCAGACGGCTCCCGGTCCCGCCTTCGGCTGGACCGTCGTGGTGCCTGATGGTGAGTCGAACATGGACGTCACCACCGACATCCAGGAGGAGCGGCTCCGGAACCTGGTGCTGGAGACCCTGATGGGAGGCGGCGCCCAAGGTAGCTGAGCGGTCGCAGGCCACATCGCAGTAAGCCCGGCCGCCTGGACTTGGATGATTCGGCGTGAACGTAGTGCTCATCATCTCGGACACCCTCCGGCGCGACCACCTGGGCTGCTACGGCAACGGGTGGATCAGGACGCCGCACCTCGACGGCTTCGCGCAGCGCGCCGCCGTCTTCGACCGGGCCTACTGCGCTTCCTTCCCCACCGTGCCCAACCGGAACGATATCCTGACCGGCCGTTACACCTTCACCTACCAGGGATGGGTTCCCCTGAGCCGCGACGACTTCACCTTGGCCGAGGTGGCCGGCGTGGCCGGCGTCCTTACCAGCCTCATCGCCGACACCCCGCATCCATTCGCGCCGGGCTTCAACTACCAGCGCGGCTTCCAGGCCTGGGAGCTCATACGGGGGCAGGAGCATGACCCCTGGAAGAGCCACCCGCGGGAGGTCCACTTCCCCTGCGCGCCGGAGAAGCTGCGCAACCCTCACCACACGGTCGTCCAGTACCTGCGGAACGTGGCCGAGCGGCAGAGCGAGGAAGACCACTTCGTGGCCCAGACGATGCGCGCGGCGGCTCGCTGGCTGGAGGAGAACCGCCTCTACCAGCCGTTCCTCCTCTATGTGGACACCTTCGACCCCCACGAGCCCTGGGACCCGCCGCCTCACTACGTGGACCTGTACGACCCCGGCTACGAGGGCGAAGAGGTGATCTATCCGCGCTACGACACCATTGACTTCCTCTCGGAGGCCGAGCTGCGCCATTGCCGTGCCCTCTACGCCGGCGAGGTGTCCCTGGTCGATACCTGGGTCGGCTACCTGCTGGAGCGCCTGGAGGCCCTCGGGCTGATGGATTCGACCGCCGTGATCCTGACCTCAGATCACGGCTTCTACCTTGGGGAGCACGGCTACATCGGCAAGGCCCTCATCCGGGAGGGTTTTCAGTTCCTTCCCCTCTACCCCGAGGTCGCGGCGGTGCCCCTGCTCGTCTACGTGCCCGGGGCCTCACACGGGCAGCGGCTGGACGCGCTGGCTCAGTCGGTGGACCTCTTCCCGACCATCCTGGAGCTCCTGGGGGTGCACGTACCCGGCAGCGCTCGGGGCCACTCCCTCCTGCCGCCGATCCGGGGCGAGGGCAGCATCCCGCGAGAGCTGGCCATCGCCGCGCCGCCCCTGTCGTATCGTGGGCTCAAGGTGCCTCATCCCACCAGCCGCGCCTCCATCATCGACGGCGAGTGGCTGCTGGTGTACGGGAGCCAGGCGGACGAGCAGGCTCTGGCGCCTGAGGGGCTCAGTACGCAGGCCGTGGACAGCCTCTCGCGGGGGATGCGGGCGCTGGAGCCCGGCCCCATCCGACCCGAGCTCTACCGTCTCTCCGACGACTCCGGCTGCGAGCGCAACATCATCGACGCACACGGCGACGTGGCCGAGGAGCTGCACCGTCGTTTCGTCCGCTTCCTGGAGCAGGAGCAGGTGCCCGAGGAGCACCTGCGCTACCTCCGCACCCTCTAGGGAGACTCCGGACCTCTCCCTCGGCGCTGCCCCTGGACAACTCCCGCTGGGGCGCGTACTATCGCGGGTAACACACTCCAGTTGTCCGCGCCGGGGGGAGGCCATTTCCCCGCCCTCGCCGCGATACTCATATCGCAGAAGGGCCCCGAGAAGTTCCCGCAGGAGGCCGGGGCGCTGTTATCTCTGGCTGGGCCGGAGCATCCGGCGGGAGGCGTGTGATGTTCAGTATCTCCATCTTCGGCGCGGGGGAGGTCGACGGCAGCAAGGTGACACCCGGTGAGAGGATCACCGCTGTCGCGCTATTCGGAGCCGTAGAGATAGACCTTGCCTCGTCGCCGCCTCCCCCTGAAATCGACGTCTTTCTGCTCGCGCTTCTTGGGAGTGCGCACGTGAAGGTCCGGCGGGACCAGGGCGTCAACCTGACGGGGGTCAGCATCCTCGGCGCACGGAAGGTGGAGCCGGCCGACTCCACTGAGGAGAGCGAACTCAGCCTGCCGTTGAATGTCGCCGCCTTCGCCATCATGGGCGGCATCGAGGTGAAGCGGGTCCCCTAGCCAGGCGGCGCACCGCTTCGTTGCCCGTTCCTTTACACTCTCTCTACGGCCTGCTGGCAGTCGGCGAAGGCGCCCGCGCCCACGCCAGCTAGCATGGCCACCCCGCGCATTTGCCGATCCGAAGCTGCGGCCGCACATACTTCAGCTCCACGTTCTGCCTGCCGCGCATGCGCCGGGGGAGGTCGCCGCCCGCCTCGACGAGCCATGGGGCCTCCTGTCCGCTCTGGGAGGTCGACCTGCTAGGTCCGGATGGGGTTCTTGCACTTCACAGGAAAATTTTCCCAACAGGGGCTTGACAAGAATCAATTATTAGGTTAACATTCTTCACCGAAAAGTTGATATTCTTAAAGGAAGGCTGGTTTCAATGAATCGAGGCTTCGGGACGTGTCCGGTGTGTGGCGATGAGATGCGGGTAGCCCGCATGCTCTGCAGGCAGTGTGGCGCGTCGCTGGAGGGCGATTTTCAGCTCGGTCAGTTCTTGAAGCTCTCCCCAGAGCAGATGCACTTCGTCGACGTTTTCCTGAAGTGTCGGGGGAAGATCAAGGATGTCGAGGAGGAACTGGGCATCTCCTACCCCACCGTGGTGGCCCGCCTGAACGAGATCACCGAGGCCCTGGGGTATGAGGCCGCGCCAGCCGAGGAAGAGCTGGGGGAGCTGCGGCGGCAGATCCTTGACGACCTCACCGAGGGCAAGATCGATGCCTCGCAGGCGGCCACCCGCCTGCGCGAGCTGAGGGAACGCTAGCAGCGGCCCGCCGGACGGGCAGGCACCGGGGCTCTTCGGGCCAGGGAAGGTGTGAGATGATGGAGAACTGGGCAGTCGTGGAGATGCTGGCGGCGCAGCGGGCCGCTGAGCGAAGGAAGCTGCTGGAGCAGGTCCGACGCTGGGGCGGGCTGGAGCCGCAACGGCGCCGACCCGGCCTGAGGCATCGGCTCGCCCGCGCTCTGGTGGGCGTGGGGCTCTGCCTGGACGCTGAGGCCACCCGCTCGGCCCTCGCCGCCAGCGCCTCCCACAGCTAGGCTTCAGAGGAGGAACATGCGGGAGGAGAGGCTCCGCATTCTGGAACTGCTGGCCAAGGGTCGGCTAAGCGCCCGCGAGGCTGAGGAGTTGCTGGACGCTCTGGGCGAAGCAGTCGCGCCCCCGCGGGAGCGGGCCACCATCGGCGGGCGCATGATGCGCCTGCGCATCCGCATCACCGACCTGAAAACCGGCCGCGTCAAGACCAACGTCAACGTGCCCCTGGGCTCCTGGGGGCTGGTGAGCCGTCTGGCCAGGAGCCGCTGGGGACGCCGCGTCGCAGGCGCCTACATCGCGGACATCCAGCGTGCCGCCCGCGAAGGCGCGAGGGGCCACATCGTCGACGTCACCGACGAGAACAGCGGCGAACGAGTCGAGATCCTGGTGGAGTAGCGCATCGCCCGGGAGGCTGGCCGTGGAGGACGAGCGCCGCCGCATCCTAGAGTTGGTGGAGCAGGGCCGCATCAGCGCGGAGGAGGCAAACGAGCTCCTCGCGGCCTTGGAGGAGCCCGAGGAGGGGCCGCCGCTGCGGCGTGGGGAGCATCGCCGGGAGCCCCGTTGTGGCTGGAGCCACCGAGGGTGCATCGGCGAGACCACAGGCGGCGTCGTGGACGCCGTCATGAGGGCGCTGTCCAGGCGTCTGGAGGGGAGGGGCCAGCGGGGGAGCGACGACCATAGCCGATGCTAGCGCGCGCATGCAGCAGGGAGGAAAGTAGCGGTAGGTCAGGGCTTAGGAGAGGTGCTTAGTCGTGCCCGACCCAGGAATCGCTATCCCTCCCTCCAATGCCCTCGCGATCGAGGTTCGGGCCCTCACCAAGCGCTATCGCAACGGCGTCCTGGCCAACGACCGCATCGATCTTTCCATCCCTCGGGCCACCGTGTTCGGGCTGCTGGGCCGCAACGGTGCTGGCAAGACAACCCTCGTCCGCCAGATCACCGCGGAGCTCCAACCGACCGCCGGTGAGGTGCGTGTTCACGGCGTCGATGTGCTGCGAGAGCCCCTGCGGGCCAAGCGCCTCATGGGCGTCGTCCCCCAGGAGGCCGTACCATACCTGCACCTGACGCCTGCGGAGCACCTGAGGCTGTTCGGCCGACTGCACGGCCTAAGCCGCAGCCAGGCGCGCCGACGCGCCCAAGAGCTGATGGCCGCCCTCGACCTCGAGCAGCACGCCCGGCTCACCGTAAACCAGCTTTCGGGAGGCCTGAAGCGCAAGCTGCTGGTAGGCAATGCGCTAGTGGCCGAGCCTCCAGTGCTCGTCTTGGACGAGCCCACCACCGGCCTGGACCCCCACTCCCGCCGCGAGGTGTGGGCCCTCATCCGCGGCTTCAGCGGACGAGGTGCCACCATCCTCATCACCACCCACTACATGGAAGAGGCGGCGGCCCTCTGCGACGAAGTGGCTATCATCAGCGGCGGCCGCATCCTCGCCCAGGGCACTATCGACCAGCTACGGGCCCGCTGCCGCTACCGGTTCAAGGCGACCTTCACCGCGACCAACGGTCGCGAGGAGGACGTTGCTGGCCGCTCCCATGAGGAGGTCCTCGACGAGCTGGCGAGCCGAGGCATCCGGGAGTTCGCCATCACCAAGACTAGCCTGGAGGACCTCTACCTCGAGCTCACGGGCGCCGAACTGGCGGGGGAGGACAATGGCTAAGGCCCTGAGCGACGCCGCGGTCATCTTCCAGCTTGAGTTTCTGAAGATGCGGGTGTGGCTGCCCGTCTACTTCTTTTCCATAGTCGTGGCGCCGCTGGGCTTGCTGCTCTTCGCCAAGGCCCTGAGTCCGCCGGGCCTTGGAGCAGAGACACGGCTCGTGACCGGCTCCCTGGTTTTCGGCC
>Ga0209979_1001492_pt1 | contig 25487 bp, 23 predicted proteins | sample AnhtaG_FD_183114 | JGI IMG/M metagenome (GOLD analysis project Ga0209979, IMG submission 183114) | Deep subsurface microbial communities from Anholt, Denmark to uncover new lineages of life (NeLLi) - Anholt_01485 metaG (SPAdes) (version 2) | ecosystem: Environmental > Aquatic > Marine > Oceanic...
ACCTCTGGCTACATCAGCACCTCCGCAGGCCAGGAACTGGCTCCCTTTCTGGTGCTGATGTTGGTGCTGATCATCAAACCGGACGGCCTTTTCGGGCAGAAGCGAATTGAACGGATATAGATCGGGTTTTCGGGAGCACATAGCGCAGTAGGGGAACAGAATGGCAGCGATCCGTCCGAGCGGTATCTACGACGTGAGCTACGAGCAAGACATGGCGCTCGTGCGGACACCGGCACTCAAGGTTGCAGCAGTCGCAGGCACCGTCATCTTTTTCGCGCTACCGCTCTTCAGCCGTGACTCGCCTCTGGGCTTGGAGATCGTGCCCTTGCCGTGGCTAGGGACACTCAACCGCATCGGCATCACACTCATCTCCGTGCAGGGGCTGAATATTCTGCTTGGCTACACTGGCCAGATCTCCCTTGGCCAAGCTGCATTCATGGCCGTGGGGGCATACACCTCGAGCATTCTGACGACTCACTTCGGGATTCCCTTCTGGTTCGCCCTGCCGATGGCGGCACTGACGGCTGGCGCAGTCGGGCTGATCTTCGGCCTGCCCAGCCTCCGTATCAAGGGCTTCTACCTGGCCATGGCCACGCTGGCGGCTCAGTTCATCATCCCCTGGACGCTCAAGAACCCGCTGGCTCGATGGACCGGGGGAGCCAGCGGCATGGAGGTGCCCCTGCCCACCATGGGTAACTGGGTCTTCAATTCCGATCAGAGCATGTTCTACGTGATCATGATCCTGTTGGCAGTGATGATGTTGGCGGCCAAGAACGTCACCCGCACACGGGTCGGTCGTGCTCTCATCGCAGTGCGCGATAATGACCTGGCGGCCGAGGTATTGGGCATCAACCTTTTCACGTACAAGCTGCGCGCGTTCTTCCTATGTGCCGTATATGCTGGTGTCGCTGGTAGCTTATCGGCCCACTACACGCGCAGCATTAGTCCGGATGGCTTCGACCTGCTCGATTCCATTTGGCAACTTGGAATGCTGATCGTCGGCGGGGCAGGTTATGCAATGGGGCCGGTCTTCGGCACAGCGCTGGTGCGGCTCCTGCGCGAGTTTGCGACGCTCATCACGCCCGCAATGCGCGACCTGCTCCCCGGGACGTTACCTTTTGTGGACGTAGCGAGTGTGGACCGGGCGTTGGGGCCGGTCTTCTTCGCGGTGGTCTTGATGCTGTTTCTTGTTTTCGAGCCCAGGGGACTGGCGTACCGCTGGGAGATCCTCAAGGCGGCCTGGCGACTGCGGCCGTTCGCACATTAGCGACGGAAAGGAGGTGAGGTTATCGAAGAAAGAACGTGAGGATTTCACCGTTTGAGACCGTATCTGGTCCACACATTACTGGTCCAGACTCTGAAAAGGAAAGGAGAGGAAAAGATGAAGAAACTCGCATTGCTGCTGACTGTTGTGGCGCTAGTGCTGGTGGCGTGTGCGCCAGCCGCGCCGCCCCCGACTGAGGTCCCTCCAACCCAGGCGCCTCCAACCGAGGTGCCACCCGAACCGACCCCCACGCCGTCGGTCGAGCTCCCAGAGGGCTGTACTGAGGACCTCACCGGCGAGACGATCACTTTCTACCACTTTGGCGACCTGACGGGCGCCTACGCCTTTATCACCCAGCCGCTCTTGGCTGGGCTCACGGATGCCATCGCTTACTACAATGATCAGGGTGGCATCTGCGGCGCAACCATCGTCAGCGAGTACGCAGATGACGCCGGCGAACTGGAGCAGGGGCAGGCCATCTACGACCGCTACAGCACGCTGGATCCCAAGCCATGGATGATCATGCTCTACGGGTCGGGCGAGACGGAGATGCTCCGTACTCAGATCGCAGAGGATGAAATCTCGGTCTTCACCGCTGGCCAGAGCACGGCCAGTCTGTACGGCGAGAGTGGGCAGGAGCCAGGCTGGGCCTTCGGCATGGCGCCGACCTACGTCGATCAATTCGGCGCTTTCTGCGACTGGGTGGCCGAGACATGGGAAGGGGAAGACTCGCCCCGGATCGGACACCTGAGCTGGATGGGAGCCTTCGGCCAGGCCACTGAGACACCGGAGACTACCGCCTACTGCGAGGCGGCGGGAGTGGAGATCGTAGGCTCGGAGTACTTCATGCCTGGAACCCCCGATCTCACCGTCCAGATCCAGAGCCTGATGGCGGAGGGCGCTAACATCATATACACCACCTCACTGGCCACCGGCCCGGCGCAGATCCTTAACGATGCCGCCGCGTTGGGTGTGGCCGACGAGCTGATGATCGCTGGCGTCAACTGGGCGCTCGACCTGGCCACGGTCGGCTTGGCCGGGGCGGCGGCCAACAACTTCATCGGCCTCCAACCCTACATTTGGTGGGATGAGACCGACCACCCCGGCATCCAGCTCGTCACCCAGGAGTGGCTGGCCAACGAGCGGGAGATCTCCACCCGCAATGTCGCCTATCTCCTGGCCTGGGGTACCTTGGACACCTACATCGAGGTGGTCAAGATGGCCACAGCAGAGGTCGGATACGAGAACGTGGATGGGGCGGCCATCTACGATGCCTTCGAGAAACTGGACTACGAGGCATTGAACGGCGTGTTCTACTGGAAGTTTGACGCCGAAACCCGCGGGCCCTCTAGGACGCGCATCGGACAGGTCCAGTTCACGGCTGACGGTACTCCCGTCTTCGTCCCTCTAAGCGACTGGATGGAATGCCCCGACCTGCGCCCCGGTGGTGCCGACGTGCCGTAGTCAGAGAAGAGAATCAGGGATCGGGGTGGCCCACCCTGATCCCTGATCATCCGTTCCAGGACGGAAGGACGGACTTATGCTCGCCATCAACAACATCGAGGTCGTCTACAGCGATGTCATCCTCGTCCTGCGGGGCGTCTCCTTGCGGGTCGAAGAAGGCCAGATCGTCGCCATCCTGGGCGCCAACGGCGCTGGGAAGACGACCACACTCAAAGCCATCTCCGGCCTGTTGCGCACAGAACTCGGCGAAGTGCGGCGAGGCAGCATCGAGTTCAACGGCACCCGTATTGACGGCTGGTCACCGGAGGAGATCGTTCGCCTGGGCATCGTCCAGGTGATCGAAGGCCGTCGCCTGTTCGCCCACCTGACAACTGAAGAGAACCTACTGGTAGGCGCGTTGGTGCGCAAGGACAGAGCCGCCGTGAAACGGGATTTGGAGATGGTGTACCAGTACTTTCCCCGTCTCAAAGACCTCCGGCGCAAAGTCAGTGGATATCTATCCGGCGGTGAGCAGCAGATGCTGGTCATCGGCCGCGGGCTAATGGGACGCCCCAGCCTCATGCTGCTGGACGAGCCTTCGCTAGGACTGGCTCCTCTCCTGGTCAACGAGATTTTCGAGGTCGTCAGGCGAATCGGCGCCCGAGAGCGCACGTCGATCCTGCTGGTCGAGCAGAACGCTCGCGCGGCGCTAGATGTGGTAGACTACGGCTACGTCATGGAGAACGGCCGCGTAGTGCTCGATGGTCCAGCGGACGCCTTGCGGGAAAACGAGGACATCAAGGAGTTCTATTTGGGGCTAAGCAGCGTTGGCGAACGGAGGAGCTATCGCGAAGTGAAGCACTACAAGCGACGCAAGCGCTGGTTGGGCTGACATTACCTTCTCAGGAGGACTCGAGCATGTCGGTAACAGATGACAAGCTTAGGCGCATCATCCAGCACGCCTACGCCAACGCCCCGGCGGTGGAGGAGATCATGAGCGGGGCTGGCGTCTCCCCTGGGGACATCCAGACGGTCGCCGACCTGGACAAAATCCCAGTGACTAGCAAGGACCGCTTGGTCGAGCTACAGACGGCCAATCCACCGTTCGGCGGTTTTCTGGCCGTTCCCATCAATACACTGCAACACGTTTTCTTTTCCCCAGGCCCTCTGTACGAGCCGTCGGCCGACCAGGGTGCCATGATCGACACTGCTCAGGGCATTATTGAAATCGCTGCCTTTGACGCCGATGATGTTGTGATCAACACCTTCAGTTATCACCTGATCCCGACCGGCCTAGCCGTTGACCTCGTCCTGACACAGATCGGCGCGACGGTGATTCCGGCCGGCGTAGGCAATGCGGACTTGCAGCTCAAGATGATGCTAGACCTCGGCGTAACTGGATATGTCGGCACCCCGTCCTGGTTGATGGCACTGATCGAAAAAGCCGAAGAGAGTGATCTCGATTTCCGCGGACAGTTCTCCTTGCGAAAGGCCCTCGTCTCGGCCGAACCGTTGCCGCCTCTTCTGCGCCAGACTCTTGCCGACAAATACGGCCTGAGCATCACCAACGTCTATGGCACAGCAGAACTTGGTTCGCTGGCCTACGACATTGAGGGCGCCCTCCCAATGCACCTGCTCAGAACGCCCATCATCCAAGTTGCTAATCCAGAGACAGGGCGATCGGTTGGCCCGGGCGAGACAGGTGAAGTCGTGGTGACAACCTTCGATGAGACCTACCCCTTGATCCGCCTGGGCACCGGCGACTTGGCTGTCAACGTGGACCCTGCCCCCGGGGAGAGCCAGCAAGAAGAACGTTCGATCATTCTCGTAGGGCGTGTTGGCGATGCAGTGAAGGTGCGTGGGATGTTCGTCCATCCGAACCAGCTGACTTTTGCCCTCAGCCAGGTACCGGGGATCGCGCGCGCTCAAGTAGTAGTCACCCGACCAGCGAACCGGGACGAAATGAGTCTTCGAGTGGTGTTGGCTGACGAGGCGGCAGATCGTGAGCAGCTGAGCGTTGCTCTCGGCGAGGCTATCCAAGCCGCCTGTCGAGTGCGCGCCGACCGCATCGAGTTCGTGCCCGCCGACGCCCTGGCCGAAGATGCCAAGGTCATCCTCGACGAGCGCACATGGGGGTAAACTAGCGACGCGCGCAGGAGGCCAGCAGGACACACAGCGGCGACAGCGAAGACCTTCGGCCAACCCCGCCACTCACCGGGTCCATGGTGACTGGTCAATCGGATGCCCAGTGGCCCAGTCACCTCGACCGTCGCGCGCTCTCTTGGGTTGGCTGCCTGGTTAGCGATGGACCTCGACGCCCGCCAAACAGGGGGCTGAGTAGCTTGATCTGCCCCTGCCTCATCTCCCGACCATCCTCCCTGGCTGACAGGTGCGGCAGAAATTGGTGAGCCTGCCCCTCGCCGTTATCTCGGAGATGATGGTCCCCCAACGAGGGCAAGCGGAGCCCCCCTTGCCATGCACCTCCAGGTAATCTCTCAGCTTGACGTCTATGTCGTCACCCATCCGCTCCCGTAGAGTGATGACCGCTTCGGAAAGGACGGAACGGATGGATCCGTACAGCCGCTCCACTTCCTCTACCGAGAGGCTAGGTCGCTTGCGTAAGGGATACAGGCCGGCCCGGAAGAGAATCTCGTCGGCGTAGGCGTTTCCTATGCCTGCCAGGACAGCCTGATTCGTCAAGATGCCCTTGATCTCGCCCCGTCGTCTTCGCAGCCTCTCCTGGAAATGCTCGAGGGTAAGCTGGGGATCGAGGGCCTCAGGTCCCTGCTCGGCGAACCCGGGTATGAGGTCCAAGTCTCTTGTGAGGTAGACCTTGCCCATCGCCTTCACATCTGCGTAGCGCAGATCCACGCTGCCCGAGAGGTGCAGGATGAGGAAGGTCTTCGCCCGCCGACGTTCACTCTGGTGACAATACTGCAATCGACCGGCCAACATGGGGTTGACGACCAGCTTTTCTCCACTCTTCAGATCAAACAGCAGGAACTTCCCCCTCCGGCCCACAACGCCGAACTGGTTCTCCACCAGTGCAGAGACGAAATCCTCTGCGATGAGGTTGCGCACGACCAGAGGCCGAAGCAGTTCGACCTCCTCGATCTGCTGTCCCGGCAGCACTCCCTGAAGATACTCCTTGATGACCTCCAGATCGGGTAGCTCAGGCACTCGCTTCCTCGCCGCGCTTGAAGACGTCTATCATTTGCTGCGAGAATCTCCGCACCCGTCCCTCTTGATCCGTACACAGATGCCTAGTGTGCCCCGTGACCAAGAGTTGTCCCGTGTCCTTCTTCACCACCTCGTAGTACAGAGTAATGCTCCGACTGCGAAACTGCTCCAAAGAGGTCCTGATCACCACCACATCGTCATATCGGGCGGGTGCCAGGAATCTGGCATTCACTTCAATCACCGGCAGGTAGAAGCCTTTCCCCTCAAACTCCCTATACTCGCCGCCTTTCTGCCTGAGATACTCGCCTCGCCCAACCTCGAACCAGATGATGTAGTTCGTGTGATACACTATGCCCATGGCGTCGGTCTCAGCATAGCGCACCCTCAAGCTAGTTTCGACCACATCTCTCTCGCCCATGAATACCCCTTGTTTGGCAGTAAGACAAGCTACTCTCAGCGCCTTGACCCGATGAACGGCACCAGGGAAGTTGTGAGTCGAGCCAATGGTCTGAAGGGTTAAGGCCAAACCCGCCCCTCTGCGCAGCCTTGAACCCAGCCCGCATTGTATCATGCCCTGAGAAGTCAATCAACTTGGAAGCTACTTCGCGAGCGGTGGGTTTTGCCATGCCTAGATTCCGCACAGTAGTACTAATTCCCTATTGATTCCTCCGCGGCCTGCCTGCTATAATTGGAACTAGCTGAAAGTGGCGTCTGAGGTACGCGGTGAAAGGGATACACTCTGCACAAGGCGGGACGCAAGGCACCCAGCCCTCAAGACCCCAGGGGAGCCATGATCGCCAGGCTGCCAGAGAAGTCGCCCTTTGCCCACTGTGACGGCCTGAGAATGAGCCCTTGGTCCTGACATCGTTGTTGTCTCTGTCAACCGCGGAGTTCTGACCTAGCAACTGACTCGACTGGCCGGGCGCCATTTGGGGCTCATGGTGAAGCCAGACGACGCATCTCCTGCATACATGCCGTGCACTGGTGAAGCCAGGGAGAGACGGAAGATGGGCAAGCGATTACTTCTCGCACTCACTCTGGCAAGTCTCTACGTAGCCATGACCGTATCCAGCCCATCGGTCATCCTCTCGCAAGGAGCCACCATAACTGTGAGCAATTCGGTGAGCGGCGTGACTTCGAAGTATATTGGCGCTACAGAGGGTGGCTACTTCAACGTGAGTGATCTCACCGACTGTGGTATCAATACCTACCGCGTCTGGATTGGGATGTCCGACGTAGAGTATTGTGACGACAACGACCCGCGAGGCTACAACTGGGGTTGTGATCAAGCTGGGAACACGCACTTTGGCCTTCCCATTTCCAATACGATCAAAGCCGACCCCAATATCATCAACTGGGGAGATTGGGATGTGCACATCAACGATCCCGATTACCGATGGCGAACTGCAAACAATCCCGATACCGTCTATGGTGACATGGTCAGCCGTCTCAGTCAGAACGGCATTCTCCCCGTCCTCTGCCTACGCAATCGGGATCAGTCTGACTGGCCCAACTGGGCCCCTGAACCATCCTTCGGCGAGGATGATGTCAACGAGTGGTGGCAGTACTGCTTCGCTGTGGCATATTGGTTCAACGTGCGCAACACGTATGGCGTCACACACTTCGAGATTCACAATGAACCCGATTTGTCCAGTCAGGGATGGCACGGCAACCAGGCACAGTACGTCGAACTGGTCCAGATAGCCTACGACGCCGTCAAGACAGCCAACGACCTGGCAGGCATTGACACTGTCATCATGGCCCCGGTAGAGTCGCAGATGCCTTTTCCGCGTACCTACGACTATTTCGCAGATGTGTTTGACGGAGCTGACACCGAGATTCACGTCGCCGACTTCCACTGGTATCACATGGATGGAACCTATCCCCTCAGCGACCTCGAAACGGCCATAGATGACCTCACGAACCAGATCACAGATCACAATCCGGATGGGGTGATCGAACCCCTTTGGGTCAGCGAGTATGGTAATTTCTCTTCCCCCTGTGCGTACGATACGATAGGGGAGGCTCTCATAACCGCCCGGCAGCTTCTGCATTTCTCGCGCAAGGAGGTCCAGGGCGTCACCATCTTTCCCTTCTATGATTGGGGTGGCACTTGCGGCCTGGTAGCTGCCAGCGGCAGCAAGACCGAGACCTACTACGCCTATCGTCTCATGTTGCGGGCATTGGTTGGCGGCAACGACCGTCTGGATTTCACCGCTAGCGGCGTGGAGGACGATCAGGTGATGGTCACGAGGGATCGTGACTACATATACATAGTTGTGCTTGACGGCGGCGGAACGGTGAGTGTGGATGTGTCAGCCCTGGGAGTTGATTCGGGTACAGCAACTATCCGGGAGTACAGCTCCTCCTACAAGGACGAAATCACCGGCACGTCTTCCATCTCTTCTGGGCAGTTCTTATTCACCGCCCCCTCTAACGGTGTGGCTCTGGCGAGAATCCCCTTTACCATCACCTACCTTCCCCTAGTAGCCCAGGATTATCAGAACTGAAACCTCTGCCCCTCGGGGAACGAGAGAACGAATCCACAGCCCCCAGAAAGTCCACGATCATAATCTCGATCTCCTCATAGGGGTCATCCCCCATGTCGAACCACTGTATCGTCTCGTCGTCCAGACGGAACCACTTGTACTGCTGTCGCACGAAGCGATGCGTCTCGCTCTTGATCTTGCGAATGGCTGTGGGCAGGTCCACCTCCCCACGCAGACACATGCCGATTTGCCGATACCCCAGCCCTGACATGGCCGGGAGATCATAGTCGTATCCTTGAGCCACCAAACCCTGCACCTCGGCCAGCAGACCTCTCTCCACCATGCGGTCCACCCGCTCGTCTATGCGATGGTACAGTCGCTCCCGGTCCATGGTGAGGCCGATCCTCAAGGTATGATATGGCGGCGGCGTCCGCTTCTGCAACCCGGAGATGGGTTCTTTCGTACGCTCATAGACTTCCAGCGCCCTGATCACCCGACGGACGTTTCGAGGATCGATGTTCGCGGCCGCCTCGGGGTCCACTTCCCGCAATCGGGCGTGCAGTACCTGCTCACCATCCCTCTGGGCTCGTTGAAGCAGCTCCTCACGCAACGCCAAACAGGGCTCGACACGTGGGATCACGAATCCCTCCAGGACCGCCCTCACGTATAGTCCTGTCCCTCCAACCAGAAACGGTACCTTGTTTCTGCTCAGGATGTCTTCGATGACCTGGTACGCCAACTCCTGGTATTGAGCTAGGGTGAATTGCTCGTCGGGAGCAACAATGTCGACGAGATGGTGAGGCACCGACTCACGCTGCTCCACCGTGGGCTTGTCCGTCCCGATGTCCATGCCCTTGTATGTCTGGCGCGAGTCGGCGGAGACGATCTCACCTCCCAGCTTGGCACCCAGAGCCGCGGCCACTTTCGTCTTGCCGACGCCGGTGGGTCCTACTATGGCGATCAACGGAGATGATTCGCCCCGAGACACCTCACTCCTCGATTGCATTCTGGATCAATTCCAGATGTCGCAGCACCCCCCGCGATGACATCTGGATGGCGACAACATCTATCCGCCAGTCAAGAGGCTGACACTCACGTTCTTGCAGATAGGTCTCAGCCACCTCAATGAGCTTCTGTTTCTTGGCAGCAGTGATGGACTCCTCAGGAGAACCGAACCTGGTGCTCTTCCGTGTGCGCACCTCGACGAACGCCAGACACTCTCCATCCAGAGCCACAATGTCTATCTCACCCACCGCACAGCGGTAGTTCATCTCGCAGATGACGTATCCTCGTTCCTCCAGGTATTGAGCGGCTATGCCCTCGCCCAGGCGCCCCAAGTCGCTGCGTCCGTCGCCCGCCCTCTCGGCTTGCCGTCCCTGTCCGTTCGTTTCAATCATCAATCTCATAGGTGCGTACGACAGGCGATGAATGGGACAAGGCCCTATGCGATTCAGGGCCTCTCTATGTTGGGGCGTGCCATATCCTTTGTGCTGGCCGAACACATACCCTGGATAGATCCCGTCCAAGGCCTCCATCATTCCATCCCGCACTACCTTGGCCACGATGGAAGCAGCCGCTATGGAGTAACAGAGGTCGTCACCTCCCACCACGCCCATGTGTGGCAGGTCTCTATAGGAAAGTGTGAAGTAATCCACCAGAAGATAGTCGGCTGGATGGGGGAGGTTGCTCAAGGCTCTCCTCATGGCCAGCTTGGTCGCCTCCACAACGCCCAACTGATCCAGCACGGCTGATCTCACCATTCCTACGCCCACGGCCAAGGCAGTCTGCGTGATCCTCTCGTAGAAATGGACGCGCCGACGAGGGGTTAGGCGTTTGGAGTCTCGGATGCCAGCCAAGTCCTCCACGAGAGTCGATGAACTGAGCGGCAGGATCGTCGCGGCGGCTACAAGGGGACCGGCCCAGGCCCCACGTCCCACCTCATCCAGACCAGCGACGGCGCGATAACCCTGTTTGTGGAGAACTCGTTCCTGTTCTAGACTCGGTCCGTCCACCATGGACCATCCCCAGGGACAACAACAGCCCCGCAGCCCAAGCCATTGCACAGTCTGCGGGGTAGCAGTACCGGAATCGTACGCCTTGTCAGGCGCGACAGAAGAAAGCAAAGACTACGCCGGTGCTTTCTTCTCGCTGCGCTTCTCTTTCAGCCTAGCCGCTTTGCCTTTGCGCTCACGCAGATAGTAGAGCTGAGCCCTGCGCACATGGGAGTGGCGCAGAACCTCGACCTTGCTGATACGTGGCGAGTGGAGAGGAAAAGTACGTTCCACCCCCACGCCATGAGCCGCGATGCGCCGCACCGTGAAGTTGGCATTGGCACCACCTTTCCGCATGCGCATCACAGTACCCTGAAAGATTTGACTTCGTTCCCTTCCAGCCTCGACGATACGAGTGTGAACCCTCACCAGGTCTCCTGAGCGCAACTCTGGCAGTTGATCTTCGCCCTTCAACTGCTGCTGCTCCACGGATCTCACCAAGTCCACCATAGTCATGCACCATCCTCGTTATTGCACCTTACTATTCTACCATCAGTTCTCGAGCTACGCAAACCCCGACTCGCCCATTTTCCTATGATAGGGCCGCCGGGACCGCCTTCCGGTCCCCTATCCCACGCCCCTGACCCAAAGGCGACGGAACCGCGATGCGAGCCCAACTCTATTCATCGTCGACGTCCAGTCTCAGATGCAGCTCCTTCAATTGCTCATCGGAGACCGGCGAAGGCGCATCGAACATCAGGTCAGCCGCCGTCGTACTCTTGGGAAAAGCTATGACCTCTCTGATGCTATGCTCCCCTGCGAGCACCATCACCAGCCGATCTATGCCCGGAGCTATGCCTCCGTGAGGAGGTGTGCCATACTCGAAGGCGTCGAGGAGGTGGCCGAACTGAGAGCGTATCTCCTCCAGCGACAGTCCCATTACCGTGAAGATCTTCTCTTGAATGTCCCGACGGTGGATACGGATGCTTCCTCCGCCGATCTCGACGTCATTGCAGACGATGTCATACTGTTGGGCATGTGCCGCCCCAGGCTCGCTATCCAGAAGAGGCAGATCATCCTCCACCGGGGCCGTGAACGGGTGATGCATGGCGTCCCATCGATGCTCTTGCTCCTTCCATTCAAAGAGGGGCATATCCACCAGCCAGACGAACGCCAACACGTCGTCGTCACGCAGTGCTAGGCGGTCTCCCATCTCCAGCCGCAACTGCCCCAGCGACTCGGCAACCACATCCCTTTCTCCAGCCACGATGAGTATCAGGTCTCCAATCTCAGCACTCATGCGCCCCACGATGCTGTCCAACGCCTTTGAGGAGAGGAACTTGGCGATGGTCGAGCGAGCGCCCTCCGCAGTCAAGGCCACTGAGATCAGTCCCTGCGCACCGTACTGCCGTACGCACTCACTCAACTCATCTATCTGCTTTCGCGCATAGTCGGCGCACCCCGGCACTCTGATGGCTTTCACCTGGCCACCGTCGGCCACGGTGGAAGAGAAAATGCGGAAGTCCGTGTCAGCCACCAAGTCAGACAGATCCACCAGCAACATCTCAAAGCGCACATCCGGCTTGTCGCTCCCGTATTGCTCTAGCGCCTCCTCATAGCTGAGACGCGGAAAGGGCTTGTACAGTATGCGCTTGGAGGACACCTCCTCCACCAACGCGGTGAACAACTCTTCCGTCAACTCGAGGATGTCTTCTTGCTCCACAAAGGACATCTCCAAGTCCAGTTGGGTGAACTCCGGCTGGCGGTCAGCCCGCTGATCCTCGTCACGGAAACACCGGGCGATTTGGTAGTATCTGTCCAGGCCAGCCACCATCAGTAGTTGCTTGAGCTGCTGTGGCGACTGAGGCAGGGCATAGAAGCGACCAGGATGCACCCGACTGGGCACCAGATAGTCCCTGGCTCCCTCTGGCGTGCTCTTGATCAGAATAGGCGTCTCCACCTCCATGAACCCGCGAGCATCAAGGAACCGCCGGATGAACCCGACGATCCTATGACGCAGCATCAGTTTCCGCTGCATCTCTGGCCTACGCAGATCGAGATAGCGATACCGCATACGCAGCGCTTCGTCGCCGGGGGCTTCGTCTTCTATGTAGAATGGCGGTGTAAGGGCTTCGTTGAGGATCCTGACCCTGTCCCCTCGCACTTCGATCTCACCTGTGCCCATCTGCGGGTTCTCCTGACCGATCGGGCGACGAGCCACTTCACCTCCGACCTGGAGCACATACTCGCCGCGTACCTCCGAAGCCGTCTCATGTGCCTCCTGTGAGAGCGAGGGATCGAAGACCACCTGCACCATGCCCTCCCGGTCCCGCAGGTCGATGAAGATGAGTCCTCCATGATCGCGCCGGCGGTGTACCCAACCGGCGAGGGTCACTTGCTTTCCGATATCTGTGGCCCTCAACTCGCCGCAGGTATTAGTTCTAAGCACAACCTCGTCTCCTATCCCTGGGTCCCTTCCAGTCAGAAAAGACTCTTTCCGTTGATCGTCAAGTCGAATCTGCAACCTAGAAAGCGCGCCGCCCGACGGCTGAAAAGCATGCGGGACATGAATATCTCGAAATACTCGGCCGCCCGCGACACCTCTGTGTCGATGTCCAGCTCCAGCGTGATGGTCTTCTTGTCCTCCTCCACGCGCAGGAACGACCGCCGCACAGCGAAGTTGACGCGATCATGGATGTCGAAGGCCAGAGTATCCGGATTATGTACCCTCGAGCGATGCACGTCAGACTTGTCTCCCAGGATCACCGCCGCCGAGATCTCGCTGACCGGATCACCCCTTTCCTCCTCATGATTGCCGATGGCCCCCATGATCAAAGCTATCTCGTCGAAGTCCATTCCCAGACGAAGCAAGATATCTCGAGCGATCATGGCACCAGCTCGTGCGTGGTGGACGCGATGTATCACATTGCCAATGTCGTGAAAATAGCCGGCTATCCCTGCTAGCTCGGCTTCCCTCTCAGGGTGGCCCAGCCACAACAGCACATTCTGGGCGATGTTACCTACCAGTCTGGCGTGACGCTGGCCATGTTCCGTGTACCCCAGCACAGCCATCTGCTCGTTTGCGCGCCGCAGCAAGGCTATCACCTCCGCATCCCGCTCCACGTCCTTGACCATCACTGGTGCCTTTGCTCGAGACTGGTTGTTTCTCATCGGTCTTATCTCGTACCAGCAACTCTTGATCTACCCGATGTCACGCTTCACCCCCACGCACCTAAGAGAGCCATGAAAACCTGCCGCGCAGAGCCGCCTCCACACGGCAACCGCGCCGAACAGCCCCATTATGTCAACTGTAGCAGCTCGCACTCCGCCCACGGACCAATAAACGGCCTCAAGTCCTTCAGCGGTGAACGGGCGTGCGGCGGATTCTCACTTCCCATTGAACCGCTCCAGCATGATGACGCCCCTTTCAATCGGATACCGCTCGCGGCAACGCCGACAGGTGACCGCTGCTGGCGCGAACGCCAGAGGAGCCTCGCAACACTGGGGGCAGCGCAGAGCAGCCCGCAGCTCACCGGCGGTCTTTCCCGGCACGAGGTCTCCTTCCTTCTTTGCCCACACCAGATCATAGTAGGTCTGCCACCTCTTGATCTCCACTGCGGTCAACGACAGCGAAGCCAGAAGCCCCTTGAGTTGCTGAGTCGAGAAGCTGCGTCCGGGCATCAAGAGAGCATCAAGCCCCACGCGATTCGTGGCCAGTAGCGTGCCCCCTGGGCGCAACACCCTGACCATCTCCCTGAGAGCTTCCCGAGGCCGGGCCATGAACTCCAATGCCTCGACACAACAAACGGCATCGAACGTCTCGTCAGAAAACGGAACAACCAGCCCATCCTTCCAGACCAGAGTGACCCGGCCTTCCTGTCCAGCGGTCTTACGTCTGGCTTCCTCGAGCATCCTCAAGGACAAATCCAGGCCGACAATACTACCCTCGAAGTCCAAGCAGCGCAACAACGCCAAAGGCAGCCGCCCCGTGCCGGTTGCCACATCGAGGACAAGGGGATTCCTGGCACGCTTCAACGCGCTCAGCAATGGCCTCGCTAGATCCCAGGCATCATCTACGGGATCGAATGCTTTGACCCGATCGTAGCTGCTGGCACCCTTGTCATACAGATACGTCACTGCACGGGGACCCAGGTATGCGCCCTCCGTCGTGAAAACGAGCCAGTATAGTACGCCAGCACCAATGACAGCGCACAGAACTGCCGTGACCAGCGCCGTCATATCGCGGCCGCCACCGCTGTTGCCATCATGGCCGCCATGGTGAACCCCTGCACCCGTCCTAGATACCACAATCCGTCGCGTGTGCTCAGAAGAGCGGGCTGCAACAGCATCTGCGGCAACAACAGCAGCGCGACAACCCCTGCCATGACGGGCTGTTTGTCAATCACCAGAGCGGCCACAGCCACCACCTGGGCCAGGTTTAGCACGCCCGCTCCCACCGCCAAGTGCTCCCTGCTCAGTAGCTGGTATGCGTGAAAAGCCAACGCATATACGCCAGCCCAGACCAATGGCCTTACCATCTCGGTCCAGCCACCGCTCAGAGATACGACATCGGCGAAAGTCACGTAGCCGATCAACCAAGGCAGCCCAGCTAGGAAAGATGTACCCAGGGCAAGACCCACAGCCTCTCGCGAACGTGCGAGCGCCAGGCGCGATCCACCAGTCGCCAGCCCAACAGCCGTCAATAGCAGTGGACCTTCACCCAGCATAGCTCCCAGTAGCAGGGCGAAGACTGCAGTGAATGTGAGGCTGAGGATTGAGCCTCCCAGTTTTGGCCACACGGTGGCCCGCCAACGAGACAGCCTATCGCCCAGAAACCCGACAATCCGATAGCTGGGGGAGCCGGGCAAAGTGTAGGGAATGGCTGGTACGTCAGCTTCTTCCCCTGGGTTTCGTCCCTTGGCTGAGGCCAAGGCCCACTGATCGGAAGCAGCCAGCGACCAGACCGTTCCCAGGAAGGAATCGACCAGGACCAATGCGACCAACAGAGTCACAAGGACCTGCCAACCTATGTCCATTCCCGCTGACGCCACGGCTCCACAGAGAAGAGCCCAGACTGGACCCAACCAGATTCGTGAGCCGGCGAATCGCGCCTCAAGCCGCAGCAAGCGTCCCTGAGCAAGTCCTCTACTTCGCTCGTCCAAGACGAAGGGTACCTCTCGCTTTTCTCGGCACCCATTCATTATAACATAGGCCATAGCAGTTCCCAACAGAGCCGTAACCCTTGCCCAGGCGGATTAGCGATAGTATAATGCTGTGCAGCGTCGGCCCGGCGACGAGGTCAAAGCAGAATGAGCTTCTCGCAGCCAATACCGCTCGGTGTCAGCGCAACGACCCAACCGACGGATCAGGTCGCCAGGCGTCCCTCCGGCTGGCGGGTGCTGGCTTCCCTCCGCCGCGGCGCCAGTTGGGTCTTGCCCTCAGCCATCCCCGTTCTGCTCTTCCTGCTGGCATTCATCCTGAGAGCCTGGGGAGCTCGCTTTGGCCTGCCCGAGCACTTCTATCACCCCGATGAACACGCTATTGTGGACAGAGCTACCGCCATGCTCCACACTCGTGATTTGAGCCCTCACTGGTTCAACTACCCTTCTGCCTACATCTACGTTCAAGCGCTGACCTACATCCCCTACTTTCTGATCTCCGCCGCACGAGGCTTCGGCGATACTATCCCCAGCTCAGCACCTTACGGCTTCTACTTCGCAGGCCGGTTGATGACCGCGCTTGTGGGTGCCCTAACTGTATCGTTGGTGTACGTGCTGGGGAAGAGGATGTTCGACCGCAGAACAGGTCTCCTTGCATCTCTCCTGCTCACCTTCTCGCTGTTGCATACCGTGCACTCCCACTACGTCACGACCGACGTACCGGTGGCGTTCTTCATCCTCCTATCCTTTCTATTCTGTTACCTGGCTATGCAGGAAGGAAAGACGAAACACAGCGTCCTGGCTGGGCTGTTCGCCGGGCTGGCGGTTTCGACCAAATACCCAGCGTTGATCTTGATCCTACCCTTGTGCCTCTGCCACGTGCTCTCCGCTCGCTGGGGGGAGTGGATTTCCCTCACTCGACGTCTGGGCCTGAGCCTGGGGAGTTTCGCGGCTGGTTTCCTCTTGGGCACGCCCTACGCCTTGCTGGAGGTGAATACCTTCGTCCACAGCCTGGGATCTGTCCTCAGCCATTACAGCGCCACTCAGCCTGGTTTTGAGGGCTCCAACACGGGGTTGTGGTACCTCGGGCAGATGCTCACGAGCGCCGATGCGCTCATGGTCGCCCTCGCCTTGGGCGGCGTCGTGTGGTCCCTCGTTAGGCACAAACGAAAGGACCTCCTGCTACTCTCCTTCGTCATCCCCTACTACTTGCTGCTGTCTCTGTGGAGGGTCAGATTCGAGCGAAACCTCGTGGTCCTACTGCCTTTCTTCGCGATCCTGGCGGCCCGTCTACTGGTCGAGGGACTGTCCTCACTGCGCAGAAAGTGGCCCTCAGTACGCAGATGGGAGACAGCGCTCCTGGGCCTGGTGACGACTCTCGTGATCCTGATGCCGGCGACAGCGATCGTGGATTTTGATCGCGCTCTCTCCCAGAAAGACCACCGCACCGTCGCCGCCGAGTGGGTCAACGCCAACATCCCGGCTGGATCGAAGGTCGTCACGGAGGCCTTCTCTATCCCTCTGGATCAGGACCGCTTTGAGGTGATCCAGCTAGTGCGCACAGACAGCCAGGAGCTGGACTGGTACCGCCGCCAGGAGGTCGAGTACATCATCGTCAGCGATGGCCACTGGCGAGTGCTCTTTCGAGAACCCGAGAAGTACTCTACAGAGATAGAGACCTACGACGAGATCGTGAATCACTCTACGCTGATACAGGGATTTCCAGGGCACCTCCCCGCATCCCTGGCCCGCGGCTACATCACCATCGCCATCTACCATTTCCCCGACGTGCTGATCCTGAAGTTACAATGACTTGGCTCGTCGCAGCCGGACATCGATCCGGAGTCGCAGATTGATACCTATTGCATCCTAGGCTCGCATGCGGCATCAATGCGGTATCCAGCCTCTGGAGGGCGAAAGCAGGGGGTTCCCCAGATGGGGATCAAACTGCGATTGTGGGTCGGTAGAAGGAGCGAGAGACCTTCAGCTTCTTCTGGGCACCTTGAGTTCTGGTTGACGGTAATTGGACACACAGCTTCGCCCCTCATAGCCGCAGGGTGTTGCTCACCACCAAGATGGGGCGGAAAGCCATTGCGGCAGCCATCCACGGAACCAGTATGCCCGCACCAGCGATGGGCCTTCCCGCCCTTTTCTCCCCACAGACAGGCTCTCCGATTTCGCTGCTTGGAGCCGCAGAAAAACCGGTGTTTGCCATGACGAGAACGACTTGGCTTTGGGAGTCAGTGATTGAACGACCGGCGGCGTCGCGGCGGTTGTGGCGTCACAGAACATAGCAGACCTTGAAAGCGCTCGGTTCTGGAAATCTTTAAGGTTCAAGCATTGCAGAGACGACTGAATCATGGTATACTGTGTGATGGAAGTATCGTACCATCTTGGCCTTCCCATGTGAACATTGAGAACATACCGCGCGCCCGCGTCATCAAGACTACGGCTTGCCTCGTTACTGGTCAGCAACGGTGGGATCGGCCTTTGACTACACTACCACGAAAGGGGCTAGCGAATGAGAAGGCGATGGTTCATTATCCTGGCGGTTGTTCTGTCCTCAATGACCCTACTACTCCTCCAGCTCTGTCTGCTGGCAGCAGGCGATTTCACCGGTGCCACTTCAGCACTGGCCGCGCCCCTCCAACAGGCTCCAACGGTGACCGAGGTTGATCCCCAATCCGGACCCAACGACCTCGACACGCCCATCGTCATCAGCGGCACCGGTTTTGTCAATGGAGCGACGGTGTCGCTGGATGGCATCTCGTTGGACGACGTGGAGTGGGTCAGCAGCTCGGCGCTGAAGGCAACCGTGCCGTGGGGGATGGACCCTCGTGTCTACACACTGACCGTCACCAACCCAGGCGATCAATCAGGCAGCCTGCCCAGCGCTTTCGAGGTGGAGCCGGGCATCGACGTGTGGAACGCCGGTCAACTCTATGGCGGGCATGTCGAGCACATCGCCATCAACCCGCTGACCACCACCACGCTCTATGCGGCCTCGCCGCAGGTGGGTCTGTTTCGCAGCCGGGATGGTGCAGAGAACTGGTCATTCATCCATGCCCCGTATGCGAAGCAGGTGGCGATAGATCCCATCACCCCAACCACAATTTACATGCGCAGTGGGTTCCTACTGCGTTCGGACGATGAGGGGCACAACTGGAGGCGCCTTGACGTCCCTGGGGAGGTTGCATACCCGCATCCCACCACATCCGGCACTGTGTACGCTAGCGGCAAGGGAGACAATGCTGGTCTGTGGAAGTCAGACAACTACGGTCAGACGTGGCTGACCGTCACAACTGGACTTACCGATGCACAAGTGTCTGGGCTGGTCTTTCACCCCACGCATCCCCTGACCGTGGTCGTGGGAACCGAGAATGGCAATCTCTTTCGCACTACCGACGGCGGCAGCAACTGGACGCACGCTTCGCAACCGGTGCAGTATGTTCAAGCCCTGGCCTTCAACCCCTTTGGCGAGCACGAACTGTGGGTCTCCGACTGCTGCTTCTGCCAACCCCCTGTCACCCTCAAGAGTACGAATGTGGATTACACCGAGTGGATTACCGTTGCAGACCCCGTGGGATCGACGCCCTCGGAATACATCGTCTTCCCGCCTCTCGCTTGGGGAGACACGTACTCAAATACGATCTTCGCTTCCGAGTGCTGGGCAGCCGCGTACAAGTCAACGGATGGGGGCGACAACTGGGAGGACTTTGGGCCAGTCACCGGCACGAAGGACATCGCCTTGCACCCCACGAACCCTGACATCATCTATACGGTAAGTGATTGGGCGGGCGTCACCAAGAGCACAGATGGGGGCGCAACCTGGCAGCCGGCCAACAACGGCTTGACAGCCATAGTCCCCGTCCAACTCGCAGCCGACCCGTACCAACCGGACGTCCTGTACGCAGTCGTGGACCGCCTCCGGGATGGGCTCTACAAGGGAACACGAGGAGGCGCGGCGTGGCGGTTCCTGGAAATCGCGGGAGGAATAGCAACCTCCGTCTTGGTCGACCCCTTCACCCCCGACCGCGTCTACGTCGGTGGGGACTGGAGCGACACAGGGCTCGGAGTGTACCGTGACGACGGTGACGAGACCTGGCCCCCATCGCTGTCGCTCTTGATCCGCCTGACGAATGCACAGGGGGGCCGCAGGATCACGCACTCTCGGTCGAGGTGATACGCGCTCACCCCACGTACTCCGACACACTGATGGCCGGGATCGGTGGCTTCTGCAACAATTTCTCCATTAAGGCGGCCGGCATCTACCGCACCACAGACGGCGGGCTGGACTGAACCCTCATGGATGTTGGGCAGGTGATCAGCGAGGTCGCCGACCTCGCCTACGACGCCCAGACGCCGACGATAATCTACGCCGCGACAGAGGGAAGCGGCATGTTGAGAAGCACTGATGGTGGGACAACCTGGGCGCCAATGGGCGAAGGCATTCAGGCGTTGGGCTGGGTCAGAAGCATCGCCGCGGAGCCAAGCCCGCCTTATCGCGTCTTCGCCTCGACAGAGGCAGATGGCCTGTACGTCTCCGAGGATCATGGGCTGTGGTGGGCGAAGGCTGATGCTTCGCCCGAGGGGTTTGTGATCAACCAAATCCTCTGCACGGACGACAAACCGTCGCTGCTCTACCTGGCTACGAGTGATGGGCTCTGGCGGTCCAGAGACGGCGCCCAGACGTGGGCCGGGTGGGAGCGGGCCGCGGGATCGCTGGGGCACGTCCCTGTCTACTCCCTGGCCCAGGTGGCGACGGACGATCGGATAATCCTCTACGCGGGTACAACAGGCGGGTACGTGGAGAGCACCGAGGCACTGGCGCTGGCGAGCAATGGCGACACTCTGGTCAACGCGGGCGTGTATCGGTACACGACGCGGCGCAACCCCAGGTTCTGTCTCCCCCTGGTGCTGAAACGCTACCTGCAATAGCGGAGGCTTGATAGCCAGCGGCGAGATGTGGAGCACCGGGCCAATGAGGACGGCGCACTCCCGTTAGCATGGCACTTCCTCACCCTGTGAGCTTCGCCCCCCGCAGACGCGAGCTGTTGCTCATCACAAAGACGAAGCCGAAGGCCACTGCTCCGGCGGCCACGGCGCGAAGCGGCATCTCCGAGATGAGTGTGACCAGATTATCGTGCTAATGACCGCACACCTAGATGCTAGCCGCAACAATCCCTCGCCCTGAACTCCAACAGAACCCGATGCGCGGTGTTGCTCGGCCGCAAGGGAGCGTGACGTAAGGCTTACAGTGCCTCCAACACCCGGGATTGCGATTCTGTGTGCCTTGGCGTAGAATAGTCGCAGAAGCTGATTGCACGGGCGTGTGGCAAAGGCGATTTCTACTGCAACAGGAGGTCGTAGACCCTTCTGCACATCGGTGTCTGCACACTCCATGAACGGAGCAAGCGGTGGCGGTTGGCAGCCTTCCACCCTCGTGTACCCCCCACCGCGTCAAGAGAAACGGCCTTCAGCGGTTCCTGAGCCAGCGCAGGAAAGAGCAAGGCTCACAGATGATCATGGACCAGGTGAACCGGAGCCATCTAGTGCACAAGTCAACAACGAACATCGGACGAGATATGTCTTCACTCGCGGCTTACTTCGAAGATCACAGCGAGGTGGTGTCAGCGTACCTGTTCGGTTCCACTGCCCACCAACGACAGGATTCGCTCAGCGATGTAGACATTGCCGTGCTGCTTGGAAATGATCTGGAGAAGGAAGACATCTGGAGACTGGAGAAAGGAATCGCCCGCGAGATCGGCGATGTCCTGCACCATGGCAGGGTCGATCTTCTGGTACTCAATACTGCTCCTCTAGCGGCCAAGTACGAGGTCATCTCCACAGGACGGCTTATTTGCACCAACGATGACAACCGAAGAAGGAACTTCGAAATGCTGACTGCCCACCAATACTGGGATTTCAGAAGATACGAAGCCAAATACTCACGGCACCTGTTAGAGAGGATCAAGGAGAGATTCAGTGAAGCTGAACGTCAAGAGCATGACGCTGCGCTTGGCAGAATTAGACAAGTACATAGCCAGGCTGAAGAAGGCGCAAGGTCTATCCCTTGAGGAATACGAAGCAGACGACTTCGTGCAAGGTGCTGTGGAACGGTTCTTCCAGGCAGCCATCGAGTGCTGTCTGGACATCGCCCATCACATCATCTCCACTTACGGGTTCCGGCGACCCTCTGAGAGAAGGGATATCTTCATCATCCTGGCCGAAGCCGGCTACTTGGAAGAGAGCTACGCCCGAGACATGGTTGAAATGGTTCAACTCAGGAACAGACTAGTTCATCTGTACTGGGACATCGACACCCAGAAGATGCACTACTACTTGCAGAATGATGTCACACTCCTGGAAAGGTTTCGAGCCTTTACCCTCGCTGTGATTGAGGACGCGCACGGACAGCACTGACGCTGACCACGACGGAGGCCATCTAGACAGACAGTTTCACCCCTCGCAGTCGCAGGCTATTGCTCACCACGAAAATGGAGCTGAAGGCCATGGCCGCCGCCGCCATCCAGGGCACCAATATCCCCGCGGCGGCGATGGGTATGCCCGCCGTATTGTAGGCGAAGGCCCAGAAGAGGTTGCCCTTGATGGTGCCCATGGTCTTCCTGCTGAGCAGAATCGCCTCGGGAACGCCGCGCAGGTCGCCTCGCATGAGCACGATGTCTCCCACCTCCATCGCCACATCGGTGCCGGTCCCGATGGCGATGCCGATGTCAGCTTGAGCCAGCGCCGGTGCGTCGTTGATCCCATCGCCCACCATGGCCACCACATGCCCTTGGTCTTGGAGCTTCTTCACCTCTTGAGCCTTGTGCTCGGGCAGAACCTCCGCCAGCACCCGATCAATGCCTACCTGGTCAGCTATGGCCTGAGCCGTACGCTCGTTGTCCCCGCTGATCATCACCACCTCGAGGCCCATCTCCTGTAGGCGCGCCACCGCCTCCTTCGAGCCCTCTTTGACGGTATCAGCCACTGCCAGGATGCCTTCGACTCTATTGTCCAGCGCGAGGAGCACAGTGCTCTTGCCTTCCCTCTGCAACCGATCCACTGCGTCCTCCACATGGCTCAGGTCGATGCCATACCCGCTCATCAGGCCGCGATTGCCCAGGAGAATCCTCTGTCCGTTCAACGAAGCCTGGATCCCCTTGCCAGCCAGGGCCTCGAACTCCTTGACCTCCTCCAGCGCCAGTCCGCGTAGCTGCGCAGCCCCCACGATGGCCTCTCCCAACGGGTGTTCGGAGCCGCGCTCCGCACTGGCTGCCAGGCGCAACACCTCGTCCTCGTCGAGTGCGCTGGCAGCCAACACGTCTGTCACCTCTGGCTCACCACGCGTGATGGTCCCTGTTTTGTCCAGTACCACCGTATCCAGCGTGCCCGCCCGCTCCAGGCTCTCACCACTCTTGATCAGAATCCCCCTCTCCGCACCCCTGCCGGTACCGACCATCACAGCGGTGGGAGTAGCCAGGCCCAGCGCGCAGGGGCAGGCGATCACCAGAACTGCCACCATGTTGATCAAAGCCCTCTCCAGCCCTACTCCACCGAGGAAGAACCAGCCCGCGAAAGTGAGGAAAGCCACTGAGATGACCGCCGGCACGAAGATGCCCGCTACCTTGTCGGCCAGCCGCTGCACGGGAGCCTTGCTCCCCTGGGCTTCCTCCACCAGGCGAATGATCTGTGCCAGGACGGTATCCTTGCCCACCTTGCTGGCCTGGAACCTGAAGCTGCCCATCTTGTTGATGGTGGCCCCTATCACCTCATCGCCGATCTCCTTGCCCACCGGCAGACTCTCACCGGTGATCATGGATTCGTCAATCGCAGAGCGCCCCTCCACCACCACACCATCCACGGGTATCTTCTCCCCTGGCCGGACGATGACCACGTCGCCCACCTGCACCTCCTCTACGGGAAGGTCCACCTCTTCGCCATTGCGAATCACACGTGCTGTGCGGGCTCGCAGGCCCATTAGCCTCTTAATGGACTCCGAAGTGCGCCCCTTGGCCTTGGCCTCCAGGTACTTCCCCAGGACGATGAGGGTAATGATCATCGCCGCCGTCTCATAGTAGACGTGCCCGCCAGTCAGGAAGGTCGCCGCCAGGCTGTAGAAATAGGCCGCAGAGGACCCCATGGCAATCAGGGTGTCCATGCCCGCGGTCCTCTGCTTCAGCGACTTCCATGTACCTCGATAGAACTGCCAACCCACGTAGAACTGGACCGGGGTAGCGAGAGCCAGCAGAATGTATTTCCTCAGCGCGAAATCCGGCAGAAATCCCAGATCTGTGCCCATGGAAAGCAGAAAGGTGGGGATGGTGAAGACCAAACCAACAATCAGTAACCGTCTTTGTCGCCTGATCTCCTCTTGGCGGGCCTGGGCCTCCACGTCTTCAGCCCTCATCTCCCCTTCTAGCTCTATCACGCCATAACCCGCGTCCTCCACCGCCTCCTTCAAGGCATTGAGACCGGCCAGGGAAGGTACGTACTCCACGGTCGCTTTCTCGGTGGCCAGGTTGACATTGACGCTCAATACCCCGTCCACCTTCTTCAGGGCTCGTTCGACGTTCCGTACACAGTTGGCGCACGTCATGCCAGTGATGGGCAACTCCACCTTGGCGGTCGCCACGTCGTAACCCGCATCTCTGATAGAACTAACCAGGACCTCGCCTCTCACCAGGCCTGGATCATAGGTCACAATGGCCTTCTCGCTGGCCAGGTTGACCCTTGCCTGCGTGACACCCTCCGCCTTGCCCAGACTCCGCTCTATGGTCAGCGCGCAGTTAGCACAAGTCATCCCCATTACCGGCAACGCTATCTCTTTCTCAGCCATTTCAGCCTCCCACGGCGTCCCTCTGTATCCCCTAGCTTCGATCTGCGAAGGCACAGAAATCTCAGCCCGTTGCTGGATACCCTATCTCTTCCAGCAGCTTCTCCAGCCGCACCAGTGCTGCCTCGTCGTCATAGACGACAGTGACCTCTTTGCTGTCCACGTTGCCCGTCACGTCCTGCACGCCAGCAACGCCTCCCACCTCTCGCTGGATCGTGGCGACGCAGTGGGCACACGAGATGTTTGGAATGGTATAGATCTTGCTCGACATTCTAAGCCTCCCCTCAGTACGATATCACTCAAGCTTTGCCAGAAGCACCGCCCGGAGCGAGACAGCACCATTGCCAGTAAGCGATCACACTAGATGAGCGGTGCTACAGACTAGTCGCGGTCTCAAACACCTCCAGAAGCTCGCCGATGACTCGCTCTCGCTCTTTCGGCTGCTCGCTGCGGATGGCCGTGGTCACGCAGGTCTGCAAGTGGTTCTCGAGTATCGCGCTGCTCACCTTGTCCAGAGCGCGCTGCACCGCAATCACCTGCTTGATCACATCAATACAGTACTCGTCTCTCTCCACCATGCGCTCTATGCCTCGCACATGGCCCTCTATGCTCTTCAGCCGGTTGACTATGTGCTTCTTCGTCCCTTCATCCATGCCGCCTCCCCTCTTCACCCCACCCCAAGGGGGAGGGGTTCCCTCTTTATTATACTGGAAGTCTTGCCCTCTGTCAAGCTTGACAGTCCCGCACAAACCTGTTACAATTATCCTAACTGGGATAGTTATCCCAGACCACCTTAACAAGAGGATCAGTCACGGGCAGGCAAGGGGACCGCCGCTGGGATCTGCGTCCCAGAGGAACCTCCCGACTCCCAGCCCTCTCGCGGGCACGGTCACTGGACGAAACAGCAAGTCCAGGCAGGGTACACCCTGACGACAACTGCAACAGAGAGGAAACCAGCCCTCAGGAACCAGCGTACTGCCGGTTCCTGAGGGTAATGGCTGAAAAGGTGGTGTAAGAGACCACCAGCGTCGTCGGTGACGGCGGCGGCTAGGCGAATGTCTGACTGGGAGCAAGGCAGGCGGGGTGGGTTCTCCAAGGAGAGCTCGCTCCTGTCGCAGTGATGGC
>Ga0209979_1001493_pt1 | contig 25455 bp, 19 predicted proteins | sample AnhtaG_FD_183114 | JGI IMG/M metagenome (GOLD analysis project Ga0209979, IMG submission 183114) | Deep subsurface microbial communities from Anholt, Denmark to uncover new lineages of life (NeLLi) - Anholt_01485 metaG (SPAdes) (version 2) | ecosystem: Environmental > Aquatic > Marine > Oceanic...
TGGCCGCCATCGCCATCGCCGGTTGGTCCGTCCTGTAGGTCCCCTCGTAGACCAGATTGCCCAGCTTGTCCGCCTTGTAGCCTCTGATGAAGGCGTAATCAGGCTTTATCGGATTCTCGAAGAGATACTCCTTGCCATTGATAACCCTCTTCTCCTTCCCTTCCTCCAGGATGGTTCCCACGCCAACAGGGTTATAGATCCCGCCAAGTCCGGCAGCGCCAGCATACAGCCTTGAAGCCAGGGTGCCATGGCTGGTAAGCTCTACCTCCAACCCCTTATCCACGTATTCTTTCACAAAAGCGCCAGCACCCAGTCGCTGGATACCTACCACGGGCGTTATCAGCTTCTTCAGTTGGGGAAGCAGGGCAGTCGGCATGGTAACCTCTTCCTCGCTGAAGACAATCAAGGGTACGAAGTTGTGAGTGACGATGGTAAGGTCCTTTACGCCCTTCCTCTTGATGGCGGCGATCAGGTTCTGAGGAGTGGCAGCAACCCCCCAAGATTCCATAGCGATAGAAGCGCCGTCAGGGATATCGGCTACCGCCTCATCGAAACTGCCAAAAACCTTGTTTAGCATCTATGGCTCCTCCTTGCCGCAGGCTTTACCCATTTTCATAGCCCCCAAGGGTCGCCGAAAAGGCGATGTCAGATCAAAGGAAACGCTATCGAGGGCGTCGGTGCCGTCCCAGGAAATCGAGGACAGCTTTGTTCACCTCCCCCAGCGCCTCGCCTGTGAAGCCGTGGCCCACGTTCTCGAAGACGATGAGTTCGGCACCTGGGATTCTGGAGGCAATAATCCTTGAGTTTTCGACAGGAATCAGCCTGTCGGCAGTCCCAGCCATGACCAAGGTGGGGGCCTTGATCTCGGGGAGGCGCTCATAGGCATTGAACCCCTTTATTGCCTCCCCCTGCCTCTCAAAACCATGGGGTGGCGTGGGATACTCCAGAACCCTCGCGATGAACTCACCTATCAGCTTAGTGTTCTTGTCGATGAACTCCTGGCTGAAGAGGAAGGGAAGCAATTCCCTGGCCTGCTCTTCGAGAGTGAGGTGCTTTCTGCGCTCTGTGTCGAATAGGAAGGTCAGCGCTTCCTGGTCGGCAATGACAGCATTTCTCCCCCCAGGGCTGGTGCAACCCAGAATGAAGCTTATCACCCTATGGGGGTAGCGAAGGGCAAACTCCTGGGCGATCATACCCCCCATGGAGACGCCAAAGATGTGGGCGGCATCGATTCCGATGGCATTGAGCAGCCCCGCGGTATCCTCCGCCATCATCTCCATGGTGTAGGGGCTATCAGGCTTGTCGCTCCGGCCGGCTCCCCTGTTGTCGAACGCGATCACTTGGTACTCCTGGGAAAAGACGGCGATCTGCGGGTACCACCAACGAGTGTTAGCCCCGTAGCCCATGATCAGGAGCAGAGGCTCGCCTTCCCCATGGATCTCGTAATACATGTTGAGATCGCCAACCTTCACTGTAGGCATTTCGCTCTCATTACTTTCAATCAGAGACTTTGAGAAAGTCTCAAACGCGAGGTCACTATTAAGCAGGGATATGCTCTGGCGATCTTACCAAGTGCATCCTCAGCGCTCCAGGTTCACAAACCAGGGTGCATACCCCACAACCCCAGCACTTCTCAGGGTCGACCACAGCCTTCAACCGCTTGGAGGTCTCCACCTTCTGCATCTCAATAGCGTCAAACTGGCAGCGATCTACACAGTCCTGGCACCCATTGCATAGCTCAGGGTCGACTCGGGCCTCATAACGGCTCTTGGCGAAGATTTCATCGTTCGGTACCTGGCGTATGTCAGCATAATGCCAAACCGTGCAGCAGCATCTACAACAGCTACACAGTGCATAAGGCTGAGCCGCTTCGATTTTGGCATGGTTCACCCATTGATGCACCAATCCATCCTGTTCATTCTTGTCGAGGATGGCCATAGCTTCGTCCACCGATATACGCCGCCCATGTCCTCTGCTCAGAGAGTACTCTGCTGACTTCGCGAACTGCAGGCAATTAGCATCCGCGTCTGACTTACTGCAAGGCGTGCCTATCATCCTCATGTGCTTGCGACATGAGCAGGAGACAACCGTGATCAGAGGCTGAACCCTAACAATCTCCCTCGCATCTTCATAGGGCAATACCTCAGGGATGTCCAATATAGCCCTGTATGCTGGGACGATCCTGAGGCCCTGAATTCCCATTGCCTTGAGGTTATGCCACCGTTGGGCAGTCATGTCGGCGTAATCCGTCCGCTTCCAATCGTCCCACAGCCGGAAAAGCTCTTTGGTCTCTGCCTGGGTGTACAGGTCCAGTCCCATTAACGACTCGGTCACCTCCCATAGACGTTCTGCGTATTTGCAGAACATATAGTAGTCAGGGCTCTTGTAGTCCCTGGGAACAACCACGCCCTTTCGATGCAGCAGCTCCAGGTTTTCCTTCACCGCAGTCAGTTCCAGGCCGCTCTTCTGGGCCACCTCTTCAGGCGACCCTGGCAATAGGGCTACCATCTCAGCCTGCGCCGGCGTCATGAGGAACCGAAGCACACGAAGATATGGGTGAGAATCGGCAAAGCCGTGCTTCTCACCCAAGAAGGTATAAGCATCGCTAAACTCGGCCATTTCTTCCCTCTTTGCGGTTTATCTCGTGCCCCATATCATCCTGGGGCGATTGCATCGCCCGGTCAGGTTGCAGCTTCTTTGCACCCATTTGCTTGACGGCGTCCCTCCAGGCCTAGGGAACGATGGTAGACCTGGAAACCAGCCCCTTATCTTGATTCTCAAAGGCCTCGTTGATTTCCTCCAGAGGGTAGGAACGAGCGAGGATCTTGTCAAAGGGGTACTTATCCTTGGCCCGGCTAAGGAAGTCAAGGGCCTTCTTCAAGGCGGCTGCACTGTATAACATTACACCCACTATGCTCTTGTTGTCCATCACCAGCTTGGAGGGTTCAGCCTCATAGGTCATTCCAAAACTGACGTTGCCAATCTCCAGGTAGCGCCCCCCGTAGCCCAGCATGTCTATGCCTTCAGGAATAACGTGGGGGAAGCCCACGAGCTCGGCGACGACATCCGCTCCCCAGCCCCCGGTTAGCTCCTTTACCTTTAGCCACCGTTCCGTTGGGGTCTTAATCTCCCTGAAGTCGATCAACTCATCGGCGCCGAAGGCTTTGGCCAGCTCCAGGCGCTCGTCGATGCCATCGACGACGATGACCTTCTCCGCCCCCATGTCCTTAGCTACGGCAGTAGCGTAGATGCCCAGGCCTCCTGCCCCCTGGATGACGATGGTCTCCCCAAAACTAAACCCCACTCTCTCCAGGCCATAGATAACCTGTGAGAGAGCGCAGTTGGCAGGGGCTACCATGTCGTCCGTGACGTCGTCAGGCACCTTGAAAACCGTGTAACCGGGAGGCAGATAATGGTAGTCGGCATAGGTGCCCAAGAAGTGAGGGGGCTCCTCGCAGGGGCCTACCACGGCGAGGGGAGCGATGGGGCACGCGGCGTCCTCTCCTCTCAGGCATGCCCGGCAGCGCCCACAGGGGCGGAAATAACGGTGGACCACCCGATCCCCCACCGCCAGGGGCTCGCCCGCCGAGTCGGTGACAATGCCCTCCCCCAGCTTGGCTACGGTGCCTGTCATCTCATGACCCAGGATTGCCGGTAGGGGTGCTCCTAGCGCGGTGAGGTTAACATCCCCCCGCCACATGTGAAGATCGGAGCCACATATGTTAGCCCTTCTTACCTTGATCAGGATGGCCCCTGGCTCTGGTTCAGGCACCGGATATTCTTTGATCTCCATGGGCTGGCCGAATTCTTTGTAGACCGCTGCTCTACCCTTCTCAACCATCGACAAACCTCCCTCTTGCTCTCAAAGAGCGATTAGATTGGGGGAAGAGGCCATGAAGAGGTTCAGGGCCTCTTTAGCTGAAAGTTCTTAAATGCCTTTACCACTTCGGTAACCGCTTTTTCGACAGGTATCCTTTCTATGCTTGAAGCCCCGACAAAACCCGCTGCCTCCGTATGCTCGTAAAGATATCTGGTGTCCTCAGGGGCTGCAATTGGCCCGCCGTGAGCCAGACAGATGATATCTGGATTTACTTGCCTGGTTGCCTCGATCATCTTCTGCACGGTGGCAGCTGCATCCTCCAGAGGTGCTGCAATCGCATCAAAACCAACCAGACCCCCAGCAGTTCCCCCTGCATGAGGAACCATGCAGTCAACTCCCGCTTCGGCCATCGCCCGTGCGTCTTGTGGGAAGAATACGTATGCCATGGTGAATACGCCCATATTTCGAGCTACCCGTATCAGCTCGATCTCCCTGGAGAATCCTATCCCTTCGGCCTCCCTATTCTTACGCCAGGTTTCGTCCTCAAAAAAGCCGTACGTGGGAAAGTTGATTATGCCCGAGAATCCGGTATCGGCGAACCTCCGCACCAGTTCGGCCAGGTCCCTGCCAGCGGGGGGCTCGGTTGCATCGATGCCGGCGATGATCGGCGTGTCTTTCACCACATTCTGTATTTCTTCATACATCTCCAGGGTTACTGTATTAGAGTTCTCAACTATGGTAGTCTGAAACCCTCTTATCCTTGCCTTCCCTGAACTATAGACCATTATGAGATCGGCTCCTCCGAGCTCGGCGCACTTGGCTATGATACCCACGCTGCTGCCGGCGGCGATGATCGGCTTTCCCTCCTCACTGGTCTTCCTGAGCCTTCTTATAATTTCCTCTCTGGCAAATCTCTTCCCCATTCTAAATACCTCCCCTTCCGGTCATCTTGTCATAGGTATCAACCACCCTTTTGGCAAACTCATCATCGTTAATGTGTGCGTCGACCTCCACAATTTCGACGCTTTCCTTTACAGTATCCTTGATCACTTGGGCAAACGCTCCATCGGCTACCGGGTCGAAGAAATGCTGGCCCTCGGCGTCAACCGACGAGAAACCCCGGAGCGGGATGACTATGGCAACCGGTCCCGTTGCCCTGTTTGCTCTCCTAGCTACGATCTTAGCTGCCTTCCCCACCTCCTCCTTGTTGGTTCTTGCCAGCACCCTGTCCGGTCCATGAGCGTGCAGTATTCGCTCCTTGTATTCTGGTGGAACAGTCTCCTTTGTACCTGTTAAGATGAGCATGTCCAGACCGCCGGGGACGATAACCTGGGGTAGTCCCTTTTCGCCCGCAAGGCTGAGCCTGCCTTCCGCCAGTTCCTCCGGCAGGTGATAAGTCAGCGGTATCATGACCTCAAAGGTCGTCAGGTCTATGATTCCGCTGATTCTGCCCTCTTGCACTAGCTCGTCCAATACCTGTGTGTCCACATGGAACACTATGGGGTCGTATCCCTTCTCTTCAAGCAGAGGCTTGATCTTCATGACCGCGGGGGTGGTAACCCCGAGAGCAGTTATTCCAATCAAAGGCTTGACCTGCCCTGGTACTTCCGCTTCCACCATGCCTACGATTGCCCCGGCTGCGCTAGCCAGCGTCTTTCTCATCACTGAGTTAAGACCCAGTATGTCCACGGGAGCCTGCATAATGGCTATGTCCTTGTGGCCGACGAACTGGAGCTCGAACCCTGTGCTCACCATGAGCTTGGGCACACCGATGGGCAACACGCTCATGCCCGCTGTTCCGATGGCAGACCCTGTTGACCCACCCAGCGACATTATGCCGTCCAGCTTCCCCGCAGCGTGGAGCTCCTTGACTATCTCCTGTACCCCTTTTATCATTACATTCGTTCCCTCTGTTCTATCAGCGCCCTTCTCCGCTGCCTCGACCAGCTCTCGGAGGCTTTTACCACCGGCTTGGGCAACTTCCTCCCTAGTGATATCAGCTTTGATTAGAGGCTTGCCCAAAACGCCTACATCTATGACTATCGTGTTATGTCCCCTTCTTTCTATCTCCTCCTTAATGAATTCAGTCTCCTCTCCCTTGGTGTCCAGGGTGACTGGAATCACGATCGTCTTAGGCATATGACTACCCTCATTGTAATTACCCTTCAGATCTGGCGCGCGATGCGCGAGCCGCCGTGGATCGCCTCCATTATCTTGCCTGGCTTCACGCAGTCTCCAATGGTATATACCTCTGGGATTTCGCCTCTCAGCTTTTCACCAAGCTCATTATTGGATCTATAGCCGACGGCAAGTACTACAGTATCCGCCTCTATGACCTGCTTGTTCCCATTGATATCGACGGCAACCACGCCCTTATCTGTAATCTCTTTGGCTGTAGTGTTGATTAGTATCTCAATGCCGAGCTCAGCCAGCTTATCCAACAGATAGAAGCGACTGAACATGTTCACATCCACTGCCACGCCATATAACATCTCTACAATAGTCACCCTCTTCCCCTGCTCAGCTAGGAACCAGGCAAGCTCGCTTCCAACCTCGCCTCCGCCAACCACGACAACCTTCTCACCAGCTTCCTTTTTCCCAAGCAATATCTCGCTAGCGGTAGCGACGTTGCCCCCCTTAACCCCTGGGATCTCTGGAATGATAGGAGAGGCTCCCATTGCCAGAATCACAACATCTGGTTTCAGTTCCTTGATCAATGCTGGCGTAGCTTCTCTTCCAAGCTCAATCTTCACTCCCAGCTTCACGACTTGGTTCTTGAGGTACTCCACGAGGTCTTTGATCGCATGCTTGAATTGAGGCGCCGAAGCTGGCACTAATTGACCTCCCAGGCTCTCTCCCTTCTCATATATGGTTACGTTGTGGCCCCTGAGTGAGGTGACCCTTGCTGCCTCCATGCCTCCGGGGCCGCCGCCGACAACGACCACTCTCTTAGCCTTCGCTGCTGGTTCAATCTTGTATTCTCGTTCTCTTCCCAGGGCTGGATTCACTACACAACTTACGCGCCACATATGAGACGAACTGCCACCACAGCCCTCATTGCAGGAAAGACAGGGACGGATATCATCCAATCTCCCTTCGGCTGCCTTCTTTGGCAACTCAGGATCTGCAAGGAGAGGCCTACCCATGGCGATCAGGTCTGCCTTTCCTTCTTTGAGGACCTCTTCGGCCAGCAGTGGATTGCCGAGCTTACCGGCGACGATAACCGGTATGTTGACAACCTTCTTGATCTCTGCTGCCAGAGGCACATTGCATCCCGCGGGCATGCCCATCGCGGGAAATATCCTGCTATACCAGGGTAGCGATTCATAAATGCCCGCCGATATGCTCAGGGCATCCACTCCAGCGGATTCCAACCTCTGGGCAATAAGCTTACTGTCCTCCAGTGTCAGGCCTCCCTCTATATGCTCGTCTCCATTGAGCCTGATGATTATGGGGAAATCAGGGCCAACAGCTAGCCTTACCCCCTCTACAATTCTGAGGGCGAATTTCATCCTACCCTCGAAATCTCCGCCGTACTCATCCGTGCGCTTGTTGGTGTAGGGGGACATAAACTGAGTGATCAGGTACCCATGAGCACCCTGAATCTCCACGGCGTCGAATCCAGCCGCTTTGGTGAGCGTTGCCCCCATGACAAATTTCCCTATTAATCCCTCGATTTCCTCGATTGTCAATTCCCGAGGCATTTCTCCGCCGGTGGGTAGGCAGGGGATTGCTGAGGGTGCCACAAGCTGTTGCCCTTCGGCGCTTGTCAATGATGAGCCCTGCCTCCCGGTATGCTGTAGCTGGGTGGCGATCTTGACACCATAAGGATGAACCGCTTCCGCCAGATCGTGCAGACCGTGGACGAATTTCCATTCGTCTGCACGTATAGGACTGGTGCCAGCCTTGCCCACTGGCCAATCGATGCAGGTGTTCTCGATTACAATGAGGCTCACCCCGCCCTTGGCTCTTTCCACGTAGAAATCTATCAATCGCTCGCTCACTGCGCCGAATTCAGTTCCGAACTTTGTGTTCAAGGCCGGCATTATCATCCTGTTCTTGAGCTCCAGTTTGCCTATCTTGACCGGCTCGAACAGTTTTTCCAACTTGGCCATCGCTGGCACCTCCCTTGTTTATTTGCTCTACATTGCTCTAGGATCTTCCACGCTTGATTACTCCCCTCGTTGGATAAGCTCTCTCCAGGTAAACCTCGGCTTGTATCCAAGTTCCTTCTCAGCTTTTGAGATATCGAAGAGCGCCTTCCTTTTGTCAATCAAGAATTCATTTTCATTCGAGATCGATTTAACGTCTGGATAATATCGCCTTACCAACTCCAGTGAATCTAATTCTGAGAATACGTCCGGTGCACCAATATCATAAACTTCGTGTTCTATATCCCTCTTTTCCAAGGCTAATCGATAAGCCTGAGCGACATCCCTTGGGTCGACATAATTCCAGATCCAATCGCTAAATAGCTCAGGCCTCCCGACGTTAGGGAGGAAACCTTTAAGTTCCTCTTCGAAGTAGACTGTTGCCATGCGAAGACAAACAGTAGATATGTCATATCTTTGGGTATATGCATAACAAAGCTTCTCAGCGATAAGTTTGCTCAATCCATATGCGTCATCGGGCTTGCAAGGATGCTTTTCGTCAATCGGAAAGTAATCTGGAGTAAACCGTTTTTTCCAAAAGATGAACCCAACAGCACAAAGACTACTTGCGCAAATCACCTTCTTTATATCATTCCTCACTGCGGCTTCCAGAACGTTGAAGGTCCCCATAACATTTATTTCCATGATCTTTTGATTATCTCCTGTATAGAAAGGGATTGCTGCCAAATGAACGATAGCCTCGGTATTCCTTGTGGCTTCTTCCACTTCTGCCGAGTTCCTCAAGTCTCCTTTGATGAATCTATGTGTACCGTTTTCCGGTTCCACTGAATCGAATACCGCTACCTCATGTCCTGCCTTTTCCAGTTCTGGAATAACAAATCTCCCTACCCTACCTGAGCCACCAGTAACAAGGACCTTCATGCCTTCCACCCCCTTTTCAATCCACCATTATCTGGCCGCCATTCACGTGAATGGTCTGGCCGGTGATAAACCGGGCAGCATCCGTCACCAAGAACAAAACTGCATCCGCTATCTCCTCAGGCTCCGCCAATCTCCCAAGGGGCACGCTGCCTTGATAATATGCTGCCGCCAGTTCCCACAAGCCCTCGTGCATCGGTGTATTGGTCGGCCCTGGGGCCACGGCATTAACGTTTATCCCATAGGGGCCCAACTCCATAGCTAGCGACCTGGTAAAGGCCTGTACAGCCGCCTTTGATGCGCAGTAGTCGGCACCTCCCCCCGACAAGTTGCAAACAGAAGCCCTCGAAGACAAAGACGATCCCAGGTTCACAATCTTCCCGCTTCTCTGCTCAATCAGGTGTCGGGCCACAGCCTGGGAACAAAGGACAACCCCTTTGAGGTTTACCTCAAACGCCCTGTCGAGTTCCTCTTCCTTCATATCCATGACCGAGGACCTCGCAATGATTCCGGCATTGTTTATCAGGATGTCGATCTTGCCAAAGCTTTCGATTGTTTGTTGCACCATTTGTTCAACTTCTTCCCTGTCGGTTACATCGGTCTTTATGGCCATGGCCTTGCCGCCTGCGGATGCTATTTCACGCATCACTTCCTCAGCACCATCCAACGCTTGATCTGCAATGACCACATTCGCTCCAGATTCAGCCAGGTCCAAAGCTATAGCCCGACCTATTCCGCTAGCTGCTCCAGTTACTATGGCTACCTTGCCAGTAATATCAAATCGCTCGGAGACCCTGCTCGACTTCATTTCATCACACCTCCAATAGATTCTATCGAAGCACCACTGAATGAGATCGCTGAAATAGTCCTGATCGACCCCAACCAGGAAATCCCAAATACTAATTTCGTTGGCGTTTTACACTTGCCGATACCCCCTCATGCCAACCCCTTCTTGTTGAAGTAGAGGGCGTACCCACCTACTATCATCGCCAGGTCCATATCATCTAACTTTAGCCCGAAACTGCTGGTAACATACTCCCCGATCCTGAGGCTAATAGCCTCTGGGGTCTCGCCTGTCTTCAGAGCCTTGAGGATTATGTCGCCAAAGACGCGGGTGCTTTCTGCCGCCATCGAAATCAGCCTATCTGGCTCCCGCCCGACTCCGCCATGCGAATAGAAAAGCATACGGGCCCCCAGTTGCCTCAGCAACTCCATAGTCTCCAAGTAAAGCTCCTGGTCAAAGCTTGGCGGGGCAACAGCAGGCAACGGAAATAGTTTGTCACCCTGGCCCGGCAGCCCCAGGGCCTCACCACAGAAAATCCCCTCCACACCGCGGTCGAAGATGGCCATGTGGTGAGGTGCATGTCCCGGAGCATATATGATCTGCAGTTCTCTACCATTGATCGAGATTATTTCCCCATCCTCCGGGACCTTTATTTGAGATTCCGGGACAGGAACGATCGTGCCGAAGCGGTCCTCGAAGTCGGGGCCGAAAACCATCTTGGTACTCTCGATAAGGCGAGAGGGGTCAACGGCGTGCTTTAGCCCGGCGGGGTGAACAAGCACGCTCGCCTGGGAGAAAAGCTGGGCCAGGGTCCCTGTACCTCCTGCGTGGTCCACGTGGATGTGGGTGGGAATGATATAGGCCAAATCCTTCATCCCCAAGTAGCTCATCCCTTCGCGAATCCGGGGAACAGCGGCTGCGGGGCCGGGCTCTATCAAAACGCCCTCCGACTCCTGGATAAGATATACTGCGAAGATAGTACTCATCCCCGGTATCGGCGTCTCAAGCCGATAGACCTTCTCAGCTACTTCCTCCATATTTGGCATAGCCTTCTCCATTGTTATTGTTGCCTGCCGCCTGTCGTCACCGCGTGCCTTCCTCCTCTGGGGGCGCCGTGACACAGGATATTCTGGTTGTCACATTATCCTACTCATTTCACTGGTTGTAAAGCCTCTGATGGAAACTCAGGGCCCCTGACGGGGGGTAATGACATTAGCAAAGGCTGCGTGGCAAAACGGAACCTGGATAGATAGCGAAGCTGGCTTCCCCCAAGCAGGTTATGGAGCTGGGTGAAGTTCCAAGCAACTCATCAGTGGGAGGAGACTGGCAAAAAAGGAAGTCTTTCCACAGTCCCCCTGTATGTCGCTATCCGAGGTAGGGGGCCACTCTGCGCAAGACATGCGTCTTAAAGAGTCCAGGAAAGGTGCCATGAAATCCAATGTAAATCTTGTCGCTAAAGCAGTACAACCGTCTCGAAACGCTCTTTTTCTATAGCTTCCGTGATTCCCCTGGCTACTTATGCCACAGGTCCATATGTTTCCTGTGGGTTTCGTTCAACAGCTTGTCCAGCCCGTATTTATCGTAAAACTCTTCCTCCAGATGATGAACCTGCAGCCATTCGGGCATCACGATAGTATCAAAGGTGGCAGGAAATCTTCCAAAGGTGTCGAATATGTAGTTGCAGTAGTCTTTGACTATCTGAATGACCTCTTTGCTCGGCACTGGATATCCCGGCTGCACCTTCTTCCAGTCCTTGAAAGGCAGTATCCCACTGTAGTCAGAGGCAAAAGTCCCGCCACTGCCGTACTTCTTCTCAATGAAGGCATCTACGGCATCGTCCATGGTCTTGTAGTATGGTGGTTGGTAGCTTTCAAAGACGCCGTCCAGGCCCACGGGATTCAGGTTCAAAAGAGCCCCGCTTCCCTCCTTTGCCGTGTTATAACGAAAACCCAGACTTTGCAGCACTATTAGCCCTATGTATCCAGTCATAATAATTGAGCCAAGGCCCATAGCCTCTGCTACCAACTGCATGTTTTGCAACGCGTGGAACGGAGCAGCGAGATTGCCGACGAATAGGGTATATTCCAAAGTAGAAAGAGGGGCATCAACCCCCTTTAATGTTCCATTATCAATCCACTTCTTTATCCCTGCTGGGCCTCGTCCCTTAATGTCATCGAATACCTTGTAGCCTTCCCCCATAAACACGGTTATCACGGCATCAAGGTACTCTTCCGATATCTCCAGTACGGGCATGAATATGGTGGTGCCGGGCTTGTTGGTATTCCAGTGCACCAACCTCACCAACGCCTCAGGTATCATCTCGAATCTGCCATCCGAGAGCTTGATGGTATCCCGTGTGAAATATGTCCCTATCTTCTCCCAATCCTCCTCCGTTTCAATCTCCACGGCCTTCGACGCCCCCTTGGGGTCATAGACGAAAAGCCCCTCATCATTGTTGAACAAGAGTTTCATATTATGTACATTGCATTGGTAGGGAGTGGTCCTTCCTATCCAACTTGTCCACATACTCCCCTGCACGTCGTTAGTGGGCATATCACCTGTGATAGTCCCGGTTATCCCGGCACCCGCCCAGCAAAGGATGGCGGTCTCCACATCGTTCAGTGGCACCGGTGGATTCTTAGACGCGTGTGTAAGCGTCCCCTCCGCCATCTCACAGCCCAGGGGAAATCTGCGCGTTCTCCTGCGAGCCATGGCTTTGAGAAGGGGGTATTCAAAGAGCTCTCTCACTTCCTTCTTATCCTTCAGCATCTGTCTCCTCCTCTTCCTAGAACTTGGGTTCCCGAGGGGATCGTCTCCTTGCGAGGTTCATCTACCTGATTTCCTTCACCATCGAGCCTCTTGTCACATTGCAGGTCACATACACCTCACCCCCGTTCATCTAGCTAGGCCAGCTTCCGGTTAAACCACTAATCTTCTCCGAAATAGCCCTTTCTCCTTGCTTCAGCAACGAGCTCAGGCTCTGACCACCACTTTTCGATCCCCAGGTCCTCCGCTATGGTGTTGACGGCGTTGTAGCCCGGGCCAAAGACGACAAGCCCACCTGAATGGCAGCTTGCCCCGCAAATGTAGAGGCGCTCCACCGGCGTCCTATAGTGAGAGCACTCCTCATTAGGCCTGAGATACCCCATCTGCAGCGGCTGATATGCGCCCTGCTTGATCGATCCCTGAACCATGTCAGCATATTTGTTCGCGAAATCAAGAGGGGTCACAATGTAGGTCCATAGTATCTTGTCCGCCATGTTGGGGGCGTATTTCCGCAGCGTGGCCAGGCACTGCTCTTCGTGCTCCTCTTTAAACTTAAGGTCGTACCACTTCTCAGCGCCTTCCTTGAGATTAAAAGGCGCCATCTCAGAGACAACGCCGGTATGCCTTCCCGGAGGAGCCTGGCTCGGGTCATGTACTGTAGGGAAAGCACAGTTGAAGCCAACCTTTGACGGCAACTCGCCTCTATCTATGGCCAGCCAGTGATCTATCAGGTCTTCCGGTGTCTCGTAGCCCAGGACGTACATAAGTGCGTTGTTGATGTCGTGGTCGCCATTAGTAGCAGCGAACTTTGGTGCTTCCTCCAACGCCAAATGGACTGAAAATAGACTCCACTTCTCCCAATTCCAGTCCTTGATCCTATCCACAAAGTGTTGGGGCAGGTTTTCCTCGCCCACCAGTTTCAGAAAGGTCTGGTGGGGGTCTATGCTGCTGACCACAGCCTTCTCTGCCTCATACACGGTGCCATCTTCAAGCTCTACCCCCTTTGCGGCTCCATCCTCCACTATGATTCGCTTGATCCTTATGCTGCCCCTCAGATGCCCGCCGCCCGGCTCCTGGATTACCCTGGCCAGCGCATTGCTCAGCCGGTGTGAACCCCCAAGGCAAAGCCTGGTGTTGACCGGACGGTTCAACATGAGGGGAACGAGATAACCAATGCCCTCAACATCGTGCTCCAACCCCCAGTGACAGGCAAGGTAAAGCATCAATGTCCTCACTCTTTCGTTCTCGAAGAGTTCATCTACGATCGTTTTCGGGCTCTTAGGTGTAAGCTCGGATATCTCCCTGCCTACTTCGGTGCGCTCCAGCGCCAGCACCTGCTCCAGGGCAGCAACAGGCCGGGCATAGGTTGCGGGCGCGAGAAACTCATCCATGTAGGTGTTAAACTTATGGTAGACTTCACGGTAGGTCTCAGCGTCCTTGCTGGAGAATCTGGCTATGGAATCGCACGATCTGTCCACATCAGAGTAGAGACAGAGGGCTTTGCCGTCAGCGAACGGCATCACCACCTGTAAATCAGGGTAAACATGCTTACAGCGGTACTCCTCCAGTTCCAGGTCTTCATATACGGGTGCATAATCTACCATCATGTGGTATATGCAATGGGTATTATGAATGAAGCCGCCTAGCGTTACCTCTTCCGTAGCAAGTCCCCCACCGACCTCAAGGTGCCTTTCCAGCACCAGCACCTTTTGCCCTGCTTTGCTCAAGTAAGCAGCCACGGTGAGGCCATTGGGACCGCCTCCTATAATGATGAAGTCATACCTTGTCATTTGCCTCTCCTCAAGTGCTATTTCTCGCTGGCCAAGCACCGGCCTACGGTCTGACTGCCCACTAGAACATGCGTGCCTGCTCCTCCCAGGTCTTCCTTAGGCCAAGACGCTGTGAGATTCTCTTATAGCAGTTGTATGCGGAAAAGCCTAGAGTCCCGGTGCCGCCGCAATGTTGGGAGCCCGAGGCCATCCAGAAGTCCTCAATGCCAGGAACTTGGTATTGGGCAAATTCCGGGATCGGCCTGAAGATGCTCCACTGGCTGGGACTTTGATTCGATGTATACATGCAACCGTCCACCCAGTTAGGGTTGTGCCCCGCGATGTCCCTGGGGGTAGGAATGTTGACAGCTATCACGTTGTCCCAGGTCATGTTTGGGGCATACTTCTGCCACTCATTTATGAAACGCTCACCTACCTCTTTTCTTACCTGTATCCACTCTCTCTCACTTAGGTAGCTGGCAGGAGGAGGGTGTCCCTCCGCCACAAGGGCGACGTGTTTCCCTGGGGGGCCATAGCTGGGATCCCATTGGGTAGTAGTGAGCTCGGACATGTATGTCTTTTCTGGCCATCGGCCCGGCCTGAGGTTGTGCATCTGGTAGCCATAATGCCGGTAAAGGTATTCAGTGTCAGCATCGCCCAAGAATACCCAGCGGGCTTTGCCACAGTCGGGATTCCAACTAGCCGCCTTATATTGAGCCAGCTCGTGGAAGCAGATATGCCCCCAGAAGAGTTGTGACCTGTCGGTCATTACGTTGTCAACCTTCCTTCGGATCTCGGGGTCTATATCAACGTCACGAAGGTGTCTACTGACGGTCTGCTTGATCTCGGCAGTGTCGATCACCAGCCTTTTGGCCTCGATCTCGGTGCCGTCGGCCAGCCTTATTCCACGGGCGCGCCCATTCTCCACCAGGACCTGGTCGACATCAGCCCCCACGAAGAATCTGCCACCTTGTTCGCTCAAGGCCCTCTGGAGGGCATGCGCGATGTTGTGAGCGCCACCTTCAGCCACGGCAAAAGCCTGGAGACCGGCGAAAGATGGCATCGGCAATAAAGCCTGCAGGGGAGGGGCAACATCTCCAGGCGCTATCCCGTTCATAAGCTGCCACTGCAACGCCATGGATCTCATCTCCGGGCTGTCGTAGAGATCGCAGATAATCTCATACTCGGTCATGAACGGATACCTGGGGTCGATTCCCCCCTCTGGATCCTTCAGCAAGTCCGCTACATAGTCTACCTCTCCGGGGAGGGCAGGAGGGTTAAATAAGGTTTGACCATGTGAAAACATCCAATTGAACAACTTCTTCTCCAATGCCTTTGACACTCTCTCCGCATCCCTCGGCGATATCCTCTCCAGCTCTTTGAGGTTCTTCTCAATGATCGCTGGATTGGGCACAACCGTGCCTGTTGCCTTGTCCCACTCCAATGCTCGATAGACGACTATACATCTTTCATCGGGGAATATCTTGGACATCATTACTTCAGGGAAAATGAAGTTCAGCCCCTTTTCACCGAGATTGAAGTCGTAGTATGCGGGGCTCATCCAGAAGGCTATGATGTCCGCATGAGGGTTGCCCAGGAAGCCTGCCGCCGGCACCGGGCCAGTGCAGGCAGCACCTCCCAGCTCGTTCCCCTGCTCAAAGAGGCCTACTGTCATACCGTTGAGGCCCAGGTAGCAGCCCATTACGAGTCCCTCCTTACCTCCTCCGATTATCACCGCATCGAAGCTTGCGTCAGCCATTTGCGCCTCCTCGTATTCGATCTTGTGTCACGCCAGCCACGGCATGGCTTTGGAAATCACCACCTACGGCGACGATTGTTGCAAGGATTCCCTTTGCGCATTCCGGGGCTTCAAACTTATGAGCGCATGTACTTTAGGATTCTCTCGCATAGAGGGAACACCATCTGATAAATCTTGTCAGAGACCATACTGGCTACGGACCGAATTGAATCGCCCGCAAAGTAGAGCCCCTTGATGTTGGGTGATTCGATATCGATTTCCGTTGGGACCTTAGCCCAGGCATATCTCCCCCAATTGAGCTGCAACGACATCCCCTTATATTCAATTGCTTTGGCAAAATCGGGGAATACTTTTACGACAGCCTCCTCCCATCTTCCAATTGCTTCGTTCACTGTTTCCGGCGGAGAGGTAAGGCCAAAGTGAGTATCCGGAAGGCCACCAGGGATATAAGAGTAAAGATACTGTTTTCCCGGCGGCTCGGCAACATTGAAGAGCGGCGAACCCAAACACCAGTCTCCCACGTAGGTGGGCAGACCATAGTCAGGATCAAATATATGTACCCAGCCGTATCCGTCCTTTGGTATGACCTCCTCACGAAGAAGATAGAACACAGACAGGTCTTCGTAGGTCAGCCTTCCACACAGCTCAATAGACTCAGCCCAGTCCTTCGTCAGAAACTCACGTCTAAGGACGTTTCTTGCTACTGCTTCAAAGATTGGAATCGCGGATACAACAACGGGGGCGCTGTACTCTTCCAGAAATCGCGTTTCATTGTTATGAACAATAGCCCCTTTTGCCTCCCCATTTTCAATCAGAATGCATCTGGCTCTCCTGTTCGTTAAGACTGTTCCGCCGTGATCTATGTAATACTTGGTCAGAGGGGTTATGACCATGTCTTCCATATGTCCCTGCTTCGGATACCAGAATAGGAGGGCGCCAACCTTGGGGAAGGCGCCAAGGACATTGGCGAATCCCCCGTAGTTCACATCCGTGGCAAGCGCGCCCATAAGGGGTGATGCTAGATGAAGAACCGCGTTGGCTATCGGGTCTTCGACATTTCTGTTGATCCAGTCATCAAAACTTACGTTTACCAATCTACGACATTCTTCTTCAGACGTATCTTCCATGATTCTAAAGGCTTTGCTAAGCGACTGCCTCGATGGCTCCTCCATAGGCAAACCACTGCCAAAAGCGAAGAAATCAAAGAAATTGTCCACCCCCTTATTTGGGTCCATGGAAAAATACTCAATCCTGTTGGGGCTATCTTTGTTGAGTAATCCCATGGTCCAGTCTATCTCCTTGGTTCCTGCTGGGGGGATTCCCATGTAAGATAGGAACTTATGCATAAAGGTTTCCTCGGGGGTACGAACCAATGCCGTTGGCATGCGAACGCCATTATCCGAGCGGCAACCGTGGAAATTGATAGAGCGATATCGTCCTCCGAGATTCGGTTCCCTCTCTATGATCGCCGAGGATACCCCTTCCTTGGCCAACAGACTCCCGATGGTCAGGCCCCCCGGCCCTCCTCCTATGATGAGAACCTCGAACTTCTCCTTCATGGTTATTCCTCCTCTCACGTACTATCTGAGATAATGCTACGTTACGAATGATAGATCGTGTCTGAGCGACAGCAGATTGCATAAGATTGCGCGGCGATTCACTGTAGAATACGAATAAGGTACTCCGTCATGCGTCTTCCGTCAAGTAAATCCGCCCAACTTTTGTCTGATTTTTTCTCTCTGACTTTTGTTTGGTTTTTGTGCCCTGTTCACCAACACTAACTGCGTAAAAACTGACGTGAGTTTTCAGAGGGATGGCTGGGAGATGCATGGGGCGGGGCAAATTGAAGTTTGAGCAGGTCACTTAGTGGAGGGAAGCGCCATCGTTGAAACCGGATTATCTCTGGAGATGCAGAATCTATCCACGGCCTGAGGGGAGGCGCTCCTGCTCAAGCTTTTGCCTAAGCTGTTGGGCTACCGTCTCCATTGCCTCGGGCCCCAACGAGTCAAGTAGCTCCACCAACTCATCCAGGGAGAAGACTTCATCCACGTTTAGGGCCCTCCGCCTTAAAGCCGAGATAAACGCCTGGGCCCTGTTGCTTGCTTCTAGCTTGATACATGCCTGGTACAGGAACGTCCTCACTGTGCTGATGGATGTACAGAGCTGCTCGGCGATCTCCTGATTGGTCAGTCCCCGGGCAACCAGGACTAGGGCATCTCTCTCCCTCTTGGTTAGTATATTGTCTTGCGTTCTCTCAACATGCAGAGTCTGTTCGCTAGCTGATAGCAGGCGCTCCTTGTCAAACCTCTGCCTCAGCAGTTGCGCTATTGTCTCCACTGCTTCGGGACCTAGGGAGGCAAGTAGCTCCACTAGCTCATCCAGCGAGTAGATTTCATCGATGTTTATAATCCCCTGCTTGATGGCGAAGAGAACGGCTTCGATCCTGTTGCGTGTCTTCAGCTTGATGCATGTCTGGTATATGAACATCTTCACCGCGCTGGTGGATGTGCCGAGCCGATCGGCGATCTCCTGATTGCTCAGCCCCCGGGCAACAAGCAGTAAAACGTCCCGTTCCCCTTTCGTCAGTGTAGCGTCCTGTTTCTTTTCCATGCTGTACCCACCCGGTAACCAGGCAATATCGCCCCCCCTTTTGGAAAAAGGTACTCTCTAAATAGCTGACTTGTTCTGGTAGACGTCAGCCATGAGGAGACCCGTATCGTGCTGTAGGGTTTGCACTCTCTCCAAACGTCCCCAGCGCCTTGAGTACATCAACAACTCTCTTGGAGTCCAGTTCGTCCAGCGTGTAGCATTTCCCGCCGCTCGCCTCGACGATCTCCCTGTTATACCCCAGATTGAGAAAGCCGTCAGAAGTATCTATAACCACTAGACTTATGCCCTGCTTCTTGATCTCGTTTGCAATAGAGATAAGCTCCTTCTTCACATCTGTTCCCATCGGCACGTTGCCCCTTCCGTCCGAAACCAGCACCATGATGGGTATTATGTTCCTGTTCTTCCACAACTGGGTTCTTAGGACGTGAAGGCCTTTGTAAAGCCCGTCCGAAAGGGGTGTCTTCCCTCCCGTGGGCAGCTCCCTGAGGTGTTTCACGGCCAACTCTACGCTGGAGGTGGGGGCTAAGAGAACCTCCGCTTTGTCCCCGGCGACAGCAATGAAGCCCACCTTATCCCTTTTCTGGTATGAATCCTCAAGCAGGGCCATAACTGCACTCTTGGCCATCTCCATCGCCCGCATCGCCGCCATCGAGCCCGAGGCATCGACCACGAACACGATCACAGAGGAGACTTTTTTCGCCCTGACCTTTTCCCTGAGATCCTCTTTCTCTATCTTGAGATCGCCTTTCCTTGCCGCAGAGGCCCTTATCGTGGCATCTATGGCGATATCCGTGGTCTTCCCCTCGGGTATACTGGCCTTCACGTACTTCCCGCTGTGAGTGCTCAGGGTGCGAGCCCTTCTCCCCGAGCCCGTCCTCCGCTTCCTGTCCTTGTTCACCTTTATCTCGGCCTTCTTTTGCGGTCCTATCTCGAAGGTTTGCTTCAGTCTCCTCCGAACCTCGTCAATTTGCGCATGGGAATCCCCCTCTTCATCCCCATCAGGGCCGCCAGACTCACTGTTGCCCTGCTCGCTCTTCTCGCTTTCGAGAGCAGGAGTCTTTCTCTGCCGGATAATTGCCTCAACCCTTTCCGTTACCGGCTTCGGCTCCTCAAAGGGCATCCTCCTCATTCTGTGGGGCAGAACCAGTTCTGCCGCCTCCCTCACATCTTCTCCGATGACATTCTTCCTTTGATTGTAGGCGGCTAGCGTCTTCCCAGCTCTGGCGATCAAGAAATCCGCTCGATGTCCATGCACCTCGAATTCAAGACAGATCGCGGCTATGGTCTTGAGCAGGTCTTCTGCAATCTCGACCTCTTTGAGAAGCTCCCTCGCCTTGAGTATCCTTTGCCTGAGCTCCTCTTGCTCCTTTTCATATCTCTTGGAGAACGATTCCGGGGCTTTTTCGAAATCCTCCACCACCCTTATAATTTCAATTCTTTCCTCCGCATCCTTTATTCCTTTGATATCCACCGAGAGTCCGAATCTATCCAGAAGCTGAGGTCGGATTTCCCCTTCCTCCGGGTTCATGGTTCCTACCAAAATAAACTTGGAGGGGTGAGAAACAGAAATGCCCTCCCTTTCTACAGTGTTCACCCCCATGGCAGCGGAATCGAGCAGAATATCTACCAGGTGATCGTCCAGCAGATTGACTTCATCTATATACAGGATGCCCTGGTTAACTTCAGCCAGGATCCCCGGCTCCAGGGCCTTTATCCCCTCTCTCAATGCCTTCCCTATATCCAAGCTCCCCGTCACTCTATCTTCAGTGGCTCCCAAAGGTAGTTCTACTACCTTTATCTTCCTCCCCACCGTGGGGAGTTCCTCCCCACGCATGTAGCTGTCATTGCAGCTACTGCACTGAAGGGAAGGGTCGTTCGGGCCACAGTTAAATGGACATCTTACTACCTCTATCTCCGGCAAAAGGTCGGCTAAGGCCCTGACAGCAGTGGACTTGCCCGTCCCCTTCTCACCCCTGACCAAAACCCCAAGAAGGCTGGAGTTTATAGCGTTCAACACCAAAGCCTGCTTGAGTTTAGGCTGCCCTACTATCGCCGTGAACGGAAGAATGACCCTTTTCATCTGGTTAGACACTTTATTATCCCCTTTCAGTTCCCTGGTTTTCCAACCCATTATCCGCATCAACTTGGCACGAATTTCGCGCTCGTTTCCTATGACCCTTTCGTACAGGATTTGGGGCGATTTGTCAAGCGCTATTGACAACCCGTGTCATTGCGAGCGAAGCGAAGCAATCTCATATCTTCCTTCGGGATTGCTTCGTCGCTGCGCTCCTCGCAATGACACCCAGCAAATGAGCTTTTTGAATCTGCACTCACGGATTAAGGTCGTCCTGAAAACAGCGATTCGGCTTTGCTGGCCCCGTCTGATATTGCCACAGAGAACACCGAGGTCACAGAGATATCTTGTAGAATGGTGGGTTTCGCCAAGCTTCACCCACCCTACCACTTCTTCTATTTCAGGAAGCAAGATTGTGGGGTAGGCTGGGTATACCTTGACAGACCTGCTTCTGCGCATTATTGTTTGGTCTACTGAAAGTGAACTGGAGGGGCATATGGAGGCTAAGGCCAAGTACGATGAAAAGCCGTGGCTGAAGTTCTATCCCGAAGGGGTTCCGGCAAGCATTGAAATCCCGGAGCGCTCTTTGCCCGAGGTCTTTGATGAAGTAGCCAGCAAATACCGCGACAGAACCGCGATGATATTCTACGGTAACAAGATAGGCTTCGGGAAGCTAAGGGAGGAAGTCGATAGATTCGCAACGGCCCTACATGACTTAGGGATCGAGAAGGGAGATAAAGTTGCCCTCTACCTGCTCAACAGTCCTCAATTCATCATCGCCTATTTTGGCGCGCTCAAAGCGGGAGCCACGCTAACACCGATCAGCCCTGTTTACACCAGCATCGAGGTAAAGCATCAGCTTGAAGATAGTGAAGCCGAGTCCATTGTCTGCCAGGATTTCCTCTATGAGAACGTTGAAAGGGCGGGAGTGGGACTCAAGAACGTCATTCTGACCAGTATCGCGGAATATCTGCCGCTTTCAAAAAAACTCGCCGGGAGAAGTATCCTGGGCAGGTACGGTAAGATGGAAGGCCCCAGCCCCCAGGTTATTGAAAGTCACGGCCTCCACCAGTTCCAGAAGCTAATAAAGAAATACCCGCCAAACCCCCCGAAAGTCGAGATCAATGCCAGGGAAGACATTGCCGTCCTCCCTTATACCGGAGGAACCACGGGCCTGCCCAAGGGGGCTGTGCTTACCCACTACAATCTGCTGGCCTGTGGGATGCAGGTCCAGGCCTTTTGGCCCACATTTGAGGAAGGTAAAGAGGTTATTCCGGCATTGCTGCCCTTTTACCACATATATGGCCAGGTAGTGGTTATGCTCAATGGGTTAATTCTGGGGTCAACCCTGATTCTGTTTACCACGCCTGACCTTGATGAAATCCTATCCGCCATGGAAAGGTACAGGGCAACGGTGTTCTACAGTGTGCCAACGGCATACCAATTCCTCAAGGATTACGATAAGACCGACCGGTTCAACTGGAAGGGGCTCAAGGCCATTACCAGCGGCGCCGATACACTTCATGAGTCAACAGTAAAAGACTGGGAGAGAAGGACGGGGGCCAAGATCATCGAGGGTTACGGCTTGACTGAGTGTAGCGCCGTATCTCATGTCAACCCTTTAGGAAGGCCAAAGGTTGGTTCATTCGGGGTTCCGCTACCCAACGTTGGGGCAGCGGTGGTTGACCATGAAACAGGCGAATACCTTCCTCCCGGAGAGGTCGGCGAATTGCTGATCGAGGGGCCGAACATTATGAAGGGCTACTGGAAAAGGCCTGAAGACACAAGAGAAAGCCTAATCGAACTGGATGGCAAGACGTGGTTTAGAACAGGAGACCTGGTCAGGATGGACGAGGAAGGTTACTTCTTCTTCTATGACCGGAAGAAGGACATGATCAAGTACAAGGGCTATTCGGTCTTTGCCCGGGAGATAGAGGAGGTCTTGCACCGGCATCCAAAGGTCAAGGCGGCAGGTGTCCTGGGGGTTCCCGATCCCAACGTGGGACAGTTAATCAAGGCGATGGTGGTACTCGAAACCGACGCAAGGGGGAAAGTGTCCGAAGAGGAAATAATCAAATACTGTGAGGAGAATCTGGCCCATTACAAGGTCCCAAAGATCGTTGAATTCAGAGGTGAGCTCCCGAAGACAGACGTGGGAAAGGTGTCCCACAGGGAACTCAGGGAAGAGCTGGAGGAGGAATGAGGTGATCCCTCCCTATTTTGAGGTTGAGAACCTGACCAAGCGCTTCGGCGGTCTGACCGCAGTCAACGGGGTCAGCTTCCAGATTCGCAGGGATGAGATCGTTGGCTTGATCGGTCCCAATGGATCGGGAAAGACCACGCTGCTGCGCCTGATAACCGGTATATTGAAGCCCGATTCCGGCAGGGTAAGATTCAAGGGCAAGGATATCACCAGGTCCAAACCCTGGGCTATCGTCAAGCAAGGAATAGCGGGAACATTCCAGATCGCCAGGCCATTTCGCCGTTTACCCATCATTGCCAATGTCATGGTAGCTTGCCTCAGTCCCAGGGCAATGAAGAGGGGGGAATGGGTCAAGACGATCGAGGCCAGAGCGCTGGATGCGTTGGAGTTTGTGGGCATTTCCGACCTCGCCCTTGAGCCGGCTTCCTGCCTGTCCCATGGTGATCTAAGACGCCTGGAGATAGCCCGGGCCATCGCCACCGACCCTGAGTTACTCCTATTGGACGAGCCATTTAGCGGACTGAATCCTGCTGAGACCGAGCTGCTGGCGAAATCGATAAGGAGATTGCACAAGGGAGGCAGGTTTGGCAGATTACATAGTGAAGGGCCAACGATGATTATTATTGAGCACAAGCTGGCAGAACTCATGAAAATAGTTGACCGCGTCATCGTGCTCGATTTCGGAGAGTTGATTGCCGATGGCACCCCGGAGGAGATAGTCAAGGACGAAAGGGTGATCGAGGCTTGTATGGGCAGGGGGGTTCGCTGAGATGCTTCTCGAGGTGAAGAACCTAACGGTCTGTTATGCTACCGCCATGCTACTAAATGACCTGAGTTTGGGCGTCGACGAGGGAGAACTGGTCAGCCTGGTGGGGCCGAATGGCGCTGGAAAGTCAACGCTGCTTCGAACCATAAGCGGACTGGTGAGATGGGAAAAGGCTACGATGAGGGGGGCGCGGGCCGGAGACATAACGATTGAAGGCACTGTGCACTTTGCCGGTGAGAGGATCGACAGGCTGGGAGCACATGAGATTGTAAGAAGGGGACTGGTCCATTGCCCGGAGAGAAGCAGGCCCTTTCCAGAGATGTCAGTTACCGATAATCTGAAGGCCGGAGGCTATCTGTGTAATGACAGAAGAGAGGTGCAGAGCAGGTTGGGAATGGTTTATCAATTGTTCCCGGTGCTAAGGGAGAGGGGGAATCAGATATCGGGAACACTATCCGGCGGAGAGCGACAGATGCTCGCCATCGGAAGGGCGTTGATGGGGCAGCCCAAGCTCCTATGTATCGATGAACCTTCAACCGGCCTCGCCTCAAAGCTGAAGGATGAGCTGTTTGAGCGCATAAAACAGATTCGAAGTTCGGGGATTGCCGTGCTCCTGGTCGAGCAGGACGTCAGCGCGGCGTTTCAACTGGCCAGCAGAAACTACGTTCTTTCTCACGGAAGGGTGATCGCTGAAGGATCGAGCGAGGAATTGCTCAAAGACGAGACCATCCGAAAGACATACCTCGGCCTATAGCTTCGTAGCCCCTAATCCAGATCGGCCCCACATACCCGGCATGACTTGCGGGTAGCTATGTTTCGCAGCTTGCACCTGGGGCACACCTTTTCGATCTTGTCCCGCACCCAGGTAGTGAGTCCCTCTGGCATGAACAGCAAGACAAGCATTACCATGATGGCAAAGAGCAACATTCGTATCTCAGGCGCAACAGTCAGGAATTCCATAAGCAGGACGAGGATGAATGCCCCTGCTATTGGCCCATAGATGGTAGCGATTCCTCCAAAAATCGCCCATATGATGACCTGAAACGACAGCATGAGCTCCAACGTTGATGGACCAGCGATCCTCATAAAATGTACATAGAGGCCCCCGGCGATCCCGGCAAAGAGTCCGCTCAGACAAAAGGCCAACAGCTTATATCTGGTTGTATTTATGCCCGATGCCCTGGCTGCGACCTCATCTTCCCGTATGGCGTGAAAAATGATGCCGGTCTTGGAATCGGTGATCTTCCACATAACAAATCCCAGGACGACCATAACGGTGACCGCGATATAGTACTCGTTTACCCTTGAGTCGGAAAGGCGGTCCAGGCCGGAGACGCCCAACTCACCACCGGTGATATCAGGAATAACGAAAACAACTCCAGTGAGGATTAGGGGAAAGGCCAGGGTGGCAAGGGCCAGATAAGTGCCCCTCAACCTCAGGCAGGGCACACCAACAACCAGTCCCGCCACCACCGCAGCAAGCGCCCCAAGAGGTATGGTCAGCCAGGGGGGTAAACTGACGTTTAGATTCAGCAGGGCAGATGTGTAGGCGGCAACCCCGAAGAAGAGGGCATGGCCAAAACTTATCTGGCCGGTAAAGCCCGATAACAAATCCCAGCTAGCTGCGAAGATGGCAAAGATGCTTGCCATTATCAAGATGCGAAGATAGTACGGATGATCCATCACCAGGGGTAGCAGAAATAGGGTCAAACAGAAAAGCAAAACCAGTGTCCTGCTGGGAAGGACCAGTACCTCCCCCCTGAACCCCTTGTATGCCCTGCCAACGTAGGAGGATATGATGCTCATCACCTTTCCTCTTCAAAGGATACGCCGAACAGGCCCTCAGGCCTTATCAAGATCACGACCAGCATTAT
>Ga0209979_1001494_pt1 | contig 25453 bp, 28 predicted proteins | sample AnhtaG_FD_183114 | JGI IMG/M metagenome (GOLD analysis project Ga0209979, IMG submission 183114) | Deep subsurface microbial communities from Anholt, Denmark to uncover new lineages of life (NeLLi) - Anholt_01485 metaG (SPAdes) (version 2) | ecosystem: Environmental > Aquatic > Marine > Oceanic...
ATCTTTTTTCCCATCTCTTGCAGAGACATGTCTGCATCCCTCCTAGCAAGATAAAATCATTGTCCTACTATAAAAAATGTAATGGTCATCCGGTTTTTTTACCAAAAATTACCATTCTTAGAGACTAAAAAAACTAAAAAAAAGAAGAGATTGGCTAATTTATTTTGCCTTTCCAATCTCATCTACTGCTTCTGGATTTGCAAGCGTAGAAATATCACCAGTATCTTTACCAAGAGCTTTCGCTCGAATGACACGCCTCATGATCTTACCGCTACGGGTCTTCGGCACATCATTAACAAACCATATCTCATCAGGACGGGCAATTTTTCCCATCTCCTTACCGACATGCTCCCGTAGCTCCTTACGCAGTTCTTCAGTTGGATCGGCATCATCTTTTAATACGACATATGACGTGATTGATTCCCCTTTAAGCTCATGTGGTTTACCAATAACTGCTGCTTCTGCAACCATAGGATGACTCACAAGTGCTGATTCCACTTCAGAATTTCCAATTCTATGACCCGAAACATTAAGCACATCATCTGCTCTTCCTTGAATCCAGAAGAACCCATCATCGTCTTTCCGTGTGACATCTCCAGCAAGATAGATGTCTTTGAATTTACTCCAATACGTCTCTTGATACCTCTCAGGATTCTTGTAAATACCGCGAAGCATACCAGGCCACGGATGTGTAAGGACAAGGTTTCCTCCCGCGTTTTGAACAGGCTGACCCTGCTCATTGTAAACATCAGCAGAAAAACCAGGAAGAGGCTTTGTCGCAGAACCCGGCTTCAACGGCGTAAGAGGCAGCGGCGATATAACAAAATGCCCTGTCTCAGTTTGCCACCACGTATCCATAATCTGACAGTTCTCACCACCTATATGTTTATAATACCATATCCACGCCTCAGGATTTATCGGCTCACCAACAGAACCTAACAACCTAAGAGTGCTCAGATCATGCTTCTTCGTCCATTCCTCCCCATATTTCATAAACAACCGAATACTAGTAGGCGACGTATACAGGGTTGTTACGTTGTATTTCTCGATGATCCTCCACCATCGGTCAGGTTCTGGCCAGTTCGGAGCACCCTCATATATGACAGATGTGGCACCAAGAATCAACGGAGCATACACAATATAAGAATGCCCAGTAATCCAACCGATATCAGCAGCACACCACCATATATCCTCATCCTTCATATCAAATACCCATTTAAGCGTATACGCAGTACCAACAGCATATCCACCATGCGCATGAATAATACCCTTTGGCTTACCAGTCGTACCAGAAGTATACAGGAAAAACAATGGATCGTTCGCATCAAGTTTTTCTGTCTCACATTCCTTTGGCATATCAAAAATAAGATCATGCCACCAGACGTCTCTACCGGCAGTCCAAGGAACTCCATCACCAGTACGCTTGCATACTATGACATGTTCGACACTAGGTGCATCCTCAAGTGCTACATCAGCCTGCTCTTTCAAATACACTTTTCTACCACGTCGCCAAAAACCATCGCACGTGATAACAACCTTTACCTCACAATCATTAACCCTATCTCTAAATGCAAGCGCACTAAAACCAGAAAACACAACAGAATGAACAGCACCGATCTTCGCACATGCAAGCATAGCAATCGGTAGTTCAACAATCATAGGCATATAGATACCGACACGATCCCCCTTTGTCACACCAAGCTTTTTTAACGCATTCGCAAGCTTATTAACCTCAATGTAAAGATCATTATAAGTCAACTTTTGTACATCACCCGGCTCACCCTCAAAAATATATGCAACTTTGTTCTTCCTCCAACTCTTCACATGCCGATCCAGTGCATCATGAACAATATTATATTGAGCGCCAACAAACCAATTAACCCATGGAGGGTTCCAGTCAACAACCTTGTCATACGATTTGTACCATTCAACAAGATCCTTTGAAACTTCCCCCCAGAACCATTCCCAGTTCTCTGCTTTTTTATAGAGTTCATCGAGATCTTTTATATTGTGTGTATCCATCCACTGCTTCACGTTTGTTTGATTGGTAAATTCTTCCTTTGGTTTAAAAACACGTTTTTCATCCAGCAATACAGATATATTTTCTTCAGCCATATCTTTTCACCTTTAAAACTTTATCTTTTAGTAATCGCCAGGAAATGCTCCAGTAAGTCTTGCGTATTCTTCAAAGTTTTCGACCCAGTCAAAATCGAGATCGATTTCATCCTTTGATTTTTTCAAAGCCTTCTTATCGAGATGTTCTTTCTGCTCTTCTATCAGTTTTGCAAGAGGAGCAAATCGTTTAGCCTTATGAACAGGATAATATGAAGATTGATCAACACCGTCGAGCATTCGAATATGTTCTTTAAGGAATTTATTAACTGTTTGTTCCGAATCAGCAGCAAGACTCATAAGGATATCCTCATCTCCAAGAGAATACGAAATATATATAGGGAAAATATTGAACGGATATCGATGGTTGATCAAATGACTATATATCTTTTTATATTCTCGCGGATGAGCATAGATCCGTATCACATATCTCTGAATATTTTCAGGTTTCTTTTTTGGAATTGGGAAAAACACTGGTTTCATCAGCAATATTGTTTTTGTATGATGGACTTCATCGCATTGTATGATTTCTTCAGTGATAAAACTAGCAAGATCATCTGGATGTTTCACATCAAAAATAACACCAACATCCATCATTCCTTCTGTTTGTGTGGCATATAGTGGCGTAATCGGTTTTTCTGGATCGTTTTTGATTTCGCTTTCAACATAATTCCATAATCTACTCAAATCGGTTTTTGGGTATAATCTTACAATCATTAACATATTATTTTCCTCCCGATTATTCATAATAGGGATTTGCCTGAATAAACTTGTGATATAAGTATCTTTTTACAGGTAATTTGGTACCATCTGTACTGAGGTATAATTTACCGCGTCGTACCCCGAGGTACTCCTAATACACGCCAATCAATAACTGTTCAAAATACCTCACTACGGAAGGTATCGGTAATTTTTAAGTAGTTATTTCATATTACCTGTACTACCCACCATCCTATAATGATAAATGAAATGGGGAGGCTAACTCATATGGGAAAAAATATCGTTCAAAAAATTTTAGAGAAACATATTGTAGAAGGAAAATGGGAACCTGGCAAAGAAATCGCCATTAAAATAGATCAAACATTGACTCAGGATGCAACAGGCACCATGGCGTATCTTCAATTTGAAGCTATGGATGTTCCACATGTGAAGACGGAGCTGTCAGTAAGCTATGTTGATCATAACACTGTACAAATTGGTTTTGAAAACGCAGATGATCATAAGTATCTTCAAAGTGTCGCAGAGAAATACGGGATTATCTATTCACGTGCAGGGAACGGCATTTGCCATCAGGTCCATTTAGAGCGTTTTGGTAGACCAGGAAAAACACTACTTGGAAGTGACTCTCATACACCAACAGGTGGCGGTATCGGTATGATTGCAATTGGCGCTGGTGGTCTTGATGTAGCAGTTGCGATGGCTGGTGGTCCGTTTTATCTCACCTGCCCCAAGGTGATAAAAGTTAATTTACATGGGAAACTCAAACCATGGGTCGCTGCAAAAGATGTTGTTCTAAAGATGCTTGAGATGTTTACCACGAAGGGCAATGTTGGCTGTGTGTTTGAATATGGCGGAGAAGGAATAAAAACATTGTCTGTACCTGAAAGAGCGACGATTACAAATATGGGTGCCGAGTGTGGTGTTACGACGTCTGTTTTTCCAAGTGATGAGGCGACAAAAGCATTTCTAAGAGCTCAAGATAGGGAGAAGGATTGGGTTGAGATGAAGGCTGATTCTGATGCTGAGTATGACAAAGTGGTTGATCTTGATCTCAGCGAGCTTGTTCCCCTTGCAGCATATCCTCATAGCCCTGGAAACATTAAAACAGTAAAAGAGCTAGAAGGAATGGAGGTAGATCAAGTATGCCTTGGAAGCTGCACGAATTCATCATATAAGGATCTTATGACGGTTGCAAAAATCCTGAAAGGTAAGAAAACGCATCCTAACGTCAGCTTTGTCATTGCTCCAGGTTCAAAACAAGTACTTGAAAACATTGCGAGAGAAGGCGCGTTAACGGATTTAATATCGACAGGAGCACGTATTGCAGAATCAGCATGTGGTTTTTGTATTGGAAATAGTCAGTCGCCAAAAACTGATGCGGTATCCTTGCGGACAAGCAACCGGAATTTCTTAGGTCGCTCTGGAACGAAAAGCGCACAAGCCTATCTCGTCAGTCCTGAAACAGCAGCAGCTGCAGTACTCACTGGTAAAATGACTGACCCACGTGATCTGGAGAAAATGGGAATAACATATCCAGCTATCGAGATGCCTGCAAAATTCTACATCGATGACAGCATGTTCATCTATCCACCAGAACATCCTAAAGATGTTGAGATCTATCGTGGACCAAATATTGGTGACCCGCCAGCAAGTCTTCCACTACCTGAAAACATCAGCGGAGAGATCACCATAAAAGTAGGAGACAAAATCACAACGGATCATATTATTCCTGCTGGCAGTAAGATGAAATACCGATCCAACGTTCCAAAGTATTCAGAGTTTGTCTTTGAAATCGTCGACTCAACATTTCATGATCGAGCTGAAAAAATACGAGATGAGGGTAAACACAACATCATAATTGGTGGAGTGAGTTATGGTCAGGGTTCGTCACGTGAACACGCGGCGTTATGCCCCATGTATCTTGGGGTAAAAGCAGTGATCGCGAAATCCCTTGAAAGAATCCATACTGCCAATCTCATTAACTTTGGGATAATCCCTTTGACATTCAAAAACGATAATGACTACAACAAAATCGACCAGGGAGACGACATTGAAATACCAAACATAAAAAACGTTATCAAAACAGGAGAAGCAATGATGGTGATGAACAAGACGAAAGGCATTGAATTTGAGGTTGAATATAATCTTTCAGATAGACAAAGGGAGATTATACTTGCAGGTGGTACACTTGCATATATGAAAGACAAATCTACATGAAAGCAGATTAATAAAATATGGAGGAAAAAATATGGCTCAAAGAGGCATAAGAGAATATGATGGAAAAAGAATGCTTGCAAAATACTGGTCAGAATACGTTAGTAAAGACTTTAGTTTCCCAGGAAAAGTTGTCCTTGTGGATCCAAAGACAAAGTTGGATGACCTTCCGAAGAAACACAAATGGCTGACCGAGGAAAAACTCGTGGTCAAACCAGATCAGTTGTTTGGTAAGCGGGGGAAACATGGACTAATAAAAGCTAATGCAAGTTTTGCTGAGGTAAAAAAGTGGATAAAAGAACGGATGAATAAAGAGACAAAAGTCGGCAAAGTCACCGATAAACTCACGCATTTCTTAATTGAACCCTATATATCCCATAAGGGAGAGTTCTATGTCGCTATTAAAAGCAACAGAGAAGGTGACACTATTTATTTTTCAAATCATGGCGGTGTCGACATAGAATCAGTGTGGGATACCGTTGCAGAGATTAACATCAGTGTTGTGGAGGATATTGACAAAGTAAACATCGAAAGTAAACTCCCAAAAGATACCTCTAAAGACAAGAAGAAGATGTTTGCTGATTTCACCAAAGGTTTATTCAAATTCTACCGAGAGTTAGGATATGCGTATCTTGAAATTAACCCGTTTGTTGTATCAGGAAAAAACATTGTCCCCTTGGATTTAGTGGCACGGCTTGATGATACTGCACATTTTGAATGTGCAAGTAAATGGGGAGATATTTCATTTCCAGCACCCTTTGGTCGAAAGCTTTCTGAAGAAGAGCAGTACATAAAAATGATGGATGAAAAAAGTGGGGCGTCGCTAAAGCTTACCGTTCTCAACCCAAAAGGCAGAGTCTGGACCATGGTTGCTGGTGGAGGAGGAAGCGTTATTTATACAGATACAATCGTTGATTTAGGTTACCGGGAGGAGCTCGCAAACTATGGAGAATACAGTGGAAACCCTACTACTGATGAGACCTATGAGTATGCAAAAACAGTGCTTGATCTTTTGACTCGGGAGAAGGATCCAAAAGGGCGCCCAAAGTTTTTACTTGTTGGTGGCGGTATTGCAAACTTTACTGATGTAGCAAAAACATTCACAGGAATTACAATGGCATTACGGGATTATAAGAAGAAATTGAAGGATGCCAACGTAAAGATCTTTGTAAGACGTGGCGGGCCAAACTACAAAGAGGGGCTACGAATAATGAGGGATTTAGGTGAAGAAATCGGCATCCCCATTGAAGTATACGGCCCTGAGACACATATGACAAGAATTGTAAACATGGCTTTGGAGGGAAAATAAATGAAGGCGATAACCGTGATCAAGCAAAAGAAATCAAACAAAGAAAAAAGACCAGAATATATTTTAATGGATAAGAATACAAAAGCAATAGTTTTTGGATATCAACAAAGAGCCATCCAACGAATGCTTGATTTCGACTATATTTGCCGACATGAAGAGCCGTCAGTAGTAGCAATTGTCAATCCTACTCGTGAGGGATCACATAAGTGTTTCTGGGGAACAAAAGAGATACTATTACCAATGTATCGAACGCTTGCGGAGGCTGCAAAGAAGCATCCTGAGGCTGATTTTATGGTGAATTTTGCATCCTTTCGATCTGCATATCCCACATCAAAAGAAGCGCTGGAAACCAAAACCATCCGAACTGTAGCAATTATTGCTGAAGGGATTCCTGAACGCAGAACCAAAGAGTTGATCGAGATTGCTAATAAGAAAAACAAGTGGATTATTGGCCCAGCGACAGTTGGCGGTATTGCTGCTGGAGGTTTTAGGATTGGGAACACAGCAGGTCAACTTGATAATATCGTTGCATCAAAACTTCACAGACCAGGCAGTGTTGCATATGTCTCGAAATCTGGAGGGCTCTCCAATGAACTCAACAACATCATCGCTCGTAACACCGACGGTGTGTTTGAAGGTGTCGCTATTGGTGGTGATACCTATCCAGGTTCAACCTTTATAGAGCATCTCATGCGATATGAAAAAAACCCAGATATCAAAATGATGGTGCTTCTAGGAGAGGTCGGTGGTACTGATGAGTATGAAGTTGTTGATGCGTTGAAGAAGAAAAAGATAACAAAACCAGTCGTTGCCTGGTGTATAGGAACTTGCTCCAAAGTATTTCCTGCAGAAGTACAGTTTGGACATGCAGGAGCTCGAGCCGGTGCAGAACGAGAGACAGCAGATGCAAAAAATGAAGCGTTAAAGGAGGCTGGCGCAGTTGTACCAAGCTCGTTTGATGATTTTGATGAGAAAATCAAACAGACATTCGATAAATTGGTTAAATCAGGAAAACACAAGCCAATACCCGACGTGGAACCACCAATTATCCCTGTTGACTACGCTGTTGCATTGAAACAAGGAATGATTCGTCGTTCAACACAGTTTATCAGTACAATTTCTGATGATCGAGGTGAAGAACTCAGATACTGCGGTATTCCAATTAGTAAAATCTTTGAGGATGATTATGGTCTTGGCGGCGTCATTGGTCTGTTGTGGTTTAAGAAGAAACTTCCGAAATGGGCAACAAAGTTTTTGGAGATGGTTGTTCTTGTTACCGCAGATCACGGTCCTGCGGTATCTGGAGCGCATAACTCAATTGTCGCAGCCCGAGCCGGGAAAGACTTGATTTCCTCACTTGTCAGTGGATTGTTGACTATTGGTCCAAGGTTCGGTGGCGCTGTACAGGGTTCAGCAGATCACTTCACCAAATACCTCTACAAAGGTGAAGAACCTGGATTCATGGTGAGAGACATGAAAAGTAAAAACATCAACATTCAAGGAATTGGACATAGAATCAAATCTGTAACCAATCCTGACGTTCGAGTAACGATAATGAAGGAGTATGCCAAGAAGCACTTCCCCAATACAGAGACATTGGATTATGCTCTTTCAGTAGAAAAGCTTACAACATCAAAAAGGAACAACTTAATACTGAATGTTGACGGATGCATAGGTGTCCTCTGTTGTGATATGCTACGAAGTATCGGATACTCCAGAGAAGAAGTACGTGAGTTCGTTAATCTAGGAAGCTTAAATGCGCTCTTTGTCCTTGGAAGAAGCATTGGATTTATGGGTCACATCATGGATCAGAAAAGGCTCAAATCCAGACTGTATAGGCATCCATGGGATGACATCACCTACATGATGCCTGATAAACCTGAGGTGGTGAAATAATGGAGACGGTAACCATGGATAAAGATATTGAAAAAGCAAAAGATCATTTTGGAAAGATTGTTGCTGAGCAACTAGAACGTGTAGAACGTATGAAGGCTGGAGATGAATGGATAGATTACAGCAAACTCAAACCCCTCATTATCGGGGTTGTCGGTGGAGACGGTATAGGACCGTTTATCTGTAAACATGCACATCGTATATTGGAGTTTTTGCTTGAAGACGAGGTGAAAAACGGAAAAATTGAGTTCCGTGTAATTGAGGGACTTACTATTGAGAATAGGGCTAAGGTGATGAAGGCGATCCCTGAAGATGTACTTGAAGAGATTAAAAAATGCCATGTGCTCTTAAAAGGTCCGACGACGACACCGAAGAAAGGCGATCCGTGGCCAAACATTGAGAGCGCAAACGTGTTTATGCGACGTGCCCTTGATCTTTTTGCTAATGTTCGTCCCGTACGAGTCCCAGAGCACGACATTGACTGGATTTTCTTTCGTGAAAACACCGAAGGAGCGTATGTTCTTGGAAGTAGAGGCGTTAATGTCACCGATGATCTCGCAGTTGACTTCAAGGTCATAACGACGCAGGGTGCAGACCGTATCATTCGTCTCGCGTTTGATTATGCAAAGAAAAACAAAATAAACAAAGTAACAGTAGTCACCAAGGCAAATGTCGTCAAAACAACAGATGGAAAATTCCTCAACATGGCAGAACAAATCGCAAAAGAATATCCAGGAGTAGAATGGGACGACTGGTTTATCGACATTATGACTGCGAAACTCATTGACCCAGCGAGAAGATCTCAGTTTAAAGTCATTGTTCTTCCAAATCTCTACGGTGATATATGTACTGATGAAGCAGCACAAATCCAGGGTGGTGTTGGTACTGCTGGTAGTGCAAACATAGGGAAACGATATGCGATGTTTGAGGCGATCCATGGAAGCGCACCACGTATGGTTAAAGAAGGACGGGCACAGTATGCTGATCCATCAAGTATTATCAAAGGAGCATCAATGCTTCTGAACCACATAGGATATCCAGAGAAATCCAAGAAACTTGAAATGGCGCTAGACGTCTGCAGTCAGTACGAAAAGAAGGTGAAACTTACCGGCAGATCAGATGGTGCAACAGGTGAAGAGTACGCCAAGTATATCATGGATACGATACAAAGCCCAGATCTTGAAGAGAAATGGAAAAGCTATCAATAAAAACAATTCTTTGAAAACTGAGCAAGAGCAAAGACTTAGCTCAACTTCTCATTTTTTTTATAACCTACTCTAGAGAAGAAATTCAAAATAAAGGAAATAGAAGTATTATAGTTGATCAATACTTCCTTATTTTGCAAGAGTTATCTCAATTGATGAGACGTTTGATGTTCTTCCTTCTTCGTTTGTAATAGCTTCTGTTCCGATACTTATTTCTTTGATTTTTGCGTCTGTTACAAACCGGTTTCTTGTAATCTCTGCCGCATCGACAGCTCTGCTGATGGCTCTACCTCTGGCTTTTACAATTACTTCAGTTGAGCCGCTATTGAACTGTGTGACTATAGCAAGTACATAGCTCATTGGTGGTTTGCTTCCTACAAATATAACGTTTTCTTCGCTTTCTTTTGCTGACATAAGGTCTTACCTCCCTGGTAATTCATTGTTTATGTTCCCTACTATCAACATTATTGTTTATAAGCATTTCCGTATTTTCTTATCTATTGCTGTCAGATTGTAACAACATTTGAAGTTTTGCTAAGACATTCTTTGGATTTTTTCCTAACATTCGAATCATTGGTTCTTTTCCAATGCCACCTGTGTCATAAATAACATCAGGTACAAAACCAAGTTTTGATATAGCCTGTCTGGTACCCCATTCCATGGTTGATTTTACCTTTGATGGCTCATTTTTTCTATCAAAAGAACCAATACGAAAACCGACTTTTTTACATAATCCTAGATTATTTTTTGAATAACGAATATTTATTACGCATCGAATGTTTTTATTAAAGGACATTGCTGCAAGAACAATTGATGCAACATGTTTTGATACCCCAAAGTCTATGTCTCCACATAATTTCACCTTGTTATTTGCCTTAATAATCCGTCCATCAACAGCACAGACATCTTCCAGTTTTTTTGCATTTTTTAAGGCATATGCAAAATTCATCCCAACTTCAGAAATAAAACTAGGTGGTAAAAACGAAGTAAGTGTTTCAATAGCATCTCTTAATTCAATCCATACTGAAACATAGTCAGTAGTAGGAAAATTTATTGGCAACAGTATCCTACAAGAATGATTAAGTACATCTGATCCTTTCCCAGGAGAGTACCCCTCATTTATCATACTCCAAATGATATGTTTTGCTTTTCTCACTGCATCAACAGGCGTTTCTCCTAAAGCAAGCAGGCCAGTAATAACTGCAGATAAACTACAGCCAGAGCCATGTGCTTTTTTGTTTGAAATTCGTGGGAGTGAAAACTCATAAAATTTTTTCCCATCATATAAAACATCTATTGCATCTGTCATATCGAGATGCCCGCCTTTGACAAGCACATATTTTGGGCCGAAACCATAAAGTTTTTTACAGGTTTTTTTAACATCATCTATCGTTTTTATTTTAACTCCTGTAAGCTCACAGGCTTCTGGAATGTTTGCAGTGAGCAGAAACGTCTTTGGCATAAGATATTTTTTAAAGGATGTAACAAAAGTATTTCGTGATAACACATCTCCGCTTGTCGCAACCATGACAGGATCAACTACAGGACTCAAATGATATTTTATTATTTTTTTAGAAACAAGCTCTATTATCTCTTCATCATATAACATCCCTGTCTTCACTGCATCTATAGAAAAATCTTCAAATAAAACATCAATTTGATTTTCTATAACTTCCACAGGCAATCTATGTATTTTTTTGACCTGCATAGTGTTTTGTGAGGTTACGCATGTTATTGCAGTTACTCCATGAATCCCTAGATATGAAAACGATTTCACATCTGCTTGAATTCCTGCTCCACCTGACGGGTCAGATCCAGCGATACTTAATGCAACTTTTTTTTCCATTAATAGTTCATTATAGTATTTGAATTTATAATTTGTTCCTTCCCTAGAATAAAAACAACTACGACTCAGCTAACCGAGAATGAAAATAATTAGTTACTCTTCCCGCATATATGGTACGAGATTGCCGTCATCTTGCTCTTCAAATAACGGTATTTGTTTTGTTGTTGTTTTTGGCTCGGTATAAACCGCAATATTTTTGACTCCCATCTTGATTTTTCCCTCCATATTCTCTGGATATTTTAAAAGCGATTATATCTAGAAACAATGGATATTTAGGCTTTATTATCGCCAGTACATCCTACCTTTCCTCACCAGACAAATAGCAATGCATAGTGAGGTACATATACTTTCCCCTTTCTTACAAAATTTTTACATAAAAAGGAGGGAAGTTTTAACAAAAAAAGAGAAGGATGGCTGGTCTCACTAGGAGGGATGGGATGCAATCTACAACTACCAGCTCAATTCCTTCCGGGCTCCTAAAATCACTAGACTCTTAAGTACCTTTTTCGCAGATGAATATGTAACTAGATATGTAGTTAAGACAACACCGACACATGTTTTTGGTGATGAAAAACTACAGAAATAAATCGTAGAAAATATGAGATGTTTCAGATTACTTCTATCTATAAACAAATGATATTTAGATGATGTTTTTTTATGAACGATAGCAGCAGAAAAACTAAACATTTTTTACTGAAGAGAATGAGTTTTCTAAATGTATTGTTCGCTAGATTTATATTCTGCTCTCCTTTACCCCTGTCTGGGGCAATGGCACATACTCTGTTTATCTGGCGGTTATAATGATGGAAATAACTAACGATAAAATTGGAAAAAAGATACTTTTGCTGGGAAATGAGGCGATAACAAGAGGAGCACTTGAAGCAGGAGTCGATGTTGCAACGGCCTATCCAGGAACGCCCTCGTCAGAAATTGCTGATACGTTTTCAAAAATTGCAAAACAGGCGACAAAACAAAACAAAGACCCTGGTTTTTATTTTGAATATTCAACGAACGAAAAAGTCGCTTTGGAGGTAGCTGCTGCTGCCTCTTTTTGTGGGCTACGTGCACTTACCTGCATGAAACATGTAGGGCTTAATGTTGCAAGTGATGCGTTTATGACCTATATGTATGTGGGTTGTAAGGGAGGGCACATTATTGTTTCAGCTGATGACCCGTATTGTCATTCCTCTCAAAATGAACAAGACAGTCGTTACTTTGGTTTATTTGGCAGTGCACCAACACTTGAACCAACGACACCTCAGGAAGCAAAAGAAATGACAAGAACTGGATTTGAAATATCCGAAGAATTAAAGCTCCCCATTCTCCTCAGAACAACAACCAGATTAAGTCATGCAAAAGGCCTTGTTACACTTAATGAATTACAGAAATCTCGACGAAAAGGTCATTTTGAAAAAGATATGTTACTTAGAACCTTTCTTGTTACTGCACGAGCAAAACACTCTGTCCTCCTTGAAAGACTGGGGCAAGCAGAGAGAATATCAGAGAAATCACCGTTTAACGAGATTATAAACGTTGGAAAACCAGAAGACATTGGAATCGTAACATCTGGTGTTTCATATAATTACGTCAAAGAAGTTGCAGAACTCCTCTATCTTAATGTGAGGATTTTAAAGCTTGGGATGACACATCCTCTCCCAAGGAAAATGTGTGAAAAATTCATTACATCCTGCAAAACTCTTGTTGTTGTTGAGGAACTAGAACCAATCCTAGAGAATCAATTTAAAGCATTTGCCTACGACATACAATCCGATGTGAAAATCTATGGAAAATCTACTGGGCATTTTTCCAGGTTATATGAATATAACCCTGATATTGTTGCAGAAGCATTTTCAACAATATTTAAGGTAAAAAATCCTTTTCCGAAACAAGTTCAACCAAAAATTAAGGTTCCAAGCAGGCCCCCTGTTCTCTGTCCAGGATGTTCGCATAGAGCAACCTATTACGCAGTCAAAAAAGCAGCGCCAAAAGGAACTGTTTATCCATCAGATATCGGGTGCTATATCTTGGGTAAAGCCCCCCCTCTTGAGGTTGCGGATTTATTGTTATGTATGGGTTCAAATGCAGGTATGGCTTGTGGGCTTGCTGTTTCAACGGATCAAAAAATCATTTCCTTTATGGGAGACTCCACATTTTTCCATTCAGGAATTCCACCTGTTGTTGATGCAGTACATCATAATCATGACATTGTCATAACGATTCTTGATAATCGAACGACTGCGATGACTGGTCATCAACCACATCCAGGAACTGAGTTTGATGGGATGGGGCAGCCTGCAAAACTCATTAAAGTAGAAGACGTCGTCAAAGGACTTGGTGTGAGACATATTGAGATTGTTAATCCGAATAATAGTAAAGAAACCACAGCTGCGTTTAAGAGAGCATTGGAATATAAAGGACCTTCTGTTGTTGTCAGTAAATCACCATGTATTCTTCTAGATGTCCAGAGGAAACGAAGAACAGGAGAAGAAATTCCTGTCTATTATATTGATCAAGAGAAATGTACACAGTGTAAGACATGTATCAGTCGATTTGGATGCCCAGCATTCTACTATGTTGAAGATGGAAGTATTTACATTGATGAGACGCAGTGTAATGGATGTGGGAACTGCGTAGAGATTTGCCCAGTAGATGCCATCTCTAAAAAGGAGGAAGAAAAATGAACAGGAAGACAAGTATTGTTCTTACTGGTGTTGGTGGTCAAGGTGTTATCACTGCAGCAAATATCCTCGGGAAAGCAACGGCGAAGGCAAACATAAATATCTATGTTTCTGAGGTTCATGGCATGGCACAACGAGGAGGCACTGTGAACTGTACTGCAAGGATGGGGGATGTTTCAGGTCCTTTGGTTGCCACAGGTACTGCTGATGTGATTGTAAGTACCGAACCCATTGAAGCACTACGTAATATAATGTATGCAAATAAAAAAACAAAGGTGATAACTGATATTAATCCTGTTGTTCCTTTTACTGTTGCAGTAGGCGGTGAAGAGTATCCAAATCTTAAAGACGTGTTTAGGGAAATACAATCACGTGCCATATTATACAAAATTGATGCGTTAAAGATTGCGAAAGATTCTGGTGCTGCCATTACAAAAAATATTGTGATACTTGGTGCTCTTGCCGCAACCGATGTTTTACCGTTTAAATCTGATGTTTTGTTGGAAACAATTCTTGAAAATGTTCCCGCAAAATACAAAGACATAAATAAAAAAGCATTTGAAGGGGGCATGAAGGCATTAAAGGATCTCAGAAAATGAAATGTTTTAACTTACTACAGCCCTAACAAAAGTCTGAGTATCGGAAACATCCTTGGAAATATCATTATTTAAAACCATTAAAACGGCAAGAAAATGTGGAAACATTTAAATACTTTTCAATAAATTATGTCCGTTTATTATGAATATTAAATCAGCGGTTTTTGGTTTTGTTTGTATCAAATCTCAAACTATTAATAACGTCGTAAAAAAGCTACCTTACAAGCCCAGTTCTATCTATAATGCCATCGAGGAGATGTTAAGAGATGGCAAAATTATGAAAATCAAAACCCATGGTGAGATACAATTAGATGTTTCAAAGGATTATAAGAATCAAAAGTTTAAGGAATTCTTTATAAAATCGTTAAGTTACGGTATTGATCCGGAAATACTTCTCAGAGAAAATACACAGGCAGTTTGGAAATCCCTTGATGACTTTGATAATATCAAAGATCTTACGAATAAAACCAATCTTTCTGAAAAAACGGCAAGAAGAATTTTAAGTCTTTTTTCTGAGTATGGGTTGGTGAAATTTGAAAAGAAAAAACCCATCATCGTAAAAAAAGCACCTGATCATCCAATTAATATACTCCTAGAATATTTATCTAATAAAACAGAGACCTCCTCGCGAATTTATACTCCTGGATCAACGCCTTTTGAAGAAATCATTTCCACCCCAGATGAAATTGAAAAAATACTTTATGATAAAATCGATGAAAGTCTAACAATTAAAAGAACTGGCTTTCTAATCAAAGGAAAAAATAAGAAAATCTCAGTTCTTGAAAGCATACCTACAAAACAAACTCTTGAGGAATTCTTTATCCACAAGCTCATGACTCCAGAAGGCGTTGAAGACACCTGCATCAAGATTCTCGCATATGCAGACATCAATTATGATGCCCTACTTCATCTTGCTATTAAACAAGACATTGTTAATTTGATTGGATGTTATCTCGATATAGTTAAAGGTTTGAAAAAAGAAATCGTTCCTGACAAAGCTATTAAGAAATTCAAAACAAACATTTCAAACAAAAAATCTGTTTTTCTGAAAGTTGAAATGAAATATGGAAAATCAGGGTGGGAAAAAAATTTCGAAAAAAAATGGAACGTGGATCTCTATCTGGATATCGGTGCAATTGAACATGGAGTTAGAGCAACATGAATATTGAAGATTTTCCTGAGCCAATAAAGAAAGATATCGAAGACCAATCCTTGTCAACTTTAGAGCATATCAAAGATGACATTATTGTTATTGGAGGTTGGGCTGTCAGAGCATTAACTGGTAATAAACATGGTCGTTACACGTTAGATATTGATGGAGTTGCAGAAGATTCGAAAATAGAGGGAATTGAATCTAAATTATTGAGTGTTGGAATGAATGTACGCAGAAATGAATGGGGAACCCAATACTATCACAAGTATGTTCCAAGCATTAACGTTCCAGGAGACATAAGAGATGAGGTAGAAAAAGTAGAATTAAGAATTGAAATTTCGGGTCCAAAAATTAAGGAATCGCATACTGATCATTATTTTGAATTCAGTTTAACAGAGTTTGAAAAAAGAAAAATTCCATATCATATGAAGGATGAAAATATAGTAGTTTGTGTTCCATCTGCAGAACATATGGCTGCTGTAAAGCTTGGTCTTCCTGTAGATTATAAGAATAATTTTGATTCACAGGTGTTGCTTGATATATGTAATGTTGACAAGGTAATTGAAGTAATCAAAGAAAATGATGATTGGGCAGAAATGGTTATAAGGAGAAATCCAAAACTCATAGGAAGACTGAGTAATAAAGATAGATTAGAGCATATACTGGCAATCAATGTCGGCATCAATATCAAAGATCACATCAAAACAATGAAATATATTGAAAACGAATTAAGGTCTTGTTAATTCCTCTAGAGCCTCAATAGATGTCTAAAGGAAAAAAACTAGATTATTTTCTTTCTTTTTACAATATTATTTTTTATAAATAGCAACATATTTATACAATATATGTAATATCGGTTGTGAGGTGAGGCGGTTGAAAAAAAGAGAAAGCCTTGTATTGGACAAAGAAGACGAAAAAATAATTCATTTATTTACCGAACTGGGAATGCCAAGAAATCTTTCTAAAACATTGCTGTATATCTCTCAGGTTGACGAATGTCGCTCTGCAGATATTGAGCAGGGAGCAGATTTGCGTCAACCCGAAGTAAGCATAGCAATGCAGGAACTACGTAAAAGAGGATGGATACAAAAACGGGATCTTAAAAAGGAAGGAAAAGGCAGACCTGTTCATATCTATAAAAACACAATGAGTTTATCTAAAATAATAAAAACATTTGAGCAGGAAAAATTAAAAGAACTTGAAACAATAAAAAATGATATATCAGAACTTAAAAATCTTACCGTAAGTAGATAAATTCTAACTTATATTTTTTTTATTCTCCATCAGATGCAAGGATTGGTTTTTTAAAGAAAGAAATGTTTAGGTGTTTGGGGATTTAGATGAAAGTTTGTATTGCATATGAATCGAAATATGGTAATGGAAAAAAATGTGTAGAACACCTGCAAAACATCATCAGCAAGAAAGGACATGATGTGGAAACTTCTTCTATTCGTGAAATAAAACCAAGTTCCCTTCCCAGGGCAGATCTCTATATTTTCAGTACCCCGACCCATATGGGTGGTCCTCCTGGGAAGATGAAGAAATTCCTAAAAAAATTGGAAATTACTGAGGAAGGAGCAAAATATGCTCTTATGGCAACCTGTATGGATTATAAGACGAAAGCTCTTCAAGTCATGGAGGGTCTTCTTCAGCCTAAGGGGATGAATAAGGTTTCAGATGGGATTAAAATTAAGGTAACTGGCATAAAAGGACCTCTGGAGACAGGTTACGAGGAGAAACTTGATGCATTCGCCAAAGAGATATTGTAGATGAAAAATAACTTAGTTTTCAACACCTTTTTATCCTCCTCAAAACAAAAAGGTTTGGTTTTTTACCTGGCGGAAACTATTTTATCACTTACATGATATGTAGAAGTAGGGGTCTTAAATATAAAATATGATGTGACTGTTGTTGGAGCGGGACCTGCTGGTTCAACCGCTGCAAAATTTCTTTCTGAAAAAGGAGTAAAAGTTCTCCTTATTGACAAAAGCAAGTTCCCACGGTCTAAACCCTGTGGTGGAGGACTGCCTATTAGGGTTTTGAACAGATTTAAATATGTGAAAGATAAAGGTTTGATTGAATCTTATTCATATGGTGGTTTCGCACATTCGTCATCCTTAAAGTATAACGTGGAATTACAAAGAAATGAGCCTATTGTTGCAATGATTCTCAGGAAAAAATTTGATTATGAATTAGTGAAACTGGCTATTGAAAGCGGCTCCGTTTTCATAGATGAAAAGTCTGCTAAGGATATTAAAATACTAAAAGACAAAGCAAGGATTCTACTAAATGATGGAACGAATGTCGAATCGCAAATAGTTATTGGTGCTGATGGTGTTTGGAGTAATATTGCAAAGAAATCTGGATTAAATCAAAGCCGTAAAAATGTTGGCATATGCCTTTTCCAAGAATATCCTATGAGCAGCAAAACACTAGATAGATTCTTCGGTGAAAAAAGACTTTGTCATATTCACATGAAGTTACAAGGGATTGCTGGTTATGGGTGGGTCTTTCCTAAGAAACAACATCTAAATATCGGCATTGGTGAATTTGAATCACTTACTAACAAATCGAGAGGTAAGACAAATTTAAAGGAAGTATATAAAAATTATATACAACTTCTTAAGGAGACTAAAATAATTCCTGACGATCTAAAGATAGGGCGAATAAAGGGAGCGGCATTGCCTCTTCGTCCTCTTTCTAAGACCTATACTGATCGTTGTCTTCTTTGTGGAGATGCAGCTGGGTTGATAAATCCAGTTAGTGGTGAAGGTACCTATTATGCCATGTCCTCTGGTGAAATTGCTGCAAGAACCATAGCAGATGCGTTGGAAGCTGGTGAAACCGATGAGAGATTTTTATCTATGTATCAGAAAATTTGGAAAAACGATTTCGGCAAGGACATTAAACTACTTTTGCGCTCCGCTAAACAATGGACAAAAGAAACTGAAAAATTTGTAGAACTTGCAAGTAGAGATGAAAAACTTGCAGATATGGCACTAGGCATATTACATGGAAGACTAAGTATCCATGAATACAGGTGGAAACTGATAAGACGCTATCTATATGTCTATTTTAAGGAGCTGTTTAGTAAATAATTTTATTCTAGAGGTATCATTCTTTTACCGAAAAGCATCCTAAAACAAAAAAGAGGCCAAAATATGAATAGCAATATTAATAAAAATGTTGCAAGTATCGATATGTTTTCTGTTAGATAACTCATTAGAGCAATAGGGGTTAAAAGAAGCGCAAGTCCTTCTTGTACTCCTACGTATATAAGCATTTTATCTCTTTCTGACATAGGCGTTGATAGAATCTTCAAAGTCAGATAAAGCAGTACTATTGATATGATTAGAAAACAAATCCCTGGGATTGGAAGGCCATAGATAAATATCGAAGTATATCCTAAGAAGAACGGTAATGAAGCAATCAGAATATGTATAAATTTTAAGACAAATGAGTATAAACTGAACGATAGCGGTATCAGTAATCTTTTATCTGATACATGTACCCCAAACACTATAGGTGTTGTTCTAATGCCTAGTTTGGAATCAAATTCCACATCCTTTAAATTTGCTGATATGCCGACACTGAATAACCATTGCATGAATCCCACTGCCGAAATCAATATTGCTAAGTACGAGACGTTGTTGGAAACAGTTAATGCTCCAAATATTCCGTAGGTGAAAACTCCTGCACCGAGTATGTATTCCATGCCAAAAAAGTGTTTACTATATTTATTATACAATGTTATAAATAGAAATGATAGTAATAACACTACAAAAGAATAGAATGTAAAAAAGAATACGATCGCAAGTATTAGAACGAGTATAAAAGAAGATAAAAATATGACAATGGCTGTTTTTTGAGAAATACTTCCAGTAACAAGAGGGCGGTTTGATACATGTTTTGATTTGCGGTCTATCTCAACATCATAATAATCATTTTGGACAAATGTAAAGATATGGGCTAGTAGACCTATTACAAGTAATATTGTTAGATGTGAAAATGAAAATTCACCATTAGCAATCGCACCGAAAACAGGGGTGAAACCTAAAAACAGCATCCCGTATGGTCTAATAAGTTTGAGATAACGCTTCATTTTTTTCTTCCTCTAAAGTATGTGTTTTTTTCGTTTAATACCTTCTACTCCCAATGCAAAAATCACGTTTTTCACCATCTTTTTATCCTCCATCAACCATAGCTTTATTAACAAAAATACATATAATGTAAATTGGGAGGTGAGATATGGCAACATATGTAATTCTGAGTCGGTTTTCCCCTGATGCATTTGCTGATCCAAGAGACCTTAAACAATTGGCCCATACAGTATCTGGAAAAATCAAAAGTGAGTGCCCTGGCGTTGTCTGGAAGGATAGTTTTGCAACTATGGGTCGCTTCGATGTCGTTGATATTGTGGAATCAGATGACCCTGAGCAAGTTGAGAAAGCAGCCATGATCATCCGTGCTTACGGACATTCAACGACTGAAACATTAGTAGCGACGCAGTGGAAAGAATTTCTAGGTATGCTTTAGTTAATCTTCGGCTAATATATTTTTAAAAAAAACCATTATTATGAAATCTAAAATTAGAGGGAGGACTATTTGATGTTAAAACCAAAAATAAAAGTAGGCAGTTACTATGAATTAAAATTAAATAATGACCGCAAGATAGCATTCGCAGTGATGTACGGGTTTGATAGCGGGAAAAACAAAGACGTCTACGCTTTAATGATGTACACAAGTAAGAAGTGTTTTGAATTTCCTATTCAGAAGCATCTATTCGATAAATGGGTAGATGAAGGGCGAATTAAAGAGATAACTAGTGATGAAGCATTAGCTTATGCTATATAAATGCAATTAATTTGCTGGGAGTTAGGATTTTTCAACACCTTTTTATCCTCCCCAAAAACCAAAAAAGAATATCGTTGGTTTTTCCTGGCAGAAAAACATTAAAAGAATTTCAAAAAATAAGGACAAGACGAAGAGCGGGCAACTATTCTCTTAAAATGATAAATGGTCCAATGATTAATCCTGTAACTGTCTCGGTCACTGTCTCTGCATTTGATGCGCCGATTGTTACCGTTATCTCAATCAGACCAAAGCCAAAAAGAAACAGCGAAGTTTCTACACTTGTTTCATTAGCTGGAGGTAAAATGTCAATAATGCCACCAATATGATAGTTGACGAAACCTAAAAAGCCGTCTTCTATATCAAAACTCCAATTTACATCATAGGCATCTCCATCTCCAACGTTTCTGATAACTACTTTTAAACTTCTTCTTTCGAACGTTATTTCAAGTTCAAGTTGAGGCCCATCATTGGCAATAGCAGTTATTGATAATACTGGAACAACTAACAACATACAAACTAAAATCCCTAATAGTTTCTTTTTCATGTTTTTCCTCCCTTTCATAATTCTATATAATATTTGATATATAAATCTTGCAACAAAATTTGCCAAATTGGCCAAACAACCTAAAATTCTTTCTGTTTTCAACATCTTTTTGTCCTCAGCCTTAGGATTGGTTTTCCTGGTAGAAACTAATTATCTTTTTTTAGTTTCTTAACTAGTAGGTTCAAGCCATTTACTTTTTCCACCACAATTTTTTCTCCTCTATCGATCATGTTATCAGTAGATTCTGCACTCCAAAGTTCTCCTCTTATTCTCACCATACCTTCTGGATTCAATGTTTCCGCTACTACTCCAGTCATTCCAACCATCCCTTCAGCACCCGTAACTGGTTTCTTAAGGTGAGGTAAAAAAATATACGCTATAAATGTGATTAAAGCAGCAAGAATCACAATTACCACCACAAACACCCAAATATCCACACCAAAATGGTACAATAGAAAAATCAAAAAACAACCAATCAAAAGTTCGTCAATGATTATTAATAGAAATTTTGTTAATGACCTCATTACTAACTTCCCTCTCTAATTTTCTTCTTTACAGAACAGCCCTAGCTACCAATATCTAAAAAAGGAAAGGGCAATAAAAGATTATCTACGCCTTATTAGGTAACAACTCTATCTAGGTAGATTGTGCAAGACCGTAGGTAGCTTTCAGGCAATCCATAGGTGTTGGCACTCTGAATCTACCTAAGGTCGTGCACCTACTTAGAGATGTTACCCCTTATTATCCATTAAATCCCACAAAAATAAATCCGTTCTCTATGCTTTCTATCCCCCCCAAAAAAAACCATGTTGGTGTGGGATTGGTTTTTTAAAGAAAAACATGTTATTAGATGAATATATGACAAAATCACAACAGATGGATCAGAGAATCGGCGTGTTTGTAGACACACAAAACATGTACTATTCTGCAAGGCAGTTACACGGCAGTAAAGCAAATTTCAAGACAATCTTAAAAGAAGCTATCGCAGGTAGGAAGCTCATTAGAGCCGTAGCATATGTTATAAAAGCAGATGTGAAGGATGAGATCACGTTTTATAATGTATTGTCTGAGATGGGTTTTGAAGTAAAATCAAAGGATCTGCAAGTTTTCTATGGCGGAGCTAAAAAAGGAGATTGGGATGTAGGAATAGCTATGGATGTGATGAGGCTAGCGCCAAAACTAGATACAATTGTATTGGTAAGTGGAGATGGGGATTTCTCCGACTTGTTAGAACATGCAAAAAGCTTGGGTTGCAGGGCAGAGGTAGTAGCCTTTGGTAAAACCACATCTCATAAGCTTAAGGAGGTTGCAGATTTTTTCGTAGATCTTGATAAAGATGCAAAGTATTTATTAAAAAAACGGAAATAGTATTTGAACATAACTGTTATGAAATTGTGTGTAAATGGGAAATAATGTATGATTCACATTAAATGTAAAAAATGTGGCTGGCGTTTACCTTTTTCTGGTAAAGGAAATGAAGATACTGTTAGGGAGCGAGGAGACGGCAATATTATATGTCCTAGTTGTGGTGAAATATTGATTAAAAGAGGAGGAAAGGGATATGAATGGAAATGAACAATCCATACTTGTTCGTTTGATTTCTCTTTTTTATCCTCCACAAAAAACCAAAACTTTTATAGTTAACAGATGTTAACATTTTTGTTGATTAACTTATAGGAAGAAGGTTTATTTCAAATAATCCGTGTAATATTATTGTATGATTACAAAAATAACGAATAAATTTGGAGGAATATTTGTATGAAGACAAATGTAAGCATAATAGTTAGTAGTGAAGGTGGGTTAATGTCAGAGGTAGCAAGGATATTCAGAGAACTTGGATTCAAACCAACTCTCGGAATGCATGACTTTGTATATGGGTGGGAAGAAGCGAAAGTGACGCCAGAGAAAATAATTGATCTTATAGATAAAGTGCAGATAAAACTAAAAGGCATGGAGGTAGGGCTTCATTTTGTGACTGATTGAAGCTTTAATATATGCGTGATGAAATTGTAGTTTAAGGGAGAGGAGATATAAGAACATGAGCATATTCAGAAGAATTATTTACTGGATATGGTGCTATGTGCACCAGAAAAACTCTCTATGAAGAATTATTTTTAAAGAAAAAGATGCTATGAAATAGAAAATTAGGTGGGAATTACAACTTCTTTATGTTTGTTGCATGTGGTCCCTTTTCTGAATCTTTTATTTTGTATTCAACCTTGTCTCCTTCATTGAGGAATGTTCCTGGTGGTATGGCTGATCGGTGGACAAAGACGTCCTCGTCGTCTTCACCCGTAATGAATCCGTATCCTTTTCTTGCATTATACCATTTGACCGTTCCTTTCATTTTTTTTCACCTTATCAAACAATATTCTTCTTAGATTAGCAGGAACATATGTTTACAATTGATTAATATTTTTCTTATCTCAAACCACTATGTGGGGTTGGTTTTTTAAAGAAAGAGTTGTTATAAAATTGTAAGTCGAAGGAGGCAATCTGCTGTGAGTATATTATCTGCCATTGGAAATACTCCGCTTGTAGAATTGACTAATCTAAATGATAACTTAAAAGCAAGAATCTTTGGTAAACTTGAGGGAGCAAACCCTAGCGGTTCAGTTAAAGATAGACCAGCCTACTACATGATTAAGAAAGCAGAGGAATTAGGGGAATTGACCCGTGATAAAATAATACTTGAACCGACATCTGGGAATACTGGAATATCTTTGGCTATGATAGGAGCTGCAAAGGGATACCATGTTGCCTTAGCCATCCCAGAATGTGTTAGCGTGGAAAGACGACATATATTGGAGGCGTTTGGTGCAGAGGTTATACTTACTCCAGGATGTGATGGTACTGATGGTGCAATTCGGAGATCACATGAGTTACTAAGGGAGGACCCTGAAAGGTATTTTATGCCTAATCAGTTTGAAAATGAAAGTAATGTTCTAGCACATTACGAGACAACAGGACCTGAGATTTTCACTCAAACCAATGGGGAGATAGATGTTTTTGTTGCGGGTATGGGGACGACTGGAACTCTGATGGGTGTAGGCAGGTATCTTAAAGAACGAAAACCCAGTATTAGAATTGTTGGCGTTGAACCTACAAAAGGTCATGCCATTCAAGGGCTTAAAAATATGGAAGAAGCCATCGTTCCGAAGATATATCACCAAGAGTTGTTAGATGAGAAGATTACAGTTGAAGATGACGAGGCTTTTGAAACGACACGATTACTTGCTACTAAAGAAGGTATCTTTGTTGGTATGTCTAGTGGAGCAGCAGTAGCAGGAGCTTTACGGATAGCGAAGAAGATAAATTGTGGGACAATCGTTGTAATTCTGCCTGACCGAGGAGACCGTTACTTGAGTACTACACTATTCAGATCAATCTGTGCGAAATGCCCTCCATGATCTTTATCAAGTTATCTAATTAGTTCCGCCTTCTGCAAAATAACTGTTTTTCAACACCTTTTTATCCTCCCCAAAAACCAAGGATTGGTTTTTTAAAGAAATAACTGTTATGAAATTTAATATCGAGAGAGGTGAAATAAATTAAATGTCCGCTGTGTAAAAAAGAATTTGAAAGAGCCGAACTAAATATATGGGGTAAAAGGTTTTGTCCATATTGTTCTTACGATTTAAGTTTGGAGGAATAAAATGAAATGCCCTATGGTATCTATTACTAGAGAACCTCAAGATTGTATAGAAGATAAATGCTGTTTTTGGGACTTGGATCATGGTAAATGCAAATGGATGTAGACTAAATGAAAAAATTGGATTGCAAGGAATGTGGACATACATTGACACAGCATAGAAAATTTAAATTCATATATTACTGCAACAATATCCTTTGTAAATTCTATAAGGCATTTGTGACAAGAAAAGGATGATAAAATGAATGGTGATAAAAAATTTAAGGAAATCTATGATAAATTTGGCGGGAGTTATGGCGAACTCATTGAAGAACATCTTAGGGTGCTTAATGAGTTAGAAAAATGCCGTCAGTTGCTTGGTGAACAAACAAGCAAGAAACAAAGGAGATAAAATGAAATGTGTCAAATGCAAATTTAAAGACAAAAACACAGACCTCTGCACATATCCTTTCAAAGCAACCGTTGCAGGTGACACCAAATTTGACAAGGATGGAAATGTAATAGGATGCACACACGGGAGGAAGAAATAATGAATGAATATAGAGCCTTACACTTATAAATTTGATTCTATATCCAGTTTTTTCAATCCCTTTTTATCCTCCCACACAAAACCCAAAAAAAGGATACCTTCCGTAGTGAGGTATTTTGAACAGTTATTGATTGGCGTGTATTAGGAG
>Ga0209979_1001496_pt1 | contig 25421 bp, 18 predicted proteins | sample AnhtaG_FD_183114 | JGI IMG/M metagenome (GOLD analysis project Ga0209979, IMG submission 183114) | Deep subsurface microbial communities from Anholt, Denmark to uncover new lineages of life (NeLLi) - Anholt_01485 metaG (SPAdes) (version 2) | ecosystem: Environmental > Aquatic > Marine > Oceanic...
ACTCCGTCCACGCTATACTCCTCGACCAGCTCCTCGTCAACCCAAATCTGCAGGTGCCTTGGGCCTTCAAACGGCTGGGGCTCGAAGCGCAGCTGATACTCGCCCTCCTCATGAACCCAGACCTCTATGGTCGCATCGTTGCCCATCCACCGGAAAGGAACGTTGTCAGAGTATTCGGCTGAGCACCAATTCCTGCCCATCGCTAGCAGCGGAACCGAGGCCACCGCTCCACCGCTGCCCGATGGCACAGGAAAAGCTACTATGTGCTCATCCTCGTATGCCCTTTCACCTGGAAAGGACTCCAGGAGCGCGATCGAAAGCGATAACTCCTCCACCGGGAAGAGTGGCTTGTGCAACACCACGTAACCGACGTCGTAGCGGCGGAGGAGTGCAGCCCGTTCTGGGCCACTCAACGGCGCTATGATATCATCAGTCTCAGGAAACGGTGTTACCAAGAGCTCGAAAAGCCTCAGCGCGGGACGCACGCCTGGCGGGACACGGTATATGAATCCTCCCACTATAGGGCGCCCGTGGGCTACTTGGTAATACATATTGGTATTGGTCGCGCGCCAACCCGTCAGAGGTACGTCGAGGATGGCATAGTCCTCCGAGTCGGCCGCCAACTGCTTGTAGAAAGTCGGCATCGGCATCCGGCTCACGGGGAAAGGGAACACTATCACGTATTCAAATAGGACGACCACCGTAATTGTCGCAACTAGGGCAATTCTCATTTGCAGAGTTCTGAGACGGGTCAGCAATAATGCTGCCCCATAGCTGGCCAATATCGCCAAAGACAACATCGCCGTCTCAAGTAGCCTAGCAGGAATTCGGCCCCATTCATAGAAGGGGAGGCGCAGGAGCAAACCGTAGGGAAGAGGAATGCGCCACTCCTCGCCCCCGACAGTGACCTGCACCGCCTGGCCGCCGACCTTCAAGACGGGACCGCAGGCCAGGATGGCCGCGACTGATCCCAGGACCACCCACATCCCTCTCCGCTTCCAGTTTCGACTGCATCCCACCGTCGCCAGGAATACCGTAACAAGGCCCACATAGACCAAGGTCTCATCATCTTTATGCCCAGGGACAGGGAATGGTAGTTGTCGCAGGAATGGTCCGAGAACAGGGTGATCCAAAGAGGGAGTCAGGAAGTTCAGCAGGTCAGCCGAGTATGCTTCGGTTCCCCCTGCTTGCAGATGTGTCAATTCGCCTGACACCCGATCCAGTATGAAAGGACCAAATAATGGCACGGTCAATAGGCATGCCAATAGGAACGCCACGGCAACGCTCTTCAAGAAGTTCGGAGCAAGAATCTTCGGCCGGTCAGCACACAGATGCCACACGAAGAAGACCAAGGTACAAGGGATCAGGAGATAGGCAATGTGTATGATGTGTACCAAGGCAGAAAGGGCCAAGACCACGCCCAGACTGGTGGCGCGCCTCAGATTGGGCTCTTCCAGCAGGAGAAACAAGAATAGCACATATATGGGAAACAGGTACAGCGTGATCTGGGGGAGGTGCCCCATGGAATGTAGCATCTTATTGGGAAAGAAGGCAAAGACAAGGCCGCCAACGAAGGATGCCATACTGTTTCTTGTGAAGTAGTAACAAAGAAGATAGGTTGCCGTCCCAGTCAGGATGAAAGAAAGCAGAAACTCCACATTGTAAGCGGCCACGGGGCTAGAGGCTAGCACCAGGGGCAGAGCCAAGAGATGAACAAAGGGGCTGATGACCAACATAGGGTGGTCCGGCTCGGAAGGGTGGTAGAGGTCAGTCAACCGCGCAGGGCTAATGTGAAGATCCAACAGCGCTTTCTTGGTCCACCACAGCGACCACATGTGCTGGTATGCATCCCCCATCGGCGCCCCCGCCAGCGCCGACGTGAGTTGGCAGGCTACAGGATAGGTCATGAACACTGTTATCAAAGTATAGGACAACACTACAAAGACTATTGTCGCTTTGCCCCTATCCAGTCTGGGGAAGGTACGAATCTTCAAGCGTAGGCTCCTCAGCCTTGCAACCCAGCTCGGCTATCGGCTCGAACCGCCTCGGACTGCACGGTTTCCGACAACCTGACCACTAGCAAGCAGATTTTCACACCAACGGGTACACCTGTTACCCGAAACAAGCCCTTGGGCTGCAGGTAACAGTCAGCCATTTCCTCGCTTCAACTGCTTTGGCCACCGCAGAGTGTAAAGTCACCACGCTGCCTCCGCTCGACAACTCTGGATGCAAACGATGCCCTCCACAATCGCACATCAGATACGCACCAAAGGCTGTTCGCCCGGCTATGGCGGGAGTCTCCGCCCCCGGAGCAACCCGGCACTGCTGCGGCATGATGATCGGCGAAGAAAGCGCTTGTCAGATCCTCCTGAGCATAGTACTTACCAGCAGAGAAGCCATTAGTAGCAGCGTCAGAACACTCACGGCTACGCCTACCTTGAAGGACAGAGGGTCGAATACGAATTCGACGATATGCCTGCCCTCACTCAGTTGCACCGCCCTGAAGATGTAATCAGCCTTGTAGACCGTGCCCTCATCCCCATCCACGAACGCTCTCCAACCATTGTAGTACAAATCACTCAACACTAGAAAGCCGTCGCTCGACATCCGAGCCTCAACGGTTACCCTGCTTGGTGCGTATTCAAGTATGTTAGCGGATGATTCGCGCGCCAAGACATCAGCACCCACAGCGTGCGGTGCCGGTTCCTGTTCCAAGATCACGCAACTCGCAGGATCGAACCCTTCTCTTGTCAGTTCGGCGAATATCTCTTCTTTGTCTTGCAGCACTTCGTAGTTCGTGACCACAAAGGCTCTTGGTAAGGCATCTTTATTCTCATAGATCTTGACTTCGCCATCGTACACAAGCTCTATGGTGTCATCACTTTGCTCCAGCCACGCCATGTCCTCGCGCGTGTCTTCTCTACTGATCACGTATTTCACGTTCAGAAGGTCAAGCAGCTTGGACGAAAGGGAGGCAGCGCGGTCGGGAGGGTAGATACTTCTGTCCCTTGAGATTCCGTCCTCAATCAGGTCCATGAACTGAGCGTAGTTGTCCAACAGCAGCGGAGTATAACCCTGAGCATCTGATATGCCATATACTTGCAGAGAGTTCGGCGGGAAAACCCGCTTGGACCGAGGCCCTCTTATCACCCGGTAGAGACTTCGATCGGCTTGCAGGAACCGGATGCTATCTGTTTCCGCATACAGACTATCAGGACTCTGTACCGGATTGAATTTCCAGCCGAAGTAAAAGAGATCCGCGACAACAAGGATGATCGCCAGTACGCCGAACACGTAGGGTTGGATCCTATCCCGGGCCAACAGGAGAAACAGCAGCGAGCCCGCAAACGCCAGGAGAACGAAGCGCATGACATTGGTGGTATTGTAATGGTACCAATGCCTCAGGAGTTCGACATCTTGGCCAATCCCTCCCGAGTTCATTGCGAGGCCCGCCAAGGCGACAATGGCGACAGCGGCAAACCCGCTGAGGCAGAGCGCGAGTCCAATCCTGCGCGTCATTCTTCTTCGCGCCCGGTCACTGGACCGAAGCACAGCATCAAGTCCCAGTGCAGTCAGAACCGATATACCAAAGAAATAGAGGATTTTGGCATCCGTTTCTCTGCCAAATCTGAAGATAGGGATTAGGTACAGAATTCGAAACAGCCCCGTATTGACGAATATGGCGACAGAAAGGACAGCCAGTGCGGCAAAGAAAGCGCCGTGCCTCCTCCTGTTAAGAATCAACGCCGACACGCCCAGCACCAACGGCAACACCCCCGCGTACGTGCTCCCTCCGGCGTAATACCCCGGGACGTTATAGCCAAATGCATGGCGACCCCAGCCAGGGCGATCTACCGGATTGCCGAACACATCGGGAATGATGGCTGTCGCCAAGAACAATGGAGATCGCCCTCGCCCCAGTCGAGCTTCATAAGACCTGTGCGCACGATCGAAGAATGGTAGGGCCTCGTACGTAGGTATCAGTTGCGCGGCAGACAAACAGACCCCCATGATCACAGCCACAATCAGCCATAGAGCAGTTTGAGCCGCTTTGGCCGTTCCCTGAACTCTGAGCATGGGAATCAGTCTCCACGCCGAATATAGGCCCACGGCCAGCAACTCATACGCAAGTATCGAGAACTGACCTGCCAAACCAACCATTCCGATCGCGAAAGCTAGGACCATCGCCCATAATCGTTGTTTCTCGCGCACTAGCTTCTCCACACAGAGAAGCATTAGTGGGAGCCATACGCCCGTATTCACCAGCTCCACCAAGCTGAGGTACACTAAGAAGTAGCCTCCCAGCCCGAACACGATAGAGCCGATGAGAGAGCTGGGCCGGCTCAACTCAATGCTCCTCAAGTAGGAAAACGTGAACGCAGCAGCTAGGAACAAATGCAAGAACGAGGCGTAGCCGAGGGCTCTTAGCGGGTCTGTCAACACGAAGATCACGTTAAGAGGGTACAGGAACCCTCGAGGGGACTCGGTGGCGAGCAGGGGCGTTCCACTCAGGATGTACGGATTCCATAGTGGCAATTCCCCACTCTTGACCATGCGCACGGCGATCAGCCTGAGGGGGTACTCGTGGAGAAGTCTATCAAAGAGGCGATTTGAGGCTTTTGTCTGCGAATAATCGCGGTGGTGTTTCCACGGCCAGTACCTATCCAGATTGTCGCTCACCAGGACCTGATCCGTGAACAAGACGTTGGCGAAGAATAGGGTGGCCAACAGCAGAAGGACCACAACCGACAGGACATTCTTCTTTCTCTCCGACAAAGCGCACAATCGCTGTATCACCTCGTGTAGCATAGACAAGACACCGCCTCCTCTAACCATGCACTAGCAGCCGTGATGGAGGGGAATGCACCGATGCGTAGCACCAATGCTGGTACTGTGAGCACACTTTCGAACCCGTTTCCATCCTGAGGCGTTCCTTTGCCGATGACAACCAGCGGCCTCCATCAGTGCAAGAAGCGGCGGATCGAATACTCCTCCTCAGCCTCATACGCGAAGTTCCTAATCATCTCGCCCAGGAGCCCGATGGAGGCCATCTGCACCCCCACGATGATCAAAAGGATGCCGACGAAGAGTATAGGCCGCCAACCAATGCCCCCTCTGAAAATCCACAGCCAAGTAAGGTAGAGGCCTATGCCAACGCCACATAGGGACAGGACTACACCAATGCTCCCAAAGAAATGCATGGGTCTCTTCAGAAAGTAGGTAAGGAACAAGACCATCAGGAAGTCTAGGAAACCCCGCCCCAGGCGTCTGAACCCGTACTTGGATCTGCCATACTTCCTGGGGTGGTGGACCACTTGAACCTCTCCCACGTGATATCCTCGCCAATGGGCCAACACAGGTATGAAGCGATGCAACTCCCCGTATAGCTTCATGTCTCTGGTAACCTCTCTCCGATAGGCCTTGAACCCACAATTGAGATCGTGCACTCTCACGCCTGTGAGCGCAGACACAACGCGGTTGAAAATGCGGGAGGGCAACGTCTTGGACACAGGGTCCTGGCGGCGGAGTCTCCACGCACTGACCAGGTCATATCCCTTGTCTAGCTCATTTAGGAGCGCGGGGATTTCCGTCGCATCATCCTGCAGATCGGCGTCCATGGTGATCACCGTACCGCCCCGAACCTGCTTGAAGCCAGCAGCTAAGGCAGCGGTCTTTCCGAAATTGCGGCGGAACTGGATGACGCGGATGTGCTGAGGATCCTCCTCGTATAGTGACTTCAAGACGTCAAAGGACCCATCTTGACTGCCATCGTCCACGAACAGGATTTCGTACTCTTTCCCCAATCCCTCGAGAACATCACGCACGCTTGAGTAGAGAGGCCCTATGCTCTCTTCCTCATCCAACAACGGAACGACCACCGATAACTCAATGTTGGATTCTGAGCACACCCCCTGGTCTCTCTCCGAACTCTTCCCCTGTACCATATGCGCCCCTCACTTCACCACTTCTATCTCGCCTAGCAATACCCTATCACCTTCAACTGGCCCGTTTTCATCCATCACGGGCAGACGTCGCCCTGTGGCCAGGACATACATCCCTACCTCAATCTGATACCGTCCTGGGGGTGCATCACGGTCAATCGTGAGTTCGTACTCGTCTCTTAACACGTCCTCCTCATCCCAGAACGAGGTGGGGTAGAACCCGTTCACCGGCTGATTGTCCTTTTGCCCCCAGATTCCTCCCGCGTTGTCTATCAAGTGGGTGAACACGGTGTAGTCCTCCTGCACCTCCTCCTGAGCTATCCAATAGAGCACCAGGTGCAGCGTGTCCCCCGCTTTGGCGATCTTTGTGTCTACATCATATCCCCATAGCTTCGCCACATTTCCCAGATCAGCCTCCACGAGATGTTGTGGGGAAAAAGGCTCAGCGGTCGCCTCCCGGACCTGGACATAGTCCAGAACAACTCTGTCTCCTAGGTGGTTCCCCTCCTCATCCGTGACCGCCAAGTGCTCCAGGTCTTCCGGCTGATACACGCCTAGCTCCAGGCGATACCGGCCAGGAGGGATATCAGCAGGCAAACCGATCTCTCTCGTATCAGGAACGATCTCTCCTGGTATCCAGTGCGTGGTCGGATACAAGCCTGCCAGTGGAGCGCCATCGTTCTGGGCCCAGAGAGAAGAGTTCGCATCAACAAGATGCACAAAGACGCTGTAGCTGTTTGACATGGGTGTCAAGCCCTGCCAGCGCAGACTGAGGCGTACCCGGTCGCCAGGTTGGAGAGCATCTCCGTTAAGGCCATAACTGATCAAGGTCATTCTGTCAGCAAAGCTCACTGCAACTGGGTGTTCGGCAGCGTCCTCTTCGCGGTAGCGGAGACCCTTGAACTCAACGACCTTGACCCCCTCGATGTCTTCGATTCCCTCCATCTGCTCCACAACATACTGTAGGAAGTCAAGATCATACCGCCGCGACATTCGCTCATTGTCTGCAACCAGCCAGACGCGCTCATGTTGCGTCAAGGCGAGTTCCAACCCGGCGATAGAGTTCAGCAGGGGAGCCCCTGTCCACATGTCCACTAGTTCTCCATTCCTCTGAACAACGTAATCCTCATACACCTTCTGAATGGCGAAGTAGTCGCATCTACCGAGCTGAACTGCCGCCGCCGGCGGTGACGGGGTCATCACGGCGTCTCCTTCCCCCCAGCGATCCGACACATACTGCATGGCCTGATCCAATCCCGGTTGTTGGTCGCTCATCACGGAGATCGCACCCGGCAGGTATAGCGCTGCTGCCATGAACACGAACAGCCATTCGATTGGCCAAGGGCGGAACGGTGCCGCGAAGGAGAGACCCGATCTCGCCTCCCTCACGCGCCAGGCCAAGCGCGTTAGCGCCAGCAACAGTTCCGTCGTCGATGCAGCGATCAGCAGGAACAGTGGCAGTAGCATGAAGACGTACCGCGGATTGCTATACGCAGCGCCTCCAATGGCGACGATAGCCAGCCAAACGGGGCAGAAGACCAGGTAGACGAAAGCAAGGTTGCGATGCCACTCGCCGTTCTTCCCTACGAGGTCCTTGCGCGTGCGCCGCCCAGCACTTCCAGCGACGGCATAGCTCAGTAGATAGAAAAGACCGATCACGAACAGTATCGTCAGAGGCAGATACTCGGGCCGCAGCAAGAACGCCACTTGCCTCGGTAGAGCGCCCCATAGCCGCGGCAGATGGCTTGCTATGCTGCTTCCAGCGCCACTCAACCGGCTGAAGTCGGGAGAACGTCCCATTCGTTGAATCACATAGGCTGCTACCACACCCAAACAGCAAATGATGTTAACGAGCAACCCCTCTCGACTCGTGAACCATTTGCGCCCTTTGAAGACGAGGAGGACAAGCAACGAGGCGGGGTACAGCAATATGGCCTCGAAATGCGCCAGAATTGCGACCCAGAAACACGCCCCAAAGACGTACAAGCGACTGCTCTTGGATTCCAAGGCACCCAAGTACAGGGCATAGACAGCAAGCAGAAAAATCACCTGCAGCAAAGCGTACATCCGCGCCCTTCCCGCCCACATAATGGCATCAGGCGAGAAGGCCAGCAGAGTGGCTGCCAGGAGACCAACGCGGACAGAGAAGAGCCTCCTGCCTATGTGATATGTGACGCCTACCCCGACCACCCCCACGAAGATGCTGGGCAGCCTAGTGGCGAGCTTGCTACAACCAAACAAGGCTATACTGACCGCTTCCAGATATGAGAACAAGAGACCACGGTTGTATAGCACTCCGGCAGGTGTAACAGGAATGCCGTGCTGTAGGATCAGTTTGCCAGCCCATACCGATGCAAACTCATCAACATAGGGATTGGTGAGAAGGGCATATGACAGTCGAAGGCCAAGAGCTATCACGATAAGCGACAGGACCAGCATCAGTTGGAGACGGCTTGTCTGGCGCCTATTCAAGCCAACCCCCCATGCATACGTGCTCCTGAACTACCGACGGCTAGCACATCAGATTCCCACAGCACTAGCAGCTATCTCTCCAGCCGCACATCTTCCAATACAAGGGCGCTTCCCACGATCCGGCCCGCTTCATCAACATACTGAAGACGTTCGCCAGTCGACAGGACATACATACCCACCTCGATTTGATAGACACCGGGCACGGCATCAGGACCAAAGGGTATCTCGTATTCGTCCTTCACTGTTTCGCCCACGTCCCAATGCGAGGTAGGGTAGAAGCCATTCTCTGGCTGACTATCCCTTTGCCCCCAGATTCGTCCATCCGCGTCTATCAAATGGACGAATACCGTGTAGTCCTCCTCCATCTCTCTCTCAGCTTTCCAATATAGCACGAGGTGCACCGCCTGCCCATCGGTGACACTTGCTGTGTCCAGATCGTATCCCCACAGCGTCACCTCATCTCCGAACCTCGCGGCGACGAGATGTTGCGGCGAAAAAGGCTCGGGTCGCTCTGCCTGAACTTGGATATAGTCGAGTGTGCTCCTATGCGCCACGTAGTTCCCCGCCTTATCCAGGACCGCCAGGTGTTGCAGATTCTCCGGCTGGTACACGCCCACCTCCAGGCGATACCGGCCCGGAGGGATGTCGGCGGGCAAAGTTAGTGCCCTACCATCGGAAATGATCTCCCCCGGCACCCAATGAATGGTTGGATACAGACCTGCCAACGGGGCGCCATCGTTCTGAGCCCACAGGGAATTGCTCGCATCGACAAGATGCACAAAGATGCTGTAGCTGTGCACCATGGGCGCCAGCCCCTGCCAGCGAAGAGACAGACGCACTTGGTCGCCAGGCTGGAAAGCACGTCCACTGAGTCCGTGACCCACAAGCGCAAGCCGGTCATCGAAGTTCAGATAAGTTGAATGCTGGAAAGGTAGCTCCGGCGGCGGGGGATTCTCAGCCAGAAAGACAAAGACCCTATCCGGTCTTGCCACCAATTCCATGTGGTCCCACACATACTGGATGAAGTGCGAGGTATACCTGGTGCGAAACCTCACCTCATCAATGACAAACCACATTCTATCGGGTTCCTCTACTGCCTCTTTCAGCGCTTCATCGGTGAACAAGATTGGCGCACCAGCCCAGGCTTCCACCCAGTGATCCCCTCGCTGCGTAGCGTAGGCGTGGAAGTCCTTTTCCACAACCACATAGTCACATCTCCCCAGATAGAGGACGCATGCAGATGTTGCAAACGTCATCACTTTGTCACCTTCGCTCATATGCTCTCGGACGTATTGAAAAGCCACATCATACTGCAGCTCCTGACGGTGTGCAGCCGCGAGGGAGGCGGGTAGAGACAAAACGGTGATGAGTGTCAGCGTCGCGCCGGTTACCGCGCCCCTCACTAGGAGAGATTGACGCGCTGAGAGAACGACACCCGTGTCACGCCTCCTCAACACATCCCCCAGGAAATCAAGACCTCGGACCGACATAGCGCTAGCGATAAGGAAGAAGAGAGGGCTGAGCATGAAAAGGTACCGCGCGCTACGCCGCCCTTCGCTGACAAACAGGACCATCTCCAGCACCACGAGGACAAAGACGACGCTAAGAAAGAGAAGGCCGCTGTCCCTACCAGCAGGATCGAGCAGTTGCCTCACTCCTTTTCGCCAACATTGAATAAGCAGATACCCAACGGCCATGCCCACCAAGATGGTCAATAGCCCCACGAACGGCAGTTGGTGAGGGCCTACGAAGAAGCGCCTATAGCCGCCCCACGCATCACCCAGGTCCACCGAAAGGGCCACCTCCCCGAGCCCTGCACCCACTTCTGACCACCCTGCAGGTTGCATGAGCCGATAAAGCCACAAACTCAGGGCCATTCCCGATACGGCTATCAGATTCTCGGCAAGCACTGGCCAGCGCAAGAACCAGCGCCATCCTCGCCAAAGCAAGCCCACCACGACCAAAGTCGGATACAACAACATCGCCTCATTGTGAGAGAACACAGCGACAAGAAAGAACAATAGCGCCAGCCGACGATATGCAGGCCTATCCTGGGCGACCACACCCCGGTAGACAGAATACAACACCAGTAGTACCAGGAAAACCAGCAGGCTGTAGTTTCGAGCGCGCCCTCCCCAGATTATCGACTGAGGATCCAACGCCACTAGGGCACAAGCTAGGAGTCCTTCGCGCTCGGAGAAAATGCTCTTTCCCACCCAATATGACAAGGGAATGTAGGCCGCGCTCAGGATCAGACTGGGCATCCTAGCCATCAACTCACTGAATCCAAACAGATGGATAAACATGGCATCAAGATAAGTGAACACCAAGCCCTGGGCATAGAGCGCGCCGGTTGAGAAAACGGGATAGCCGTGTTGGATGGTCCTCTGAGCCACCCACATGGTTGTGTATTCGTCAATGTAGGGGCTGCTCGTGCTGGCATAGGTATATCGTAGATACAGACCCAAGACGGTGAACAGCGAGACAGCTGCCAGCACGAAGAAACCCCATACTCGATGTGCGCCTACCCTCCGTGAGAGGCCTTCGCTTTCCATCATCAACTGCGCCTGATACCATCCAATATTCGGATTATCCGCCGCCCACCGACACGCTGGTCAAAACGACCCAATCCCCATCTGCTGCGCCCCCCTGTACGGGAAGGCGATTCATGTCCTCCAAGACGTACATTCCCACCCTGAGCTCATACTCCCCAGCTCCAGTTTCGCCAGGTACAGACAGGACATGCTCGTCCCTCACCACTTCGCCCTCATCCCAGTGTGAAGTAGGATAGAACCCTCCTTCAGGTTGCCCATCATGTTGACTGACAACCTCACCATCCTCTGCCACGAGATGGACAAACACAGTGTAGTCTCGCTCCATCTTCGCCAATGCCTGCCAATACAACGTCAGGATCATACTCCTTCCTGAGTCGGCCGTGGCAGGAACCTGATCGTAACCCAAGAGCTTGACTTCATCACCCAAATTCACCTGCAAAGGGTTCGTCGGTGTCAAGTGATCGTCATAGCCCTCTCCAACCTTGATATAGTCGAGGGTGATCTTGTCACCCGTAGGCGACCCTGACTCATCCCAAACCTGCAAACGCTCTCCTGTTGATAAAAAGTACATTCCTATCTCCAATCGGTAACGACCTGGTGGGATATCGGCGGGCAGCGTCATGATTCTTCGGTCGGGGATGACAACTTCTGTCGAACGCCAATGACTAGTGGGATACAGACCCCGAACCGGGTAGCCGTCGCTTTGGGCCAATAGCCCGTTCTCGCGGTCGACCAAATGCACAAATATCGAGTAATCCAGCCCAAAATACTGGGCGTATTCCACGCCCTGCCAATATGAAATCAGTTCCAGCTTGTCACTGGGGGAAAAGGCCTTTCCGTTGAGATCCCAACCCTGCAGCCAGAATTTTCCCTCAAGACTGATGTCCATTTCATGCCGGATCAAAGGTTGTTTGGGTTGCAGAGATCGAAACACCAAAGCCCCGCGCTCATTGGAAACCAACTCCATTCTATCCCAAACGAGTTGCATGAAATCCGAATCGTACCTGCTGATGAATCTTCCTTCATCTGTGACAAACCAAACCCGCTCATGGCTGTCCAGTACCTCCTTCATCCCCTCAACCGTGAGTATCAGGGGCAACCCGGTCACTGCCTCCACCAATCTGCCTTTCTCTTCAATAGCATAAGTCTCGTAGGCCTTCTGAATGGCGATGTAATCGCACTGCTCCAGAGAGACAAGGCAGGCGATGGGAGCTACCGTTACGATCACGTCTCCTTCTCGCCACTGATCGCCTACGTACCTGAAAGCCAGATCATAGCCCCATTCCTGTCGAGATATGGCCTGCCCTGATACGGACGACACCCCGACGAGCCCTATCCCCACCGTGACGAAACCCAATACCATCCATTGTTGCATCGTTTGCCCGACTATGCATACCCGCCGAAGCAGAAAGCCTAGGAACCGCACGGAAATGGCTCCTACGATCAAGGACAAGATGGGGAAGAGAAACAACACGTATCTTGTTTCGCTTCCCCACCTTGGTCCCAGGAGGAAAACGATCATCCCAGTCACCGATAGTAGTAGCACATACAACAGCACCAATCCGTGATTCTGCCACGTGTCCGGAGCGCTTGGACAATGAACCGTCGCAGCCTCGCTTGCCAGCGGCACACGGTTTCTAGAAGACCACTCCCTGGGCCAAACGTTCTTGGCAGCCCATACTACAAGGTAGGCAAAGCCGCAAAGGGCAATTAGAAGTAATGCGAAACCGCCTGGGGCGCGCCGGAGGAACTTGACGAATACTCCCAGGTTCTTCGGACCCAACTCAATCTGCGCGGACCCGGCCCACAGAGTGTGGTTCAAAGGGATCGATCCAGGGATGGTCTCACCCCGAAGGAACAACGCCAATACTGCGATGACACCTGCACCGCAGACCAGGAAGTCTAACAACACCCATTTTCGAGTGAAGACTCTGGGGCCGCGTGTTATCAGGGCACTCAAAGCGAAGCCCGGCAATAGCAAGATAGCTTCCAAGTGGGTGAGGAGAGCGACTACGTAGGAAACCACAAACAGCCAGCCGTGGCGGCGGCTGATCTGGCCTTCATCGTCAGGCTCGATCATCCACCGATAGAACAAGAAGGCGCTCAGGATCGTAAGCAACAGGAACAGCGAATACGACCTGGCACGTGCACCCCAAATCACAAGATCAGGGGCAAATGCCATCAGCGCGCAAGCCACAAGACCCGCAGATACCGAGAACATCCTTCTGCCCACGTAGAATATCACCGGAATCGTCGCCACACTGATGACAATGCTGGGTGCCCGGGCTACGATGGCGGTGAATCCGAAACACTGTAGGATGAGGGCCTCAAGATTCCGGAAGAGAGGGGCATCGGCTCCCGGGCCCCATTTGAACGGGGAAGCGAGACCCTCTACGATGTTGCTAGCGTTCCACAAGGTGATGAACTCGTCCCAGAAAGGGCTGGACGAAACAGCGTACTGCCATCGCAGTAATGAGCCCAAACAGGTCACCAATACCAGGATAAGCCCCACCAAGGCCAAGCGGAGTGGCGCTTCTCGCCGTCGTATCCGGTTCGTTCGAGACGATCCGGCCTCTTCGGGCATCAGCATACTCGCCTAGAGCCTCCAGGCAATTGCCGCCGAGACGAGGTCGACCGCCGTCCTGACCACTCTGGTCCACAAGGCGATGACGGTGGCTACGTGGATTGGGAAGTAGAAGCTGAGCAGAAAGGCCAATGTGCCTTCCATCACCCCCAGGCCCGCAGGCGTCACCAGGCTTACGAAACCTACCACCCACGCTATCGAGAATATGCCCGCCAACACGAAAACCCGGGGAAGGGGCGAGGAATCTATGGACCGAATCAGGAAATGATAAGCCACACCGTTCACCAGCCAAAACCCCGCCCAAAGCCCCAACTGGCGCAGCAGATAGCTGTAACTCCAGGTCAGTTCGGTCTCCGCCTGCCCCGTCAGCCGCAGTGCTAGATTGACCCCTCGGCTCACCACCGCAGGATGCAAAAGGATCAACCCCGCAGGCACGGAAAGCAACAACACATTCAACCCTGGAACCGCATCCAGACTCTCCCAGAAGGGCAATGTGACGGCAAACACCATCAGCCCCGAGACTACTTGCAGCATTAGCTGCAACATGACACTTGCGCCCGATATCACCTTGGAGACACCCTCCTTGTCGCTCAGATATACCAACCCCAAGATGCCCCAGACCTTGCCGGGAATGTATCGGCCCAGTTGCGACAGGAAGAATATGCGATAGCTCTTGCGGTAGCTCAAGGGGGTGCCCAAACCCCCCAGGATCACCTTCCACAGATAGGCGTAGAAGGCAGCGGCTGCCAGCATGAGGGATAGGGCAATGATCAGCGCGGAGTAATCGAGGTCCCAATCATAAGCTACGATCTCCTCCCAGTCGAGGTAGAGGGTCCGCGCCAAGAAGCCAAAGATCAGGAGCACGATGGCGACGCCTGCTGCCCGTGAGAGGAGCCTTCTCCTACCCTGTATGATGGACATCCTTTCACCCAACCAAGATGCAGAGCGGCAAGACCAGCCTACGCGCCGCCCTCTTCACCCAACATGTCTCTCGAAAAAGGATATGCGATCCAGCACGGATCTCCCCCCCCTGAACAGACGTTTCATATCTTGAAGGCTGCGTACCCTCAACAGCGACTTGGCCACAAAGCTGGGCCTGAAGTAGTATCTCCTGTAGGCCCGGATTCTGGCCTCCTCGACTTCCTGGCGAGTCAACTGATCGGTCTCGATCAACGAGTTCTCGGCCGCGAAATCCTCCCAGCCGTCATACACCAGCCAACCATGCTGCATGCAGGTCTCGTACAGTTCGGTGCCAGGATGTGGAATGGCGATGGCGAACTGGGTGCTGTCGGCCTCAATCTCCTTGGCGAACTCGATGGTCTCGTCAATGCTCTCCTGAGTCTCACCTGGTACACCAAAAAGGAAGTAGGCCTGGCTCTTGATTCCCAACTCTCGGCAGTTCGTGAAGGCCTCCCGCACTTCGTCCAGTGAGATCCGCTTCTTCATGACCTCCAGCATTCTTGGCGAGCCGGATTCCACACCGAAGAGGACGTAGTGGCACCCTGCTTCCTTCATGGCCGCCAACATCTCGCGATCAACCGTGTCCACGCGGCTCTGCACGATCCACTTCACGTCTATTTCGCGCTCCAAAAGGAGCTGACACATCTCCAGAACCCTCTTCTTGCTCAAGGTGAGGCAGTCGTCATCGAAGTATATCTCGTCCACACCATAGTCCCCTACCACGTGCTCCATCTCGTCCACTACGTTCACAGCGCTTCTGGCCCTGAACTTGTGCCCATACAGGGTCTCCGGCCATAGACAGTAGGTGCAGTGATAGGGACAGCCGCGCGAACTGACCATGGCCGTCGGACAATCGCCCGAGTAGATCGCCGCTCTGTAGCCATCGTGCCGTACTATGTGTCGAGCCGGGAAAGGCAAGGAATCCAGATCCTGAATCAGAGGTCGAGGAGAGTTGACGTGTACCTCTCCTCCATCTCGATAGGACAAGCCGGCCACTTGGCTCAGGTCATCCCCACTGGCCAGCGTGAGAGCCAGCTCCTTGACCGTCATCTCGGCCTCCCCCCGACAGATGGCATCCACGGCTGGATTGGCCCGCAGGATCTCCTCGTGGAAGAAGGTGGGGTGAGAACCTATGAGAACCACAGATGTGCCTTCCACACTCTCCTTGACTGTTTTGGCAGTGTCCAGGTCATAATCGATGGAAGGGGTCGAACATTCGATGACGACGAGATCAGGCCCCATCTTTGCTGCTGCCTCGGCGAAGTCGCCAATGGACATCTCCTCCATCACCCCATCAACGAAGGCCACCTCCAGCCCCGCCTCGTCCAGCACAGCCACTATGTACGCCAGATAGATAGGATACTCCAGGTACTTGTCGCTTCTCTTATGAGGCCAACGTACGTCCGAGCGCGCCCCATACCCTTCGCCAGGCCAGGGTGGGTTAGCCACCAAAACTCTGATCGTGCCTCCAGCAGACACTAGCTTCCCCCCGCATAGATCTCGCACAATTGGACAAAGCGAGTGGCTAGCATACCCCACTCGAACTTCTCTCTTACTGCGGCGTATCCGTTTTCCCCCAGCTTCCTCCTCAGATCATCATCCTCGAGAAGCTGGCAGATCTTGGCGGCCAAATCCGCTTCATCGCCCGGCTCGTAGAAGAGGGCGGTCACCCCCTCTTCCGCCACTTCCTGCAGGGCCGGCAGACGGGGAAGAACGGCTGGAACGCCACAAGCCCAGTATTCGAACTCCTTCAGCGTGACGCGGCCTCGAGCCGACAGGACGTCAGGCAACACAACCACGCCGATGTCGCTGGCGCAGATGTACGACGGTATCTCCTGCTGCTCAACCCACCCCGAGAAGTAGAAGCTATTCTCAAGAGAGTGCTTACTGACCTGCCTTTTCAAGCCCGGAACCGCGCTCCCATCCCCCACTAACCAGAAGTGGGTGTCAGGATGTTTGGGTAGAATCAACCGAGCGGCATCTACCAGCAAGCCTGGATCATCCTGCGGATCGATCACTCCATGGAAGATAATCACACGGCTCGCCCCACGAGCGTACTCACGTCGCAACTCTTGACCATCCACGGGGCGGAATACGCTGACGTCAACCCCGTCAGGGACAACATCAATCCTTGCGCCTTGAGCACCATGCTGAACAAGGATCTCTTTCATCGCCTCGCTGATAGTGATAATCCTGTCTGAATCCACTATGGTCTTGTTCTCTAGAAGACGCCCTCCACCCGTGACCGCCCGCAGCCATCCCCCTTCCGAGTAGTCCTCCAGATATTCGAAGAGGAGATCCGTCAAGTCCAGCACGGTCAGTGATTGGCGACTCATCGCCTTTCCCAACAAGGCCCCGTACCCTGCGATCGAATTGTGGGACACAATGAGATCCGGCTTCAATTTGCGAACGTGCTCGGCCACCCGAAAAATGTTGCAGGGAAAAGCCACCGTGTACTTGGCCATCTTCCATTTGCCCAGACGGTTGACACCCTGAAGCGGAAGCCAATCCTCGCATCCCAGCAACTCCACGGCCTCCCTCTTGGGCACGGCGATGGACGAAGCCACATGGACCTCATGCCCTCTCGCCACGAAGGCCTTGACTAGACTCGATATGCGGGGGGTGCCTCCCCCACTGATGGGAACTACCTTCTCAAAGATGGAAACCAAGACTCTCACGACAATCCTCGGATGCGGATCCTGATCCCGGCACAAAAAGGGGGGCACTTATCAGGCCATTCAATGCCCTCCGGCCTCCAGTTCCTTGTAGACTCGCTCAAACTGAGTCACTTCCCGCTCCCAACTGTACCGGGATAGGAGCTTGTGCCTGGCTCGTTGGCCCAGGCCTTTCCTCAAGTCTTCATCCTCCATCAATCGCAGGACCAACTGGATGAACTCCTCATCCACGTCCTTGGTCAGCAGGATCTCCTCGCCGTCCACGAATTCCAGGCCTTCTGCCCCAATCTCGGTGGAGACAATCGCCCTGGAGCAAGCAGCGGCCTCCAAGATCTTCAGGCGGGTACCCGAACCCGAATCTAGCGGAATGAGCACAATGTCCGACGCCGAGAGATAGTCGGTCATATTAGGGTGAACATCTTTCCTCGTACTTACGAAACCTGTGAGAACCGTTCTCTCCTGTCGAAAGTTCACAAGCTGCTTATAGTTCTGGCCGATGACAAAGAAGGTCGTTGCAGGATGTTCGGCCAAGACAGCCGGATATATGCGTTCAGCAATGTAGCGCACCGCCTTCGCATTGGGGATCGTATCCAGTTTCCCCACGAAAGTCAGCACCTTTTCCTCTGCTGATAGGTTATGCCGTTCCCTGACCAGACGACGGCCCTCTTCACTATATTGGAAGATCTCTGGATCGGCGCAGTGGTGTACAACCTCGATCTTCTGATCAGGTACACCATAGATATCCATCATGAACCGCTTGTCAACATCCGAGACAGCGACAATCTTGTCGGCGACTCGGCAACCGAACTCCTCCAACTTGCGAAGGGGATAGGTCACGGCAGCGGAACTGTCGAAGCGCTCATACTTCAGGTACTCGACATTCTCCTGCACCAGTACCAAAGGCCTCCCGAATTTCTTCTTGAGGAAGTACCCCACCAGACAGGTGAACAATACCTGACACTGGATTATGTCGGCTCGCGTCTCGCTCATCAACTGATAGGCAGCTCGATAGTAGTGGGGGTTAAAAAGGAAGGACTTGTACTTATAGCGATCAAAATGGGATTCTGGACAGTAGCTGATGCTAAGGTTCTGGTGGAACAGGTCTATCTCACCTCCTTGGGAGAAGACACGACTTAGCAGGACGAACAGTCGGCTAGTGTCAGGCACATGCTTCATGATGTTGTAGATGTTCATGCTGTTTCCATCCACTGGAGGAAACACGTCACAGGGAACCAACATCAAGACCTTGCGTAGTTCGCCGGACACCGGCCTTTCCCTCACAAGACTAGGGATTTGTCGGCCAACTCCCCAGCCACCACATCAAACTTATCAACAACCCTCTGCTCCTTGACCCAACCGATCAGATCAGAGATGCCATCTTCGAAATCGACCTGGGGAGCAAAGCCCAGCGCCTCGGTGATCTTCCCGATGTCGGCAAAGCAGTGTCTAATATCCCCTCTCCGATACCGGCTGACGATTTCCGGCTCCATCTCCCTGTCGGCCAAGGTATCGATGAGCACCCGTGCCATCTCCAGTATGGTTAAGGCCCTTCCCGTGCCCACATTGAATACGTCGTAGTTGGCTTCCTCCCTCTCCATGGCCAGCGTGCTCGCCCGCACGACATCCCGGACATGGATGAAATCCCGACTCTGCAAACCATCCTCGTAGATGACCGGGGGCTGGCCATTCAGAAGGCGAGCCGAGAAGATCGCTGCGACGCCGGTGTACGGGTTGGAAAGAGCCTGGCGGGGTCCATAGACGTTGAAGAAACGCAGAGAGACGGTGGGGATCTCGTAGGCTCGCCCGAAGCACAGGAACATCTCCTCATGGTCCCTTTTGGTGATGGCGTAGATTGAACTGGGGTGGAGAGGCTTGTCTTCGTCCGTCGGCAGAGGCTGCATCTCCTCGTCACAACTCGGACAACGCATCTCCCACTTCCGCTCGCGCAGTTGATCGTCGGAGCGCAAATGTGGATAGGCAACGCCGCAGGTGTGGCAAGCATACTTGCCTTCTCCGTAGATCGACATAGACGAGGCTACTATCAGCTTCCGCACCTCATGCTCTTCGCCAGCCAAGATGTCCAGCAAATTGGCCCCGCCCAGAGTGTTGGCGTCAACGTAGCGCCGTATCTCGTACATCGACTGGCCGACGCCCACGGCAGCCGCATAGTGAAAGATGACCTCAATCCCGTCCAACGCGTCCTTCAGAGCAGTCCTGTCCCGAACATCGCCAACTATCAGCTCCGCATCTGAGTTGAGATAGACAGGGACCTCTGCTTGAGGGCCGTGAACCTGCGACTCAAGGCTGTCGAATACACGCACCTTGTAGCCCTTATGGACAAGGGTATCCACCAAGTGGGACCCTATGAACCCGGCACCTCCAGTGACCAGGACACTCACACCCTCACTCATTCAGATCCCCATTTCCAACGATGTTCCCCCTCCTCCACGGTCCGCATTACCTCAAGGGCAGTGATGGTCTTTGGCCAATCTTAGCACACCAACTGCGTTCTAGCAACCTACTTGGACTGCTCCAGAATCCGCCTGTAGAGCCTCATCGTGTCCTCTGCTATGGCTTTCCAAGAGAAGGATTTGGACAGCTCGGCAGCCCCGCGAGCCAAACGCTGCCGGACCTGAGAAGAAGAGGCGACGATGGCGATCTTCCCCGCAAGGGCTTCAGCGTCGTCAGCAGGCACCAGGGCCATGTTCTCGTGCTCGACGATCTCATCCACTTGCACTCGAGGATACGTGCTCACAATGGGCAACCCATGGGCCAGAGCTGCCATCAACGTGCCTCGCCTGAAGGATACCCCGTCGCGGTAGGGTAGCACGCAGACATCGGAGGCCCAGAAGTTGGCCGAGACTTCCTTCCCATCAACGTAGCCAGTCCACAGCACGCGGTCCTGCACATCCAACTCCTGAATCAGATTCTCCATCTTCAGAAGATAGGCAGCATTGGTGGGATCGCTGGACCCGACGCGACCACCGATCATCAGCAGCTTCACTCGACTGCCGGAGTGCACTAGTTGGGCCAAGGCTCGAAACAGGGTCTCTCCGCCCTTGCTCTCGTTGAGAAAGCCAAAGTAGCATAGCAAGGTTTCCCCGGGACCGACGCCCCACCGTCGGCGCCACTCCTCTCGCTCATATCCTGGGGGAGCCTGCGGTTCTATGTTGCTCCCAATAGGGTACATATGCAGGTTGCGGACACCATACCTCTCGGCTTCCATCCGATCCTCAACATTGGTGACGATGGTTGCCTCGCTGCCCTTCATCAACGCCCTGGTCACCCAACGTCGCACAGCGCCAGCCTTGGGGAACAGATAAGGGACCTTCAAGTCATGGAGGGTCACAAGGACTTTGGGCCTCTCACCCCCATAGCGAAGCCTCCAGGGAAGCAGATTGATGGCTGGATGCATCTGGTACGCAGCCGTCTGATACTGGATGTTGAGGATCTCAGGCATCGTTCTCTTCAGAACTCCCACGATCTGCGACCAGCATGAGAAGTCCCAGCGCTCCACCACTGGGTACAGCGTCAGCCGCAGGCGATTCCTCTCCAGAACTACGCCCTCCCCTGACAAGGCGAGGGTCCCGCTCGGCTGACTGGCCTTGATCGAGGATATGACGCTCACCTCGGCGCCCAGCCTGCTCAGAGCCAGGCCCACCTCCCGTGTGAAGTCTCCCACGCCACCTTGCATGGGCGGGAACTCCCCGCCAAGCAGACACACTCTCATCCTATCTCAACCCAGACCGCAGGACTTGCCAATAGGCGTCCATCCGCTGGCGCCGCAGAGCTCGTTTGTGGCCCACGAGCCATTTGAGCGCCTCAACCATCGTCTGCCACAGGTACGTGAGGAGGAGAAACAGACGCAGCGTTTCCCCCGTCCAATCGCCGTGGTGCTTCTTGAAGAAAAGCACCTTACTGCGTTGAAACTGTGCATGCCTCACAGGCAACACCTGCTCGCTGCTCTTGCCCACATGGTGGACGACACGGGCGGTGGGCAAATAGACGACCTCCCAGCCCGCTTTCTTGGCGCGATAGCACCAGTCCAGTTCCTCGGAGTACATGAAGAAGCGCTCATCTAACGTTCCAACTTCCTCCAGAGCCTCTCGCCGCAGCAGTAGACAGGCCCCGACCAGCCAGTCTACCGCCAGTATCTCGTCGTCCGAAGCATCCAGGACGTAGTAACGCCTCAGGATTCGGCTGTCGGCGAACCATGGCTGTATGAAGGTACTCTCAACATAGGCAGTTCTCAAGTCTGGAAAGCGCCGTCTCGAGGACTGAACCTGGCCGCCGGGATAGAGAAGCTGAGGACCCAAAGCCCCAACTCTCTGATGAGCGTCCATGTATGCCACCATTTCGCCCAAGGCATCTCCGACGACCTCAGTGTCTGGGTTCAGCAGCAAGACATAGCGACCATCGCTCACTGCGATGCCTTGATTATTGCCTCTGGTGAAGCCCACGTTCTCGCTGTTTGCCACCAGATGAATCTGGGGAAACTCTTCGCCGAGCATCTCCACGCTACCATCGGAGGAGGCATTGTCCACCACGACAAGCTGAGAGGAAAGCTGCCGACCTGTCCCGCATCCCAGAGATGAGATCACCGACGCGAGGCTGCGGCGAAGAAGGTCCTTTACGTTCCAGCTCACCACGACGATGGACAAATCATGAATGCTCATGATGTTACCCAAGTTGCACAAACCCCCGATGGACTCGGGGGTCTGCCAGATCTTCGTTCATTGACAATGCCCAGCGCGGAGAGATGAGAGCTCGCTCAACAATGTTTGGAGCCTCTGGCGCTGAGAGATCTCCGCGGCGCCGTCGCTATTCCCTCCGGTCCAGGAGGTAGTCGGCCAGGTCAAGCATGACTTGACGATACTCACTAGCCGGTAGATCACGAATAGCGTTCTTGGCCTCGGCCGTGAAACGTTCGGCCTCAGCCCGCGCCGACGCGATTGCGGGGGAACTCTTGACCATCTCAATCAAGGTTTGAATGTCCTCCTCCGCGGCCTGGGGCTCATCGAAGACGGAAGACACGATGTCATGACCAGAGTCGATCTCCAGGAAGAGAAGCAAAGGTAGGGTAGCGGTCCTCTGACGCAAGTCACTGCCAATGGGTTTCCCTAGCTCCTTCTCATCACCGGTGAAATCTAGGATGTCATCCAGGATCTGGAAAGCCATGCCCAGGTTGTACCCGTACTCGCGCAGCGCCCGCACCGTTCGTTCCGGAGCCCCACTCACGATCGCCCCCGTCTCGGCAGATGCAGTGAACAGAGACGCCGTCTTACTGTAGGTGCTCTGGTAGTAGTCCTCCTTGGTTCGTCGCCATCCTGCCCCATCGAAGGCCTGCCTCAACTCCCCGCCGCAGATGCTCATCAACGTCTGAGCGAAAACCGTGACTACAGGCACACTCGCGGTGGCCGCAGCCTGGTCAGCCGCTCGGGCAAAGAGGTAGTCCCCCACGAGAACCACCGCTCCGGCGCGAAAAGACGTGTTCAGTGTGGGACTGCCTCGCCTCAATACGGCGCCGTCCAGCAGGTCGTCATGAACAAGAGTGGCGGTGTGAAGCAGTTCTACCGAAGCCGCCAGAGGCACAACCGTCTCTTCATCGGCCTCGTGGAACTTGGATCCCAAGATGACCAAGGCTGGGCGAATCCGTTTGCCACCGCTGTCCAAGAGGGAGCTCAAGACAGGTCTTAAGAGGGGCTCCTCCACCTCCACGCACCAGCGCAACCTATCCTCGACCGCCTCTAGCTCCTGACGTATGGGCTCGAATGTGGACAGTATCTTCAATACTCACCTTCCCGAACTGTCAGCGACCGGTATCACCGTGGGACCATGGACTGAAACGCCACCGAGTCCCGATCTCCTTGCGGCGCGATGAACACGCTCACTGCATCTTCTGTCACCGAGGGTCATTGCAGCCTCAGCACCGTGCGGGCATTCTGCGTGGTTATGTCTGACATCTCCTGCAGCGAGATGCTTTTGATCTCAGCCATCTTCGCCGCGACCAACTTGACGTTGGCTGGCTCATTGCGCTTGCCCCGATGGGGATGAGGCGGCAGAAACGGACAATCGGTCTCGACAAGCAGTCTCCCTAACGGTATTTGGCTTGCCAGTTCACGCAACCGGCCCGCGCTGGGATAGGTAACAGGCCCAGCAACCGAGATGTAGAACCCCAACTGGCAGAGCTCCTCAGCCATGGCCAGATCGCCAGAGTAGCAGTGCAAGACACCGAGTGGACGTCGCAGGTTGCCCTTGCCTGAACTTACAGCTCTCGACCAATCTCGGACCATTGCTATGACATCTTGATGCGCATCCCGATCGTGAACCACGACCGGCTTGCCCACTTCCGCTGCCAACTCCAACTCCCGTCTGAAGACCTGGCGTTGCACCTCGCGAGGAGACCGGTCCCGATAGTAATCCAACCCTATCTCACCGATCCCCACCACCTTGGGGTGATCGCTCAACTCCCTCAGATCGTTCATCACCTCTAGGCCAACCTGGGACGCCTCGTGAGGATGCACTCCCACACAGGCCCACACGTTTGCATAGCCATCGGCGATGGCGACAGCCTGGCGACTCGAATTCAGATCAAAGCCCACGGTGACAATGCCGACCACGCCCTCTGCGGCGGCCCGTTCCATGACTTGGTCTCGGTCGTCATCAAACTGAGAGAAGTCGAGATGTGCATGTGTATCAATCAGCGAGCCCTGTGGCTCCGCAACAGCACTGTCCCTGGATATCACCACCTCTTGACTTCAGCCCCCAGAAAGAGGGTCTTCTGCTGCGAGTCATAGATGCTCAGCGACGAAATCACGTTCTCTATGTTACGGCGCTTTCTACTCGTCATCCTCTTGCATTCCGATGATCACGTATCGAAGGCTTATGGCGATCCTTTCAGGAGGGCCATATCCGCATCCACCATCATCTCTACTAGCTTCTCGAACCCAACCTCAGGCTTCCAACCCAGCTTCTCTCGTGCCTTGCTGGCATCTCCCACCAGTCGATCAACGTCCGCTGGACGAATGAATTGATGATCGACTCTCACATGCTCCTGGTAGTCCAAATCCACTAATCTGAAGGCGACTTCCAAGAGCTGCCGCACCGAATGAGTCTTGCCGGTCGCTACCACGTAGTCCTCTGGCTGTTCCTGCTGGAGCATTAACCACATTGCCCTAACGTAGTCCCCAGCAAAACCCCAATCGCGCTGCGCCTCCAAGTTCCCCATAGCCAACTCCTGCGCCAGACCTAGCTTTATGCGCGCGGCCCCGCGGGCCACCTTGCGGGTAACAAACTCCAGTCCTCGGCGGGGAGACTCATGGTTGAACAGAATGCCAGAGCAGGCGAAGAGGTCATAGCTCTCACGATAGTTGACGGTGATCCAATGTCCGTACACCTTGGCTACGCCGTAGGGACTGCGGGGATAAAAAGGGGTATCCTCGTTCTGAGGCACGCGTCGCACCTTGCCAAACATCTCGCTGCTGGACGCCTGGTAGAAGCGCGCCTCAGGCGCCACCATGCGCATCGCCTCCAACATGCGGGTGACGCCCAGAGCGGTGAACTCACCGGTCAAGACCGGCTGCTTCCACGAAGTGGGCACAAAAGACTGCGCGGCCAGATTGTAGATCTCGTCAGGTTGATATTCCTTCATGATATCCACGAGTGATATCTGATCCAACAAATCGCCCTGGGTCAGTATCAGCTTATCCTGAATGTGCTTGATGCGGTCGAAGTTGGTAGTGCTCGTGCGACGCACCATGCCGACAACCTGGTATCCCTTCTCCAGCAAGAACTCGGCCAGATACGAACCATCTTGGCCCGTAATGCCCGTCACTAACGCTTTCGTCATCGCTTTTCTCCGTTGCGATCCTCCTGGGTTCTCTCCCGCCAGTAGTTCAACACATCGACGAGGCTCTCACGCAGACTGATCGTTGCTCGCCAGCCCGTCCGCTGGCGAAACTTGGTGCAGTCGCTCACCACCACCGGCACATCGGTGGGCCTCAGTCGTGCGGAATCCAACGTCACTTGGATGTCGACCTTACTCATTTCCAGCAGCAAGTCCAACACTTCGCGAATCGAGTGGGCTCGCTCCCCCCCAAGGTTGTATACCTCCCCAGGTTCGCCCCGCTCAAGAGCCAGATGATAACCTCGCACCATGTCACGCACATCGGTGAAGTCGCGCCTCGCTTCCAAGTTGCCCACGCGTATCTGAGGCTCCCGCAATCCAGCCTCG
>Ga0209979_1001497_pt1 | contig 25395 bp, 23 predicted proteins | sample AnhtaG_FD_183114 | JGI IMG/M metagenome (GOLD analysis project Ga0209979, IMG submission 183114) | Deep subsurface microbial communities from Anholt, Denmark to uncover new lineages of life (NeLLi) - Anholt_01485 metaG (SPAdes) (version 2) | ecosystem: Environmental > Aquatic > Marine > Oceanic...
AACATTATCTAATTCTAAAAACTCATTATCTTCATCAATGGGCTCTAAAGGGAATACATCTAAAGCAGCTCCCGCGATCTCGTTATTCTTTAAAGCCCCGTATAAATAATCGTAATCAACCAGGCTTCCTTTAGCCAAGTTTATTAAATATCCAGAGCTTTTCATCATTTTTATCCGTTCTTCGTTAATAAGATTATCATTTTCTTCAGTTGCTACTGCATGTAAGGTAATAAAATCTGATTCTTTCATTAAAAAGTCAAGGTCTGTCTTGTCCCCGTAATCTTCAACAATTTCCTTGGAAACATACGGGTCATATATTAGAAATTTAACACCAAATGGTTTTAATCGTTCGGCTACCCTTTGTCCAATTTGACCAAAACCAATTATGCCTATTGTTTTACTTTCTAATTCACTTCCCATGAATTTATTATAACAATTAATCCAATCTTCAAACTCAATAATTTCAAAATTCTCTGAATGTAGGAATCGGTCTAGTTTAGTAAGATTTCTTGCCATAGATATTATTAAACCAACAGTTAATTCAGCAACTGCTACGACATTCCTGTTTGGCGTGTAAATAATAGGTATATTTTTTTTGGTAGCAGCGTCTAAATTGATGTTAAAAGGATCCCCACGACAAGACGCAATCAGCTTCAAGTTTGTCTGTTCAAAAAGTTCTGTTTTTTTTAAATCATCTGCTACAGTTATGAAGACATCGTAATCCCTTAATTTTTCAACCATCTCTTTGATGTCAAAATATATATTTCCAGTGTCTCTCCAACTCTCATAGGTTACTTCCATTTTCTTTCGCAATTCTTCTAAAACATCATCAGTTATACTTGCTGTTATCAATGCTTTCATAATTTATCAACCCAACTAAAAGATTTCTATTCTTTAAGTATTAGATTATATAATCATGCAATTATATTTAGATTATATGATTAAAACAATTGAATTTAGCTAAAACATCAAGCTCTTCAGTTTCATTAAATTTCTAATGTTTCCTTCAATGACTTTTATTTTTCCTGAAGAATACGCTTTCACCGCTCCGAGCTCTTTGTTAAAAAGTTCTAATAATATCCTTTCTGTTGTAAACTCGATTTTAACTGTAGCAGTTTCATCATTAGTGTTATCTTTAACCTTTATTCCTTGATCCTTATTAACATAGATCATAACGCTACGGTTCGTGTCTAAAAATGAAATTTTTATAGGGTCATTATAGTTTGCTAATTTCTTTCTTACTTTTTCCGAATTATTATAACGATTTTCAATTTCCTTTAAACAAGACTCAAAACTTTCAAAATTTGACAATTCTATTCACCCTTAAAATACGAAAACAAGTTTTAATATTAATTTTAATGTTAGTAATTTACTATCGTTTATAAAAATATTAAAATTAAAAATTAGAAGAACTCATAAACTATCAATTTTAGATTTTAGGTTTTTCCATTCGAGATAAATTGTTTTGAATTTATCAGAGACACCAGGATCGTTTTTTATATCTTCAAATGCTAATAGATTACTAATAATAGATTTGTAATTGGAATAATACTTTAAACCTATTAGAGTATTTATTGCAGCACCAACAAATGCTGAATCTCTAATACAGGCAACAGATATTTGGCTATCTAATATATTAGCTAACAATTTGCAAAACTCGTTAGACTTAGCCATCCCACCTGCAACATATGTTTTTGTGGTAAGGTCAGTTTGATTAAGTAATACTTGATGATTTTCAAATATCCCGAATGCTATGTTTTCAAGAACGCTCCGGGCAAAATTTTCAATTTTGGGAACATCCTCAGACACCATAATAGGTGGTTGAAAAACGAAAGCCCCTCTCTTAATAGAAGTAGTATTTTTTATATTCATCTTTTCAGGACCCAAGTAGGTGTAAGTCGAAAAAGCTCCTGGTGTTGTTTTTTTTAGAAAATCCTCTATTAAAGAATCTGGATTATCAGTAAAACTTGATAAAAATGCTTCTTTAAACCAATTATAGGAAGCACCCGTGTTGCCCGCATTGCTTTCAATTAACCATTTTCCTTTTATCGAATGGCATGTGGTCCAGAAATTACAATTAGGATCAAAAAAGGGTTTATTTACAACGAGATGAAGCGGTGATGTAGTACCTAAACTAATGCCTATGTCACCTTCTTCGATTACACCCATACCTAATAAAGATGCTTGCGTATCTCCACCCGATTTGACAAAAGGAATACTTTTAAGGTCAATATCGAATCTTTTGTTTAAATTTTCTTTTAATTCGCCCACAATAGTTCCTGAATCAACAATATCAGGAAAAAAATCGGGATCAAAATTAAAAGTGTCTATTATTTCAGAACTCCATTCTCCTTTTTTAATATCCAGTATTTGGGACTCAGCTGCAGAGGATAGATCAGAATAAAAATTTCCAGTAAGTTTGTAGACCAACCAATCATCTAATGTCAATACTTTTTTAATTTTGGCATAAACATCTTCCGCTTCTTCTTTAAACCACAATAATCTTGCTAAACAAAATAGCAGAGATGGGCTATGTCCCGTTATTTCAAATAGATCCCTTTCTGAAAATGCATCATCTATGAGATAGGCTGAATCTATACCGCGAATGTCAATATTGGGTCCTCCATACAAGGCGTTTCCTTTTTGGTCTAGAAAAACGGATGCAATTCGTTGAGTACAGGTTGATAAACCTACAATCCTTTTGTTTTTAGATTTGGAAAGAACAAGATCTATTCCCATAATAACCTTTTTCCAAAGGTCCTCCATGTCAAAGCGTTTAGCAAAACCGTCTATATCTTCATTATATATTTTTAATTCTTGAGTGTTACAGATTTTTATTTTTAATTGTTCGGATACTAAACCTACCTTTACTGAATTGGAAGAAATATCTATTGTTAAAATTAGATTATCATCATTTTCCATAATTCTCAAGAAAATTTTAATTTACTTTTAGATAGGAGAAAATTATTTACGAACAACCTCTCCCCGTGGAGATTTTTCTTCAAAAATAATTGCTTGAAAAGAATATATTTTAGTCCCTTTTATATCTTTCCAAGCGTCGGTAGAAAGCCACGCTTTACTACATGTATGGCTAAGGAAAGTTTCTACATCCCAATTCCTATTTTGATCTATGGGAACTTGTGGAAGAAGTAAACCTCTTCGCATTCCTCTCTCCGCTATAAGGCCGTCCCTTCCTATTACAATTTTTTCAAGATATTCATTCGGAGTGCTAACTTCTATTATCTTTGGAGGAGTTAATATTGAAATTTCAATGGTAATATTATCCATTTCATCAATAGAAACAGATGAGAAACGAGTATCTTCAGTAGCCGAACTGATTGAGACTTTATGAATAACTTCGCTTAAAGCAAATTTTGGTTCTATATATCCTATACAACCTCTTAAAGGGTTACCTTTCACATTGTGAGTGTTTAAAGTGACAAATGCTCCATAATTTTCCTTATATTTTTCTTTTAAAACTTCAGGAATAACGATACTCTTACTATTCTTAATGTAATACTCGATATTATCTCTTGCAAATTGTAATAACTCTTTTCCGTCAGCTACGGTGAAAATTTCTTTATCTGCCATAGTTTCACATTAAGATTTTGCTTTCTATATATTATACGAGATAAAAAATTATAATAATTACTTAAATTGTTCCTTCAATTACATTTCCCATTGGATTAGATTCATCATTATTTACTTCTATGCCTCTTAAAAATACTTTCCATATATGAACACTTGTTTGGTAGTTTTGGTAAGGTGAAAACTTTGCTTTTGATTTGAATTGTTTTGATTCAATAGGAAAATCGACACCACGATCCACTATAATTAAGTCAGCATCATATCCTGGTTTAATAAAACCTTTATTCTTTAATTTAAAAATCTTTGCTGGATTTTCTGAAGCAATTTTAACGAATAATTCTAAAGAAAATTCATTTTTAAAAACTTGATCTAGTACTACTAAAGGATATGACTCAAATCCAGGAAATCCTGAGGGTGCGTCGAGAAACGCTTTGTTTTTCTCTTCGGAGGTATGTGGAGCATGATCAGTGCCCAAAAGTTTTATATTACCTCGCTTAAGCTCCTGGAATAGATAAGATGCGTGCTTTTCGCTTCTTAAAGGTGGGAGAACTTTTGCATAATTAGGATTTTCAATCCGAATAGAATCAGTTAATAATAGATGATGTGGTGTTATCTCAAATGTAATTTTTAAGAATTTATTCGTATGTAACGCTTTTTTAATCAAGGAGTAGCTATCTCGGCAACTAATATGACAGAAATGGATAATTGGATAATCTTCAGGGATTAAATCTAAATCCACAACAACTTTATAATAATTTTCAAGAATAAAATTCACATATTTAGCTTCCATGTAGGTTGGGTATAATTTATTGTGCAGTTTCAAACTCGGTAATTTTTCTTCAATATCTTTTTGAAATATCTTTTCTTTTTCTACAGCGTCCAAAGGCCAATCGGGGTGAACAAAAATCGGAAGTTGGAATTTTGAGGATATATTAAGAAGTTTTTGAACATTTAAGTACTCTGTCCAATCGATGCCGTTTAAAGCATTTAAAGGGTAAATTTTAAAGCCTATAACACCTAAATCAATAATAGAAATTATTTCTTCGAAATTAAAATCCCTTGGAATCCCCGCTATAAACCCTACATCTACATGTATATTATTGAGTGCTTTTGTCATCCATTTTTTAACTTGTTTTGCACTAATCGCTGGGGGTTTTGTGTTAGGCATAGCGAAAACAGTTGTTATTCCAGAGAAAGCTGCTGCTAAAGTTCCTGTTAAAAATGTTTCTTTTTCATTCTGTTCCATATCCCTTAAGTGGGAATGAATATCAATTATCCCGGGTATAACCGTTCTCTTTTCGCAATCAATTTCTATTCCGTCTGTGTTTTGATTCCTTATTGATTGTAGAGTCTCCTCGGTTATATCGTATATAACTGATTTAATTTCGCCCTCAAGAATTAAAATTACACCATTACGAAGCAAGCCGTCACTATAAATGAGCCCATTTTTTAAGATCATTATTCCTTATCAGTTATTCTGTAATTCTGTGATCGTATAAGAAGTTTACATATAAGATTTTATTTTCTATTCCTCTAATTTTTGAAAGATCAATATTTTTTAAACTACACTCTTCATTAACTTTTTGTAAAAACTTAAGAAAAGTGATTGATTCTTGAGAGAATGAAAAAAGATAGCAATATGAGCTATTTTCATCAATGTTCTCTCCATACTTAACATTTTTTTTAAAATTTTCATTAGAAATATCAGTAATAAATATCCTATTATCAATAAAGTTACCATTAATGTTTTCTAAAATAAGTTCTGAGTTAGGCAGCTTTTTAACATATATCCCTGGAGTTGACTTAATCCATTCTCGATCGTTATAATTTTCATTGTTTTCTATTTTCATAAAAGCTCTCAATAAGAGTAAAGCTTGGGATCTCTCATCAGAACCTAAATATCTCACAGACTTACCTTCAATCTTTATAAAAAGGTGATCTGTTTCATTATATAAGTAAAAATTATTATCTTTTCTTATTGTATAAGAGATACAAAAAGATTCTCTTATAATAGCGCATAGCGTATATACATCAAGGGGAGTTTTTCCTTCATCAATATCGCCTTTAGTATATTTTGAAACGCTTTCCACATATATTAAGAAATCCAAATTTATCAAATCTAAATAATATACTTAGAATTTATTGTCCTTTCCTAACTTATTCATGAATTGGGCTCCTGCATTTCCCATCCCCGGGATACCAGGCATTCCTTTTCCTTTTTTCTGCATTTGAAGAGCTTTTTTCATGAATTTTTTCATTTGATTATATTGATCAAGCATTCTATTTATTGTAGTGTAATCTGTGCCACTCCCAATAGCAATTCTTCTTTTTCGTGTTTTTTTGATAATTTTAGGATCTTCCTTTTCTGCTTGGGTGAGAGAATTTAAAATAACCTCCCACTTTTCTAAATTTTTTTCAGCATCATCAGTTAACGCCTCAGGAATATTACCTCCTCCCATCATTGCTAAAATATTTTTCATTTTACCAACTTTTTTAATAGATTTCAATTGATAGTAAAGATCGTCGAGAGTGAATTTTCCTTTCATCATTCTTTTAACCAAATCAGGATCAGCTTCGATTTCAGCTTCTTGTACCTTTTTGACCAAACCTTCTATATCTGGAACGCCTAGTAGAGAACCTACAAAAGTTGTTGGATTAAATTCTTCGAAATCTTCTAATTTTTCACCTACTCCAATGAACCTTATGGATTGATTAGTAGCAGCACAAGCAGAAAGTGCTCCACCTCCTTTAGCTGTCCCATCTAGTTTGGTAACGATTATACTCCCAATATTTGTAGATTTAGCAAATTCTTCTGCTTGTGAATAAGCTTGTTGCCCTAAAGTTCCATCTATTACTAAGATAACTTCGTTAGGTTTTAAACTTGATTCGATTTTTTCCATCTCTCTCATTAATTCTTTTTCTTCTTTATGTCGGCCAGCAGTATCTACAATTATTATGTCATGCTCGTCATTTATTGCTTTTTTAGTTTCTCTAACGGCAAGTTTGATAGCATTTTTTTCATTAGGATTACCATAACATTTAACTCCAATTTGGTCTGTTAACTGTACTAATTGTTCGTAAGCCCCAGGACGCCATGTATCAGTAGTAACTGCAGCTACTTTGTATCCCTTATTCTTATAAAATCGCGCTAACTTACCGATAGAAGTAGTTTTACCTGAACCTTGAATTCCAACAAGTAGAATAACATTACTTTTTCCAGGTTTTATTCTTATAGGGGCAGATGTCCCTCCGATTGTTTTCACTAACTCATCATGAACGAGCTTAATTATGAAGTCTTTCCTTCTCGCTCGTTTTAAATCAGTATTCATTGCTTCTTTTTTGATATTTTCAGTCATCTGGAAGACTAATTCTACTTTCACATCTGATTCCAAAAGACTTCGTTGTAACGACTGTATTACCATGTTAATCGCATCTTTATCGATTTTTGGCAAACCTCGTAATTTTCGCATTATCGATTCTAAATCTTTCCCTAATTTATTAAACACCATAGTATAAATGAAATTGCTTTATGTTTTAGTAATTGAAATAAACAAAAACTAATATTTTTAATGTTTTAAAAATCCATTGCAGTAACTAAGAAAAGGTAATATTCTAAGAAAATCTATAAGAAATAGAATATATTTTAGAAAATTCTCATAAAAAGCGAATTTTTTTTTTCTGTGAAAGTTAGATAATATTATATAAAATAAAGTATGAAAATAAATGAGTTTAAAATGTCAATTCGTAGAACAGAAATTCAAAAGTTAAAAACGGGACAATACATCATGGTTGATGATGAACCATGCCAAATTAAAGCAACTGAAAGGAGTAAGTCAGGAAAACACGGACATGCAAAAGTTCGTGTAGTATGCGTCGGAGTATTCGATAATAATAAGAGATCTCTCACGATACCCTCTGGTCACATGTGTGACATTCCCGAGATAATCAAAGGCACTGCTCAGATTAGTTTTATTGAAGATACCTCAATTAATATAATGGATCTTGAAAGTTATGAATCTATGGATGTAAACTGGCCTGTAGAGGAAGAATTAAAGAAAAAATTAAAAGAATTGCAACAGGATCCAGGAAAGATGTCATTAGCACAGTTAGAATATTGGAAGTTAGCGGGTAAAACCTTAGTTACTAGAATTATAATAAATTAGAATTCATAAAGCTTTTTTTATTTAATATATTTTTATATTAATTTTATGGATTAAAAAGAAAATCTAATAAAAAATCTGAGTGATATGGAAAAAAAACCAATATCTTTAGCTTGTAGAATGGACTCAGAGAGAGCGATTAGCTTAACAAAAAAGATATTCGAATATTTAATAAAAAAGGGCGAAACCGTTCAAATGGAGACTAGAATCGCGCCAAAAATCTTTCCACATAGTGGAAAAGATTTAAAGGAAATGACGAAAGATAACACAAAATTTTTAATCTCTGTAGGGGGAGATGGAACCATATTAAGAGTAGCAGGTGGTTTGCCACCGCGGAACGCACCTCCCCTACTAGGCGTTAATATTGGATCCCTAGGATTCCTAGATGAAACAAATGAAAGGAATGTTTTTAACGATATAAATCGTGTTTTAAAAGGTGATTATTTAATTGAAAAATGCTCCAAATTAACTGTTTTTATATTGAAGGATTCTGAAGAAATTCGATTGAGCAACGCTCTAAACGAAATTTTAATCATCTCATCAAAGAGTTCAAAAGTTCTTTTAGCATCGATAAAAATAGACGGTTGTTATCTCAATCGTAGTTATTTAGATGGAATTATTGTATCTACTTCTGTTGGTTCTACAGCATATAACCTTAGCGCAGGTGGTGCGATTGTTAAATCGACGATGGATATAATGCAAATTACACCGTTAAACAGTTTTGCTCGATCAGGCTTGAAGCCAATTGTATTACCATTAGAAAGCGAAGTTGAAATCCAACTTTTAAGACCAAGATTAAGCGCTAAGATTATTATTGATGGTCAAAAAACTTTAAAAGATGTTCAACCAAAAACAATAATTAGAGTTCGCAAAGCAAATTCTCATACAAGTTTTATTCGTCTTTCTAAAAGTATTAGTGATAATTATATTCGAAGATTAAGGAAAAAGATAATTGGAACTATAAAGGTGCCGTTAGACGACAGCCCAGAAGAAGAAATCAATTCTAGTTTTTGATACAAATATATTTTTAACTGGTTTAGATTTTAATTACTTCCCAGAAAAAATTTTCACAACACCTGAGATTGTGGATGAGTTAAAAGTACCAAAATACATCGATCGAAACAGAAATATTTTACGAAGAATAGAATTTGCAATTGAGACGGGAAAACTAGTCGTTAAGAAAAGTCAGGATAAGTATTCAAATGTAGTTGAGGAAAAATCCAAATCAACTGGTACTACGAAGGTTTTATCTAAGAACGATGTTAGTTTAATGGGTTTAGTATTAGAATTAATGGACACATACTCGGAAGATATTATTCTTTACACTAATGATTATTCCATGGAAAATTTATGTACTATGTTAAAAATTAGATTCAAACCTTTATATAAAAAAGGAATAGAGGAGAAAATGTACTTCGAAGTTTATTGCCCTTATTGCAAAACCCTGCAAAAACCAGAAGATTTAAACAAAAAATGTGAAAGGTGTGGATTGCATCTTAAGAAGCGTTTACTGAAAAAGGAAAAATTATAGTGTAAAATATATACAATAAAACTTAGATAATTATTGGATATAAAATTAAAGATAAATCATGGGCACTAAAATAAACGAACTAGTAAAAGAAGTAAGGAGAACTATAACTTTTGATAATTTATTAAATAAACAAATCGCTATTGATGCCTTTAACACGATATACCAGTTTTTAGCAATTATTAGACAAAGAGATGGAACCCCATTAAAAGATTACAATGGAAATATAACCTCCCATCTATCTGGATTATTCTATAGAACTATTAATTTTTTAGAGCATGATATAAAGCCTATTTATGTGTTTGATGGAATTCCTTCTGAACTAAAAAAGGAGACTATATTAGAAAGAAGAAAAATTAAAGTAGCAGCAGAAAACAAAATGATCAAAGCACAAGAGGATGGAGATTTTGGAGAAGCTAAAAAATATGCCCAGATGACTTCTAAATTGGATACTAACATGATAGAGGAGAGTAAAAAATTATTAAAATATCTTGGAATACCCATCGTTGATGCTACTTCTGAAGGTGAAGCTCAATCTGCTTTTTTAGTCGAAAAAGGTGATGCTTGGGCATGTGCTTCTCAAGACTACGACACATTACTTTTTGGTGGAGAAAGGCTAATACGAAATTTTGCTGTGAGCCGGAGTAAAAAACTTAGAAACACAACCGTTACACTTGATATTGAGTACATCTCCCTATCAAAATTTCTTGAAAATTTAAACATAACTCGTGAACAGTTAATAGAAATGGGGATATTAATAGGAACTGATTTCTATCCAGGTATTAAAGGCATTGGACAGCATAAAGCTCTCGAACTTATTAGAAAATTCGGTTCATTAGATAATATCATAAATAATAATATCAAAGTTGGAAATATAGAAATTCAGATTGAAAAAAGTACTATTGAACAAATAAAAGAGATATTTTTATACCCAGATATAAAAAAAGACTATCCAAAGATAATCTGGGAAAAAAGTAAATACGAAAAAGTCGAAGAACTTCTGATTGAGCAACATAATTTCTCAAAGCAAAGGGTAGAAAACGCGATTGAACGCTTAAAAAAACAAACTTCTTCCAAAACTCAAGTTTCATTAGATAGTTTTTTCAAAAAAGATTAAAAATTACCTTAAAAAAAAGCAAAAATTTTTACAAAATTATTCTTTCATATTTTTAGTATATACTCAAAATAATATTTAAGGACTTAATATGTCACTAAAAGAAAACGACTCAAATGGCAAGGATAATCTTAAAGTATCTTTAAGAGTACAGGAAGCAAAAAAAAGGGATATTGGTCGAAATATCGCTAGAATTGATCAGGAAACCATGGAAAAGTTAGATATAAAAACTGGAGATGTAATCGCCCTAGTTGGAAAGAAGGAGAGTGCTGGAATAGCTTGGCCCAGTTATCCTCAAGATAGTGGTTTAGGGATCATCCGCATTGATTCTAGATTGAAAAAGAATATCGGAACGAGCATAGACGATACGATTCAAATCAGAAAAGTAATAACTCATTCCGCTCAAAATATCGTTCTAGCACCAATTAGTGTTAAAATAAAATCGAACCCAAGGTTTGAAACTTTCGTTAAACGAAAATTAAGTAATTACCCTGTCGCTATTGATGATTTTATATTTATATCAATTGGCATCAGCCGAGAAATTACTTTTAAGGTCATAAGTATGAGACCTAGTGGAATTTGTACTATTAAACCAGAGACAGTTCTTCATATAAGTGAAAACATAACTGAAGATGAAGAGCGGGGGGCAGACTATGTTACATATGAAGAGGTTGGAGGTTTAGATCGTGAAATACAAAGAGTTAGAGAGATGGTTGAACTCCCATTAAGGCACCCTTCAATATTTAAGCATTTGGGTATTGACCCTCCAAAAGGTGTTTTATTAAGAGGTCCTCCAGGGTGCGGCAAAACGCTATTAGCTAAAGCCGTAGCAAACGAAAGCGAAGCCTATTTTATTTCTATAAATGGACCAGAAATAATGAGTAAGTTTTACGGTGAGTCAGAAAAAAAATTACGTAAGATATTCATTGAGGCTGAAGAAAAAAGTCCTTCAATAATTTTTATCGATGAAATTGATGCTATCGCACCTAAAAGAGAAACAGTTACAGGGGAAGTTGAACGAAGGGTTGTAGCTCAATTACTAGCATTAATGGATGGATTGCATAGTAGGGGCCGAGTAATAGTAATCGGTGCAACTAACCGCCCCAATAGTTTGGATCCTGCCCTAAGACGTCCAGGTAGATTCGATCGCGAAATAGAAATAAAAGTTCCAAATGAGAAAGGGAGAAGAGAAGTTTTCCAAATTCACACGAGAAGTATGCCTCTCGATAAAAAAATTTCCTTAAAAGAATTTGCTAATATTACTCATGGATTTGTAGGGGCTGATATTATGGCTGTATGTCGAGAAGCAGCAATGGCAGCACTTAGAAGATATCTCCCACAGATTGATTTGGATTCAGAATTAATAGATCCAGAACTACTTGAACAAATAGAGGTTACCAAAAATGATTTTGAGGAAGCTTTAAAAGAAGTAATGCCATCTGGAATAAGAGAAGTGTTCGTCGAAATACCAAATGTTACTTGGGATGATATTGGTGGATTGGAAGATTTAAAGCAAAAGTTGGTAGAATCTGTTGATTGGCCTTTATCTCATCCTAAAATATTTAAGCGAATGGGAATATCACCTCCAAGAGGAATCCTACTTTACGGTCCACCTGGATGTGGAAAGACACTTTTAGCTCGGGCAGTAGCAAACGAAAGTAAAGCAAATTTTATATCAATTAAAGGACCTGAATTGCTATCAAAATATGTTGGAGAAAGCGAAAAAGCAATTCGTGAAGTATTCCGAAAAGCTAAAATGGCAGCACCGTGTATCATTTTTTTTGATGAATTTGATTCGATTGCTCCAAGTAGAGGTAGGCACACTACCGATTCAGGAGTTTCAGAAAAAGTTCTCTCGCAATTTTTAACTGAGTTGGATGGATTAGAAGTAAAAAAAGATATAATAGTGATTGCTGCCACAAACCGTCCCGACATTTTAGACCCTGCCTTAATAAGACCCGGAAGAATTGATAGGATACTACTCGTTCCCGCTCCAGATGAAGATGGAAGAGAGAAAATATTAAAAATTTTTACCAAAGGCATGCCTTTAGCAGCTAATATTGATTTAAATGAATTAAATAAGCAGCTAGATGGGTTCTCTGGAGCAGATGTAGAAACATTATGTCGTGAAGCTGGTATGATTGCTTTAAGAGAAAATTTGAGAGCAAGGAAAATTTCTGAGGAACACTTTAAAGAGGCAACAGAGTCGGTTTACCCGAGTATTACACCAGAAATAATTAAGTGGTACGAAGATTTTGGAGCAAAATTAAAAAGTAGAATTATTCAACAATCAAAAGAAGATCAGATGGTTGTGTAATATTCCAAAAATTAATTTGCAGGATATTATTATATATTTTGTACCGAATAAAATCTAATTTAAATTTAGTAAAAGGTGTATTATTATAGAAAGTCACAGATGGAATCAAAAACCTATCGTAAATTCTTTAATAGATATTTTGATAAAAAATAAAGGCGAAATTTTAGATAAACGCTTAGAGGAATTATTAAAGAAGGAATTCTCATTTATTCAAACACTTATGTTAGAAGAACTCCTAATGAAGCTGGAAAGTCGAAGTATAATTAATGTATTTAGGGTTTCAAAAACAAAAAAAATGATTGTACTGAACAAAAGAAATCAACACATTAGAAGTGAAATAATGGAAGAGTTAAATTGAGTGGACTTTTTTCCAGTTAATGCATTCTTGAGCTAAAGATGTGTGTTCAGTTGGAGATTTAAATTTTCTTTCTCGTATATCTACAAAAATAGGATAATTTACAGCATTTCCCATCATTAACATTTCACCTACGCCTAAACTCGAGATCATTTCCGCGTAGTCTTTAGTAATTGCTTCTGAGCTATCCATCAAATGTTTTAAATCGTAGGGATTTTTAATGTTTAGAATTAACTTTGAATTTGTTTGAGATAAAGCGGTCGTACTTAATTTTTTAGGTCGCTGGCTTATCAAACATAAGCAAGCCATAAATTTCCTCCCTTCTCTAGCGATAGTTTCAATAATATATTTTGATAATGCTTTAGAATGAGCCGCTTCGGGACAGAATTGGTGTGCTTCTTCAATTATTAACAGAAATGGAGGAATTTCTTTCTTTCTTCTTAAATAAAATAGTTGATTACATATATAATCAACAATAATTTGTTTTTTACGAATTGATACTTCATTTTGAAGGTTGAAAATAGAAATTTCACCCTGATTGAGGACATTTTTCATAACGGGATTTTCTTGTGGTCCAAAAAGATTTAGCCGTTCTAACTCAGATAACCATCCGATTAAAGCTTGTTTGGTGCTTTTGCCGCCCTCTTCTTCTTTTTCTATTAATTCCATAATGCTATCAAGAGTAAATTTGTTCTTTAAATCTTCCCTTTTTCTTAATTTTTTAATATATTTAGATAATTCTCTTATCTGAACATTAGAAATTTGCTCCTGATATTTTTTAAAAGCATACGCGTTCAATTTAGGGACAGAGATTTGAAAATACGAAGTGTCAATAACCTTAACCTTATTTTTTATTTTAGTAACATTATTTAGGTACTTGTATTCTCCATGGACATCAATCATTACAATTGCAGGAGTCCCAGAAGTTTTTTCTCGTGTTAGTAGCTCTTCAATAATAATTGATGTAAGGTAACTTTTGCCACCTCCTGAAATCGAGAGAATAGCAAAGTGTTTGTTTAATAATCGATCCATATTAATATATGCATCAATATTTGATACCTTAACTTTACCCAAATTCAACCCCTGGTTTTGGTTAAGCCCTATAAAACTCTTAAGAATTTCATCGTCAACCAAATATACTTCCTTACCCGGACTTGCAGGATACATCATTCTTTTAATCGTTTTTATCTCAGATTCACTAGATTCCTTGAAATCTATAATTCCTAAATTCCTAACAATTGCTATTGCATATTCAAAATCATCACTCGGAAATAAACCTTTGAGAATGTTTGGATTATTTTCGTTATTGTAAGCCTTAATTGTTAAAGCATCGGAAAAATATTCGTTTAACAACACGATTTTCTCAACTATGCCGATTAAATATCCTTCAATTGATTTTGTAGACACAAATAAACCTTTTTTAACAAAAGTTCCGTCAGTTCGTTTATTTATTACAAATGGATATTTTGAAACGTCAGGTAATTGAAGAAAATTAAACACTATACCAAGCTTTAGAGACATTGAATTTAGATAAGTAAATATTTTAATAAATATAGATAAGAGACAGAATTTACTGATTTAAAAAGAAAGTAAATTAGATAAAAAAAAATGGATGAAATAAAATTTAGGCACTATTTCTCCAATTTTCCCATTACTCTTAATATTACATAGTATCCATTTTTCCAAAAGTAGATCATAAATAAGGTAATTGCTAAAACTGCAAACAACGAGATTCCTGCGAATAGAATCTTATAACCTGCTGGAGATGAGAATAAAAATACAAAAAAAGGTGAACTTTCGCTAGAACCCAACTCTTGAATTAATGCGATAATAATACCGATAATAATTGCCATAATACTTATTAGCAAACCTCCAGCTGCTATTTTAACATCAACTCGATGTTTATACTTTTCTTCAATTTCTCTTACGTTAAAAATGAAGTGTAAAACCCATTTTCTTCCCTTTTTGAATAATCCGAAGAAAAAGATTAAGAGAAAAAACAGTCCTGCTAAAATTCCAGCGATTATTGCGATTTGGTATCCTAATGTTAAACCCCAAAATACATCACCCTTTCCCACTGGCATTATAAAATCTAGTATTGACCAAATTCCTCCCGTAATACAAGTTAAGCACGCAATAACGATAATTATGTAAAATATATCTCCTACTACTCTTTGGTTTGAAGGATAAATTTCGTTAGAATTTGAATATGATTCTTCCATTTTTTCCACCAATCTATTTTATTTAAAAAATTTATAACATTCTAAATATATAAAATTGAGTATTTTAACTTAAATCAAAAGAAAAGACCTTGAAGTGAATGCATTAATTGGTTTCTTTATTTTGGAGCGTTTCGACGTATGTTTTAAAGAAACTTTTTTCATTTAAATAAGAATATAAATTATTTGACATTTTGTAAACCTTATTATAAACCTTCTGATGATTTACGTCAGGAGTCCATTTCTTATCCACCTTACAAATATTCTCAGCAGCTTTTACAACATCAGGAAACAATCCGGCACCTGCAGCCGCTAAAATTGCTGCTCCTAACGATGTTGCTTCTTCAATTACATTTCTTACACAAGTTATCCCTATAACATCAGAGTAGATTTGATTCCAAAAATCTGATCGAGAGCCACCCCCCGTTAACTTCAATTCTTTCGGAGCGATTCCTAACTCTCTAAAGATTTCAACATTCTTTCTTATTTCAAATGCCACCCCCTCCATAATAGCGCGTATAATATCTCTTCTTTTATGACCTAATGATAAACCATAGATTAAACCTCGTGCATACGGGTTCCAATGAGGCGCTCCAGCACCAACCAAATACGGGATGGCTATTAATGAGTTAGCTCCAATGGGCGACTTTTCAGCTTCTTCAGTTAAAATAACATATGGATCTTGTTTTTGTTTTTCAGCCTGTTGACACTCTTCTCCCCCAAGTTCGTCCCTAAACCATCTTAAAAAGGCTCCAGAAGTAAAAATGCTAGCTTCTTGAACCCATGCTCCGGGAATTGCATGGCAACTGCATAACACACGCTTTTTTGGATCAAGTTTAGGTCGTTCTAAATAGGCTAGTATAAAACTTCCAGTTCCAGTCGTGACTTTAATGTTTCCGGGAGAAACAACTCCTACTCCCAATGCTGCCGATTGCTGATCCCCCGCTCCAGTTATTACCAAAGTTTTTTTATCAAATAATATATCCTCAGTTATGATTTCGCCTATATCGATTCCACTCTCAATGGGTTCCGGCATCTTATCCAAGTCAATTTCAAGTTCAGAGGCGATCTCATCTGAATAATTTAATTTGTTAATGTCAAAAAGCATTGTCCTTGAAGCGTTAGAGTGGTCTGTATAAAATTGTCCTGTTAATTTATAAAGAATGTAATCAGAAACAAGTAAGAATTTATGAGTTTTTTGATATATATCTGGTTTTTCATCTTTGAACCACAAAATTTTTGTCGCTGAAAAATAGGGATCAATTGTTAACCCTGTTGTATTATATATTTTATCTTCTCCTATTTTTTTCTTAATGAACTCAACCTGGTTAGTAGTTCTTCGATCTTGCCATACTAACGCATTGTGTAAAGGGTTTCCTTCTCGATCTACAGGAACAATTGTTTCGCGCTGATTAGTAACAGAAAGACTTACAATTTCAGATTTATCGATTCCGCTTTTTTTAATAGCTATTTCGATAGTTTTCTTTAGTGATTCCCACCACAAATTAGCATCCTGCTCCACATAAGAAGGAACTGGGTAAAAACTCTCCCACTCTTGGTAGGCACTTGATATTATTGAACCAGATAGATCAAAAATAAATGTTCTACATCCTGTGGTTCCAATGTCGAGTGCTGCAACAAACATAGTTAATAATTCTCTTTTTATTTTTATTTTAATTGATATGTTATAGATTGTGGTATGAAATAAAAATTAATATTAATTGTTCTATGAAAAATTTATTTTACTTTTTTAAACCCACATGTTTTACACTTTAACCCTACTTCAGGAGCATAAACTTGTGTAAGTGGGCCATTACAAATTGGACACTTCACATCATATGTTGGGAACCATTGTCCTTTAATATTAGGCATATGCTTTAAATTACTAACGAATTTCAATCTCTCTAAATCCTGCTTATTTATCTGCAGCAATTGTTGTTCTTCAGCAATAGATTTTCCTTTAGGAGCTAATACTATTAAAAATTTCATTCTTTTCGGGTTGTTTAGCAATGATAATGTTCGCAAAATAGCTCCTTCTTTATATTCTTCAAATAATTTAGCTAGTTCTGGAGGGGCTAAAGCTACTAGTACAGCTTGCGAATCTTTTGATTCTTCTTCGATTTTTTGAATTAGGAATTGGAACATTCTCCCCTCATGGTCCATCGCCCAAATAAAAATCCATGGCTTTATATCGTAATCCTCGTTGTTAGGTCCAACGATTCTTTTAATACATTCCATCCAAGAATAATGATTAAACTTATACATGTTAGAACGTAAGTCATCGAAAAATCCGGGTTCAACTACCGGAAAAGTTTTAATTAGACTTTTCAGAGATAACAATTTAACTTCAGATAAAACTTCTGTGTTAAGATTATCCCATGGTGTATATGCGAAAACTGAAAAGAATTTGTTCATAATCTTTAAGTCTAATATATACTATCCTTTTAACTTTTTTATTTCTAAGATTGAAAATGATTTAAATTATAAAAATAAGATTTAAGAAGCATTACGGCTATAGTCATATTAAATAATTGTCGGGATTAATAAATGAATGGAATTTGGGACAGTAAATCAGATGTAATAGAGAAAGGTGATAACCTTAGGGATGTCTCACAAATTATCGAAAAAACTAGAAAAGACGGGGAAGGCTTTATTCACTATGTTTTTAGCAAAGTTAAATTTTCTAATCCATGGTATACAATTCCAGAAACCGATTTCAAGCTGTTCGAAAACTTTATAGAGGGTGGGTCTAGAGCATACCCTTCTGATGGTAGTATCCCTTGTGATATAATTGCTAAAGAAGCAAGAAACATTTTGAAAAAAATAGAACTATGTTCCCTAGACCCTAATCATCATTACTGTCAAGAAGCTCGCGAAGTGTTAAAAAAGGGTAAATTCTCGTCAGTAAGAGGGACACTAAAACTCTATTTAGGTAAATATACGACTAGAGATTGGAGAAGAAAGAGATTTACGGACGATATAGACTTCTGGATGTTTCAGACGAACCTATTAGATTCTTCCTTAAAAGAGTGCAGTTTTTTAAAAAACAAAGAAACTGGAGAATGGGAAAAATCTGTAGAATGGGAGAAGTTTGAAACTAAAGAAAAAAGGCGTGAAACATTGTTTGCAGCAAATAATCTTAATCAGCTACTTGATTTTGGAGCAGGTAGCAATCTCGAAGGTTCAAGTTTAAAAGAAATTTTTGATAAAAAAATTAAAAGAGGACACGATGTAGATTTAAGCGATATTATTAATGTAGCAATGGTGAACAATGGTATTGATGGTATTCACAAAGATGAATGGTTAGATGCCTGGAATTCTTTTGAACAGGCAGCTAATACGCGAAATACTAGGTCTACATCGAATCTAATAAGCATTTGCCGTTATTCTTTTACTATTGCGGACCACCTTGAAAAAGTTGGCGAAGCTATAAAAAAATATAAAAACCTTCTTTTAGACAAATCTAAATATACGGACGAGAAGATAAAATCGCTATGTAAAATCTCTATTCATTGGGAAAAATTTTACGACGCTAACGGAGTAGATGAAACAAGAAAGATGATTCGTGATTTTTACAATGAACAAGCAGAAGAGAAATCATTGCACGCACAAAACCTAAGAATACTTGCAAAAAAAATTCTGAAATTACTTAATTCCAAATACGAATATCTTAAGATTATATTCGAAATTGAGCATTAATTTTCAAATTATAAAATAGAAATCTAATTTTAATTATTTGTTAGAAGATCGTAAAACTGAACTTTCACGTACTTTAATATATATATTCATAGAAATAGTCATAAATAAGGTTAAATCGAATAATCAGCAAGGATTATTTTAAATTCTAATATATTGTCAACTAATAAAACTAAATCTATTTAGTATTTTTATTGAACCTATCATTAATTATTTGTGGTATTAATCAACTAAGGTGGAACAAAATTGTATGATTATTTATTAAGCGAAGAAAATATGAAATTTAGAGATGAAATTCTAGAGTTTGTAAAGAATTTTAAGCGAAAAATGGATTGGTCGCGATGTGGAACTAGACGCGTTAGATGCTGAACATGAAGAAGAAAAACATTTTGGTTAATTCATATTTCTTTTTTTTAATCCATAATAAAAATAACTTTGAAATTAATCTTGTTTCGATAAATATCTAATTTTCACTAATAGATCTCGTAATTCCATTTTATCGCTATCAGTCGTAATATATTTTTTCTTCACACCTTCTGAAAGTGGTATAGTTTCAATTTTATTTCCTTGAAGCGAAACCATGTTTCCAAATTTGCCTTCTAAAACAAGTTTCATGGCTGCTAATCCAAATCTTAATCCTAAGATTCTATCGAACGAATTAGGGGTTCCTGCTCGCATTGTATGGCCCAGAACTACGCTTCTACACTCAAAATCCACCCTATTATTCTGAAATTCCTTTTTCAAATCTTCTCTTAAGTTGAGTTCGTCAACAATTATTTTGGATATGTTCAATTTTACAAGCAAAGGGTTTCCATATGTATCCTTAGGTAATTTATCTATCGTTTCTTGTGATATTGTTTTAAAATCCTTTTTCAACGACTCTGAATTCGGATACGCTCCTTCCGATGTGGCAATTATGTGATATTTGTAACCTGAATTGACTCTTTTTTTAAGCACATCAACAATATCCTTTTCTAAACTAAAAGGTGTTTCAGGAATTAATATTATATCAGCCCCAGCAGAAATTCCACTATACATCGTAAGAAATCCTGCGTCTCTTCCCATAACTTCTACTACAAATACTCTTTGATGAGATCTTGCGGTAGTCGTTAAGTTATCCATCGCATTAGAAGCTAGTTGTACAGCGCTCCAAAACCCAAACGTATAATGAGTCCCAAAAAGGTCATTGTCGATCGTTTTTGGACATCCTACTACATTTGCATTTGCGTATTTACACATAGCATCCGCAACGCTTAAACTATCATCCCCCCCGATTGCGATTAAGGCATCTATTTCTAAACCCTCTAATTTAGTAACTAAATCTTGAGCGATTTTTTCTTTAGACTCCTTTCCTTTAAATGGATTGGTTCTGCTTGTATATAAAATAGTCCCTCCAATAGTGTGTAAGTCATCATGTTCTGCTATTTTAAGTGGGATAGTTAGATTTTCTATAAGACCCTTCCAACCTTTTAGAATTCCAACGCATTCTACACCTGCGTCATAAGCTTTTAGCATAATTCCGTAAATGACTGAGTTTAAACCCGGGCAATCGCCCCCACCTGTGAGGATTCCAACTTTTTTAATTGTCACTTGATTTCGCACTTTTTATAATCTAATTTAAAAAATATATTACTATTTAGAAATTATGATAATTACACTGATTACTTTTAATTTAATTCTTTCTGTTCGAATTTTTGAAACGAGTATTTTGATTCATCTTCAGGAATGATATAACTTCCTCCTTCTGTGTCAGTTATAATTAAGGTAAATTTAAATTCTCCATTCATCGCCTTTTGTAGATCGTGTAAAATTTTATCAATATCTTCTATTTCATCGTCGTCTTTTTCGAGATTTTTACGATATATGGATACCGCATTCTCAAACCTAAATAATATCCCTTCAACATTTGTGTAGTAAAAATCTGCGTTTGGACCAGGCACAACGAATAATTCCAACTCTGGAATTTCTAATTTTCCAACGGGGGAACGATAGATTTTTGATTTTAAATCTTTTTCATTTGAAACACTTAAAGTCATAATTCCGGGAGTATTGTTAGTAGTTAAAGGAATAACATCATTATTAGTAAAATTACAAATGTTACATTCAAATTTAATGAGTAACATTTTATCTCCGTCAGGCACATCATATGTAGTTTTAAGAATTTTTATTTTACCTTTATCACATGAAGGACATTTGAACGAATATTCTATTTCCTCATTTTTTGATTTTTCTGACAAAATTAATCCCTATCATATTTTATAAAATTAAATAAAAATTATTATTAATTTTCATCAATTTCAGTGTCTACCTTATAAATTTTTTCCAGAAATTTTTAATTCCTTGCTAGTTAATTAACCTTAGTAGTTCTATTTAAGATAATTTTATAAGTTTTCCAAAAAAATAACTATAATATTGTTTTACGGCTTTTATTATTATCAAATTTAAAAGATCGATTAATTAAAAGGATGGAAAAAATTGACGGATAATGGAATAATAGAAATTACTTTTCACGGTCGAGGAGGTCAAACCGCTATTACTGCTAGTCAGCTTCTAGCTCAATTAGCTTACGAAGAAAGTTTTAAAGATGCTATTGCTATACCTATTATTGGAGCAGAGAGGAGAGGCGCACCTATCCAAGCTTTTACTAAATTATCAAGGAGCAAAGCGATAAAAACTTACGACAGCGTAATTAATCCGGATTACATGTTTATTTTTGACCCCTCCTTATTAGATATTCCGAGAATTTTAGAGACAATAAAAAGTGGAGTCACCTTATTAATCAATACAAAAAACCCGATTGATACATGCGAATTTCCCGAAGACATAAAGATCTTTATTGTAGATGCAACAGGAATTTGCATAAAATTCGATTTTATGCATTCGAGTGGCCCAATTTTGAATATTCCAATGCTCGGAGCATTTGGAAAGTTAAGTAACTTTTATAATTTAGACACTATGAAAAAAGTGATCTATAGCGAATTTGGAGAAACAAAAGGTAAGAAAAATTTTGAAGTTGCTGTCGAAGCTTTCAATAACGTTAAAGAGGTTGAATTTGAATGAATAAGGTGAAATGGAAGAACATATGTGAAGATAAAGAAAAGCGACCTGAGGTTCAAGAATATAAAAATTGGAAAGAACTACCCCCAATACCTATATCATTTCCTATTAAAGGAAGTATTGGAACTACTGGTGATTGGAGGACGTTTAAACCTAATGTTGATCGGGAAACTTGTACTAAGTGTGGTATATGCTGGATGTATTGCCCCGAAGGTACAATAATCCGAAATAAAGAAGGAGAATTTGAAGTTGATTATATTTATTGTAAAGGTTGTGGTATTTGTGCTAAAGAATGTCCCACAAAAAGTATAGAAATGGTTAGAGAGAGTGAAGTTTAATATGGTTGAAGCACAAGAAGATTTTAGACAGGAAAGAGAAACTAAAATAATAAAGGGTAATGTAGCAGCTGCTTATGCTGCGAAATCTGCACGCGTTCAAGTGATAAGCGCTTATCCCATTACTCCACAAACTACTGTAGTAGAAAAATTATCAGAGTTCGCAGATAACGGTGAGATGCCTGGAACTCAATACATTAAATTCGAGTCAGAACACTCAGTGATGGCATCGATTATAGGTGCAAGCACTGCAGGGACTCGTACTTTCACTGCTACCTCTGGACAAGGATTATTTTACATGTACGAGATGGTTCATTGGGCCGCAGGTGCGCGTTTACCTATAGTAACTACAATTGCTTCTAGAGCTCCCGCTCCTCCATGGAATATTTGGGCCGACTTCACTGATGTAATAAGTTGTAGAGATACTGGTTGGATGATTTCATTTGCTGCAGGGCACCAAGAGATCTACGACGATATTTTAATGTCATATAAAATATGCGAAGATCACGAAATTCTATTGCCTAAATTCGTAGCTTATGGTGGATTTACTGTATCTCACACATCAAAACCGGTAATCATCGAAGATCAAAAAGCCGTTGATGAATTTTTACCACCACTTCCAGATGAGAAGGGGTGGCCTCACATTTTTCTCGATCCCGAAAGACCAATGATGCACGGGAATCTAATCATGCCATCTGGTTTTTATAACGAATTTAGATTAAAAATTCACTATACCCATACATTAGCGAAGCAAAAAATACAAGACGCTGCTACAGAATTCGAGAAAAAATTTGGTCGATCCTATGGAAATGGTTTAATTGAAGAATATAAAATGCAGGATGCGGAAGTTGCTGTGCTTAATTATGGTGAACTTGCCATGCAAATGGAAGATGCTGTTGATGACCTTCGAAATGAAGGTTATAAGGTTGGTAGTGTAAAATTAAGATATTTTAGACCCTTTCCAGTAGAAGACATAATACAGATTGCGAAAAAGGTAAAAGTTCTTGGGGTAGCTGACAGAGCTACTGCATTTGGGTCTCCTACTGGAGGTCCAGTAAGTTGCGAAGTGAAAACAGCTTTACACGGCACCGGAGTATCTACAAGAGTTCTACCAATTATTATGGGTTTAGGCGGTAGAGAGGTTGGATTAGAACAACAGAAAAACCAACTAAAGGTTTTGATAAAATTAAACGAAACTGGAGAGCTTCCAGCAGATATGATTGAAGGAACTTTCTGGGATGGATTATTGGAGGTCGATTAAATATGGTATCCATTAAAGAAGCATTAGAAATAGGTAAAGAAGAATATTTTTTAGCAGGAAATTCCACATGTGCTGGTTGCGGTCTTGAAATTGCTTTAAGGTGGGCTATGAAAGCTCTTGGTCCGAATACATCCTTAGTTACACCTGCTAGTTGTTTAAATGTTGTTGTTGGGTTGTGGCCAAAGACAGCACCAACTTTCCCGTTTATGAATATGGCATTTGCTGCGGGGGCCGCAGCGGCAACAGGAGTTTCTGCAGCTTTTAAAGCAAAATCGTATAAATTCCCAGGCAAAGTATGGGAAAAAATGACGACATTAGTTTTTGCTGGTGATGGAGGAACAACAGATATTGGGATTCAAGGCTTAAGTGGTGCAGCTGAAAGAAATTCGGATATCATTTATTGTTGTTACGATAACGAAGCATACATGAATACTGGAATTCAACGATCCTCTAGCACACCACATGGAGCAATAACGACTACAACTACATTAGGAAAAGAACGATATAAAAAAAATCTGCCGAGGATAATGGCGGCACATGATATCCCTTATGTTGCTACTTGTTCTGTAAGTGAACCTCTCGATCTTTATGAGAAATTTAAAAAAGCAAAATCAATTGAAGGATGTAAATACATTCATGTTTTAGCTTCTTGTCCTCCGGGATGGGGTATTGCATCCGAAGATTCTATTGAAATTCCTCGCTTAGCAGTTAAAACAGGTTCGTGGATTTTATATGAAATCGAAAATGGTGTTTTAACATTATCAAAAAAAAGCAAACCACTATTAGATCCTTCAAAAAGAGCTCCACTAATCGATTACTTATCAAGACAGAAACGATTTTCAAAATTATCTGAAAAAGAGTTAATTGAACTTCAAGAGAGACTCGATCTTCAGTGGGCTAATCTTGCTGATGAATTATTCTGCCAAGAAAATCATCAGTGAAGCCTTTTTTATTATTTAATAAACTAATAATCCAAATGAATCCAAATGGGTTTTTTAATAAAACTTAAAGGGAAAAAAATTCAAGATTTAGAATTTGTTTTCGAAACTGCAGTGGAGAACATTATTGAGGGTAAATTAATTGCTTTTCCAACTAATTCAGTTTATGGTCTAGGAGGAGATCCTCTCAACCTTGAAATAATAAATAGGATTTACGATATCAAGTATCGAGATCGTTCAAAAGGATTATTACTATTAGTTGCAGATATTGAAGAAGCAGAAAAAGTTGCGGAATTTAACAAAATAGGTTATAAATTAGCTGAACACTTCTGGCCTGGTCAATTGACCTTAATTTTAAATAAGAAGGAACCAAGTATTATTCCTCCAGAAGTTACGGCTGGTAAAAATACGATTGGTATTCGCGTACCAGAAAACGAGATCGTTCTAACTATTTTAAAAAAATTAAAAATAAAAGGATATTTTGGTGGAATAATAGGAACTTCAGCTAACTATTCTGGAGAACCTCCATCGATAAGTGGAAACGAAGTATCGAAAAAATTTTTAACACCAATAGATCTAATACTTGATGGGGGAAAAACCAAAACGAAAGTTCCCACGACAATTGTTGATTGTACTTTAGAAGAGTTAAAGCTTTTGCGGACTGGGGTCGTAACAGAAGAGGAAATTGAAGTTTTTATTAAATTAAATAAAAATTAACTATTTGGAGTAAATATTGAATAACTTTAATTTATTAGTCTCAACTTCGAGATTTAACGAAGTGAATGCAAAAGCAGAAATTTGGTTTACTCTGTTAATGTGTGGCGATA
>Ga0209979_1001498_pt1 | contig 25379 bp, 19 predicted proteins | sample AnhtaG_FD_183114 | JGI IMG/M metagenome (GOLD analysis project Ga0209979, IMG submission 183114) | Deep subsurface microbial communities from Anholt, Denmark to uncover new lineages of life (NeLLi) - Anholt_01485 metaG (SPAdes) (version 2) | ecosystem: Environmental > Aquatic > Marine > Oceanic...
GATTGGCCAGAAGAGTTGCCGATTTCTCCGCCGAGTGCGGGGAATGTCAATTGTTACAGCCAGAAATCTTCACGCTTGCCCAGAATTTGAGCAATTTAGTCCACCTGCCCAAGCAAACGGCCAAAGAAGCGCGCAGGCGTTATTTCAAGACGATTAAGCAGATTACCAAACATCTTCAAAAAAAGCACAAGCTGGTTACTGAGGGATATTATAAGGGGATTTGGATGGCAATCGGCCCCGGAATTAGCCTTGCGCTTGGCGCGGCACTGGGTAATCCTGGTGTCGGGGCGGGAATCGGCATAGCCATTGGCCTCGCCATCGGCAGCTATCTAGATAAAAAAGCACAAAAAGAAGGCAGGGTTATTTAATATTTGGAAAGTCCAGTAAAGGCCAAACCCCCAAATATGAATATGGGGCGTTTAAGAGGGGCGTCAGCCCCTCTTCTTAAAACCTTCCCCCCTCTCCTTAAAAAGGGGAAGGGAGTTGTTATGTAAGAAGGATTTCGTCCCTCTAAAGCTCCCTGTAGTCACACCGGAGACTTCACCTCCTGCTCTTCTTGCTCTGAGGAAATAATGTGGGGCGTCTAAGAGGGGCGTCAGCCCCTCTTCTCAAAACCTTCCCCCTCCCTTATCAAAGGGAGGGGGATAAAGGGGGAGGGTTACTTAATATCCTAAAGAAAGAGGGGAATGGTCTTATCAGAAAGGCTTCCCCTCCTCAACCTGCCCTTGCTAAACGACTTATCCAGTTAACATAACTCCAAAAACAAATCAAAGCTAATCAGCTAGGAATTGTTTTCCTAGTTTTTTAATAGTTGTTGTGCCCCCGCCATACCCCTTCTTTTACTTGACCTTGCTAAAGGTCCCCCCCCTCACATCCTCTCCGGCGCCGTCATCCCCATAAGGTGGAGAGTCCGGCTTAGCACAGTCTTGGCCGCCGCTACTAGCTTGAGACGGGCTTTAGTTAGTGCTTCGTTTTGAGAAACCACACGGCACTGCTTATAAAAACTGTGAAAGACGGTCGCCAAGTCCTGAGCATAATAGGTGAGGTGGTGGGGTTCCAGGGTATTGACTATCGTTTCCACTAACTCAGGCAAAAGCAGCATCTTGCGGATTAGGGTTAACTCAGGTTCTGTAGTCAGTAAAGAAACATCCCCATCCCCGTAGTCAATCCCTCTTTGCTGAGCCAGGCGAAGGATACTGGCAATGCGGGCATGAGCATACTGAACATAGTAGACCGGATTGTCCGCTGAGTGTTTTTTGGCGAGTTCCAAATCAAAGTCCATTTGACTGTCGGCAGAGCGGGATAGGAAGAAGAAGCGGCAAGCGTCAGCGCCTACCTCCTCTACCAGCTCACGAAGGGTAATAATGTCACCGCTGCGTTTCGAAACACGAACCAGCTCCCCACCACGACGTAGCGTAACCATCTGAGAGATAATCACCTTAAGCTGCTCCGGATCGGTACCGAGGGCACCAACCACCGCTTTCATTCGGGACACGTGACCCAGGTGGTCAGCTCCCCAAATATTGATCACCGTATCAAACTTGCGCTTTAAGAACTTGTCATAGTGGTAGGCGATATCAGTGGCAAAGTAGGTAGGTGAACCATCACTGCGTATCACCACATTGTCTTTATCCTCACCCAGGACTGTGGATACAAACCAGGTAGCCCCTTCCTTTTCACCGATGTAGCCCCTTTGTTGCAGCAGAGATAATGCCTCTTGGTATTGCCCGTTATCATAGAGGCTCTGCTCACTGAACCAGACATCAAATATCACTCCTAGTAGCTCAAGGTCAGCTTTGATTTGGCTTATTATATTCGCCAAACCGAGTTGCCCCAATTCCGAAATTGCCTCTGCCTCGGGCAGAGCAAGAAACCTGTCTCCATCCTCAGCAATAATCTCCTTGGCTAGGTCAACCATATAGTTGCCAAGGTAACCATCGGCGGGCATCTCAGCATCGATACCCAAGCATTGCTGATAGCGGGCATAGAGCGAGCGACAAAAGGAATCTATCTGGCTGCCAGTGTTATTAATGTAGTATTCCTTCTCCACCTTATCACCAGCTGCAGAGAGGACATTGGCTAGGGTGCTACCCAGAATAGCACCACGACCGTGCCCTACATGAAGTGGTCCGGTAGGATTAACGCTGACAAATTCTATTTGTACTCGGCGGTTCGACCTTAATTCAATATTGCCATAAGAATCACCGGCTTCCAGAATTGAATTTACCTGGCTGGTCAGCCAATCACTTTTGAGGGTGAAGTTAATGAAGCCCGGGGGCGCCACGACAGTTTTATCAATCTCAGTAGTGGTGGCGATAAGACTTACTATCTCGTTGGCTATGGTCAGAGGACTGATACTGGTTGCCCGGGCTAATTTCAGGGGAAGGCTTGAGGCGTAGTCGCCATGTTCAGGGTTCTGAGGGTGCTCTATGACTACCTCGGGTAAGGTAACTGAGGGTAACTTGCCCAGTCGCTGTGCCTCGACTGCTGCCTGCGTCAGTAGTTCAATAAGTATTTGCTTTAGCATTAATATATCTGTTTCAGTCTCTTATTTGTTGACTCTTTGGCTATTCCCGAGTTAATCTTACGCACAATAAATTATAGCATAGTATTGATTGTACAGAATAACTCTAGTGCACTTAATATAGAGGAGTACTGGTAAGAGAGCCTTCGCCTCTCTTGTCTAGCCATAACACCTTATCCTTATCCTTGTAAGGGGGGGAGGTTACTAAATAAAAACTTAAATGGAATAAATAAATAATCTAAGGGTCGGGGTATTGACAAAGGAAAAAAAAAGTATTATAGTATTACTGGAAATGAAAAGATTAGATACATAAGAGTAGGAATTGGTGATTGAAAGCCAAGCAGGGCGGCTTGGTGTTTATCACCAAGCCGCTTTATTATGTATATAGTACCTTAACAATTGAATATGAGGACTAATATTAAATCTGAAGCAGGTCAAGCGGGAAAGGGCATATGGTGGATGCCTTGGTATCAAGGGCCGAAGAAGGGCGTGGCAAGACTGCGAAAAGCCTCGGTGAGCTGTCGAGCAAGCCTAGCCGGGGATTCCCGAATGGGGCAACCCGCTCAGGTGAAACCTGAGCACTCTCAGCTGAACACATAGGCTGGGAAGAGGTAAGCGGGGGAAGTGAAACATCTCAGTACCCCGAGGAAAAGAGATTATTCCCTGAGTAGTGGCGAACGAAAGGGGAAAAGCCTAAACCTTATAAGCTAAGTGGTTTCGGGACCTAAGCTTATAGGGGGTTGTAAGTCAGGTAGGACCGAACCTGGAATAGGTCAAGGAGTTATAAACTGAACCTTAGTTGAAGGTCTCTGGAAAGGGCCACCATAGAAGGTGATAGTCCGGTAAACGAAAGGGGTAAGCTCCTTACCTGTACTTGAGTACCACGGGACACGAGGAATCCTGTGGGAAGCTGCCCTGACCACAGGGCAAGGCTAAATACCCTTGATGACCGATAGTGAACCAGTACCGTGAGGGAAAGGTGAAAAGCACCCCGGGAGGGGAGTGAAATAGACCTGAAACCGTATGCCTACAAGCAGTCAGAGCTCGCTTTAGGGCGAGTGATGGCGTGCCTATTGAAGAATGAGCCGGTGAGTTGATCTATGTGGCTGGTTAAGCAACTTTAGTTGCGGAGCCAAAGCGAAAGCGAGTCTGAACAGGGCGATTTGGTTGCATGGATCAGACCCGAAGCCGGGTGAGCTACCCATGGCCAGGGTGAAGCTTCGATAAAATCGAAGTGGAGGCCCGAACCTGTCAGTGCTGCAAAACTGTAGGATGAGCTGTGGGTAGAGGTGAAATGCCAATCGAACCCGGTGATAGCTGGTTCTCCCCGAAATGCATTGAGGTGCAGCCTCAGGTGGTAGTTAGTGGAGGTAGGGCTCTGGATGGACTAGGTGGGAGAGTATCCCGTCAACTCCAACCAAACCATGAATGCCATTAACCTAAACCTGGGAGTGAGACTATGGGGGATAAACTTCATAGTCGAGAGGGAAATAGCCCAGACCATCAGCTAAGGTCCCCAAGAGCAGGCTAAGTGGGAAAGGAAGTTTGATTGCCCAGACAGCCAGGAGGTTGGCTTAGAAGCAGCCATCCTTTAAAGAATGCGTAACAGCTCACTGGTTGAGTGGTCATGCGCCGATAATTTACCGGGGCTTAAGTCTGCCACCGAAGCTACGGCTCTCCGATTTTATCGGGGAGGGTAGGGGAGCGTTCCCTTAGCCATGAAGTCGCAGTGTAAACTGTGGTGGAGCTGAGGGAAGTGAGAATGCCGGCATGAGTAGCGCAAGGTGTGTGAGAAACACACCCGCCGAAAACCTAAGGTTTCCTACGGAAGGTTAATCCGCGTAGGGTTAGTCGGGCCTAAGCCGAGGCCGAAAGGCGTAGGCGATGGACAACGGGTTATTATTCCCGTACCGCTTCTACTGAGATAAAGGAGGGACACGGTAGGGTAGGCTGAGCGTGCCTAATGGACATGGTGCGTCCTCTGCTGTAGGTGATGCCGGGGCAGGTAAATCCACCCCGGATATTTAGCTGAAGGTAGAGGGAAGTTGCGGGGAAACCCAAGGCGACTTGGCTAATCCCAGGCCGTCAAGAAAAGCTTCGTTATCGTTGAAGTAGGAGCGCCCGTACCGCAAACCGACTCTGGTAGGTAGGGATAAAAGTCCCAAGGTGATCGAGACAACCCTCGTTAAGGAACTCGGCAATCTAGCCCCGTAACTTAGGGAGAAGGGGTACCCGATTTATCGGGTGACACTAAATGGGTCCAAGCGACTGTTTAACAAAAACACAGGTCTCTGCTAAAGCGTAAGCTGAAGTATAGGGGCTGATACCTGCCCAGTGCTGGAAGGTTAAGGGGAGGGGTCATGAGTAATCGGCAGCCCCAAACCGAAGCCCCAGTGAACGGCGGCCGTAACTATAACGGTCCTAAGGTAGCGAAATCCCTTGTCGGGTAAGTTCCGACCCGCACGAATGGTGTAACGACTTGGACGCTGTCTCAACGAGGGACTCGGTGAAATTGAAATACCCGTGAAGATGCGGGTTACCCGCGACAGGACAAAAAGACCCCGTGGAGCTTTACTACAACTTGGCACTGGGTCTGAGTTCATCATGTGTAGCATAGGTGGGAGGCTGTGAAGCCGGGGCGCTAGCCTCGGTGGAGCCAACGTTGAAATACCACTCTTGGTGAATTTAGCCTCTAACCTTAGATCAAGCTAGGGGACAGTGTCTGGTGGGTAGTTTGACTGGGGCGGTCGCCTCCCAAAAGGTAACGGAGGCGCCCAAAGGTCCCCTCAGGGTGGATGGAAATCACCCGTAGAGTGCATTGGCATAAGGGGGCTTGACTGTGAGACCTACAAGTCGAGCAGGGACGAAAGTCGGGCAAAGTGATCCTACGGTTCCGTGTGGAAGGGCCGTAGCTTAACGGATAAAAGCTACCCCGGGGATAACAGGCTAATCCTGCCCAAGAGTTCACATCGACGGCAGGGTTTGGCACCTCGATGTCGGCTCATCGCATCCTGGGGCTGAAGCAGGTCCCAAGGGTCCGGCTGTTCGCCGGTTAAAGCGGTACGCGAGCTGGGTTCAGACCGTCGTGAGACAGGTCGGTCTCTATCCGTCGTGGGCGTCCGGAGATTTGAGAGGAGCTCTCTTTAGTACGAGAGGACCGAGAGGGACAGACCTCTGGTGTGCCAGTTGTCCCGCCCGGGGCATTGCTGGGTAGCTAAGTCTGGTTAGGATAAGCGCTGAAAGCATCTAAGTGCGAAGCCTACCTCAAGATAAGATCTCCCATCCCGGTGATTTATCATCGGGAGTAAGACCGCAGGTAGACTACCTGTTAGATAGGCGGCAGGTGTAAGGGCAGTAATGTCTTTAGCTTAACCGTACTAATGGTCGAGGGCTTGATCTGCTTCAGAGTTGATATTAGTCAAAAAGATAAGAGGGGTTAAAAAGCCCCTCTTTTTGTTTTATTTGATTTGGACATTTTTAGCCTCAAATTATTAATTCCAATTTTGGGGAAACAATTCGAGGCTAATTAGCTTGGGGAATTGTTTTTAATGTTATGTAAAGATGGATGCTTATTTGTCAAAGCGTTGTTGACGGTTCAAGAGTGAAGGCTTCCAGAAGGGGAGGTTCGAGAGGCTTTTACCTCTCTCGATGCTCCACGGGGTGTTATTTCTTTTTAGAAAATTTGGGTGGGCTATTTCCCGCCTCCCACCATTCCCCGTGGGCATCTTTTCCCACCCGCCCACCCTCGGGGCGTCTGCAGCTTATTCCTTACAGGTGACCTATTTCCCTGACCCCCTTCCCCTGGGGATTGGTGAAGGGAAGGGGGCAGAATCTAAATCACACCCGAGATATCCCATCTTCTTATGAAATTATCGTTGAGGGCATCATATATTTCCCTGTAATATTCACGACCGAGAACGACAGCGAAACTTTCTTTCGCACCTAGGTCTTTCATACTGTGCCCAATTAAAGTCACCTTGTCTTCTGAAATTATGTACCTATCATGTATATCTGCATTTGGATAGTCTCTGAACTCTACATTTGGGTTCTCAGTCTTGAAATCTGCAACATCACGAACGAATTTGCCTTTGTCTCGCTCTCTGAGGTTCTCAAGTTTTGTCAGAACCTTCGTAGGTCTGTTCTTAAGGCTTGCTAATATATCTAGTGTTCTTTCACTACAATAAGGGTCAATAATCTTGAGGCTTCCTGTTAGGCCACTGAATACTTGATTCTTCATTAGTCTTTTGGCGGTATATCTGGTATCTGGCTCGAAATAGAACGCATCAACTAGGTCGGTTTTTCGCAAAGACAATAAATAGTCCTTACCGGGTTTCATTATTTCGTAGTATGTATCGCCGTTTTCATAGTATCGATGAACTTTATCTAATGCTCTATTTAACGCATTTGTAATTGACTTGTCAGTAATACTAATTTCTTCAGCATCTATTATGGTCGACGCTATCTGTTCAGCCGTTAGTCTCTTTTGACCCAATTTTTCTTTTGCTACGCATAGTACCCATAACGCCATATCTAAAGGCTTTTCACATGCAGTGAAATCCACAATGCCGCTCTTATCAGCTTCCCTGAATTTTGTTATGAACTCTTGTGGATCTTTTGGCACCTTCATTCACCTTCTGGTAATCCTTCTTCAACAAACTTTTCTCCCGAATTTGTTAAAACCCACGCCTTCAATTTGTCCTTCTTCTCTTTCGCTTCCATCATGTACCCCTTGCCTATGTTCGAATTCACCTTATCATTTATATTGGCCGGCAGTGGGTCCTTTGCCGACCTGAAGCCATCCGCCAAATCCCTTGTGTTGAAGCTATCCATTGACTCGAAATGCTCCAGATAGTATCCAATGACTATAGTCCTCTGGACGTCGTCGTTGGGTTTCTTCGTCAATAAGAATTCCTTTATTGACAACTTCTTACCTTCAACCAGTGTTTTCTTACCTGGTGCACCCTCTAGTGCGGATATTCTACTCTCGTGGTCTTCCAATTTTGTCATTATATCTTTGATCACATCTTCTACTGACATCTTATTCCTCCTTTTTTCTAGTTCCGTGCTTTAGCATCAGTTCACTTCTGGTTCGTTCTGCTTGTTTGCCCCTCACTAATCATTACTTTTACTTTTTCTATAGCATGATTTGGAACATAATACTTTCGGTCTTCACTTTGCTCAATAACTCTGTCTTCGAACAAAACTCTTAATGCTGGATTTACTGTGCCTTTTTTTAACCCTGTCTTTTGCATTATTTCGGTCGCAGAAGCTTTCTCTTCTGACAAGGGCAAACCCAAAGCTACCATAGCTTTCCTTGCTATGAGATATAATAGTATCTTTGTATTGGCCTTTAAGTCACTCCAAGAGCTTAACGGTCTAATATCGCAAGTCTCCTTGTCAATTCTGAGATGCGGCTCTAGTATTTCAGCTATCAATTTCTTATCTATTTCTTTACCACTAACTAAAAGGCTTTCTAATTCGTCGCTCATCATATCCCTCCCGCCATAAATGATTCTTAGATAATTATAAAACTATTTATCTTTATTTGTCAAGACCCTAGCGGTAAAATATATACAAATTTACTATTTACAATCTTTATAATCAACCATACCACTCTTTTGCAATCATTTTAATTCCTTAACTCAGGAGCGCTCTAATTTATTATTATACTATATACTTTATAGAGATTATATTAAACATTGATAACATAATTTATGATTGCCATAATTTGTAGCTGATATAGGCAATTCCAATCTATTGATAAGTGCCATAATGTATTTAGCAACTATATGACTCATCTAAATTAAGCCTAATAAATTAACATTAATCTTAGATATTGCCAAGTCTTAATATAATCATAAAATATGATTATATAATCATTACACTATTCTTCATCATTTGTCAATACGTGGGTAGCCCAAGAGGGGTGAAGCCCCTCTTTCTTTTTCTTCCCCCTCTCCTTGATAGGAGAGGGGGACAAAGGGGGTGAGGTAGACAAAGGAAGAGATTGCTTCGCTGCGCTCGCAATGACACGGCGGGGAGGGGGACAAAGGGGGTGAGGTAGACAAAGAAAGAGATTACTTCGCTTCGCTCCTCGCAATGACACTACAGGTGGGAGATAAGGGGGTCATAGAATGGGGTCTTTAAAACATCGGTGGGGTGGGATTTACATGAGGCTAAGCTCCTGACCTGGGTAAAGAGATATCCAGTTGACGGCATATTTTTCTTGCCAGGACTGTTTCTATTTCTCTGTGCCTGGGGATGGCAGCAAGATGCCCGTTTTCCGGGTTAAAGAAAACAGAATGTTTGGAACCTTCGCGATGGAGAACGCAGCCTTCTCTTATCAGATGGCCGATGAGGACACGGCGTTTCATAGAGCTACACTTGAACTTGGATTTTTCTCTTCAGGATTTCCCCTCTTGCCCCTTTGTCTCTGAGTTCCCGCTGGCTTTCCAGTATGAGCTGCACAGCCTCCCTAAGGTTTGCCTCGACCTCTTTAATTGTTTTCCCCTGGCTGAAAGCTCCGGGGACAGCATCTACCCATCCGATGTACCATTTATCGCGCTTCTCAATGGTGGCTTCAAAAGTCTGTTCCATACCGCAGTCTCCCTGTTTTTAAGTATATAACAGCCAGAGCACTAAATCTATTGTCCATCGTCTTCCCGGGGGAGTCCAAGAGGGGCGGAAGCCCCTCTTTCTTTTTCTTCCCCCTCTCCTTTGAAGGAGAAGGGGACACAGGGGGTGAGGTAGACAAAGAAAGAGATTGCTTCGCTGCGCTCGCAATGACACTAAAGGTGGGGGGACACAGGGGGTGAGGTAGACAAATAGCCACCAGCCCGGGTTGGCTTGTCAGCTTTTTGGTGCTATAATTTAAAACGGTGTTTGGAATTCTAGTATCAAGAGGACTCAAGCGGTCGGCTATCTCCAATAAAAGAAGATAGCTTTTTTATGCCCTGTGTCCGACAGTTTTGTGGCTACAAAATACCGCCCTCTGATGAGCTTACTGTAGTATATTAATTGGAGGTAAGAAAATAGATGTATAAAATACTGCTGAAACAAGACCTGGTGCCTAATATCCATCTATTTAAGATTGAGGCACCGGCGGTGGCGAAGAAAGCTCAGCCAGGCCAGTTTGTCGTCATCAGGATTGATGAAAAGGGTGAGCGTATCCCATTGACGGTTGCCGATTGGGACAAGGCAGAGGGGAGCGTCACCGTGGTCTGCATGGAGGTGGGGACAACCACCCGACGGTTGGCTACACTGAGCACCGGTGACTCGATTGCTGATTTTGTAGGCCCGCTAGGTATACCAACCCATATTGAAAAATTCGGTACCGTTTGCTGTGTTGCCGGGGGGTTTGCCGTAGCCGTGGTCATGCCTATCGCCAGGGCCTTGAGAGAAAAGGGCAACAAGGTTATTTCAATCCTGGGAGCACGTAATAAAGACCTGCTCTTCTGGGAAGATGAGCTACGTAGTGTCAGTGACCAGCTAATTATTACCACTGATGACGGCTCTTATGCTCGTAAAGGGCTGGTAACGGAACCGCTGAAGGAACTAGTGGAAAGCGGTGAGAAGGTTGACCGGGTCATTGCTATCGGGCCGAGCATTATGATGAAATTTTGTGCCAAGACCACCGAGCCATTTGGGGTGAAAACCATTGTCAGTCTGAATCCGATAATGGTTGACGGCACCGGTATGTGTGGCTGTTGCCGGGTATCGGTTGGTGGCGCAACCAGGTTTACCTGTGTAGATGGTCCTGATTTTGATGGGCATCAGGTGGACTGGGATTTGCTCTTTGCCCGTCAGCGAACCTACCTTGAGGAGGAGAAGCGGTCTCTTGAGCAGTGGCAGCATCAGTGTGGTGACTATTCTTGAATCGGAGTCTGGAGGTAATTAGGTATCTATGGCAAAAATTAATTTAAACCGGGTGGAGATGCCAAGGCAAAAGCCTGAGGTACGGGCCAAAAATTATAATGAGGTTGCTTTAGGCTATAGCGCTGAGCAGGCTCTAGAGGAAGCCGAGCGCTGTATCCAGTGTCCCAAGCACTCCTGTATTGATGGTTGTCCAGTAGAGGTGGATATTCCCGCCTTTATCCTCGCCTTGCGGGAGGGTAGGATGCCGGACGCAGTAAAAATCCTTAAGAGCAAGAATGCTCTGCCTGGTATTTGTGGTCGAGTCTGCCCTCAGGAGACGCAGTGCGAGGAGGTCTGTACTTTGGAAAAAAAGGGTGCCCCGATTGCTATCGGCCGTTTGGAGCGCTATGTGGCTGACTGGGAGCAAGAAAATATGGGAGCTTCACCGGTAGACCCCGTTCCACCAACCGGGAAAAAGGTGGCCGTGGTCGGCTCCGGACCAGCCGGCTTAACTGCGGCGGCTGATTTGGCTAAGCGGGGGTACGGTGTTACCATCTTTGAGGCACTGCATGTAGCTGGTGGGGTACTGATGTATGGTATTCCTGAATTCAGGTTGCCTAAAGCAATTGTGCAGAATGAAGTTAATTATGTCGCTTCCCTTGGGGCGAGGATTGAATTAGATTCCGTCGTGGGCAAACTGGTGACGATTGATGAATTACTGAGCAGTGGCTATGGTGCTGTCTTTTTGGGCACTGGCGCTGGACTGCCAATGTTCCTGGGGATTCCCGGTGAGAACCTTAATGGTATTTATTCGGCCAATGAATTCTTGACCCGAGTCAATCTGATGAAGGCGTATCTGTTTCCTGAGTATGATACCCCGGTCAGGATTGGCCGCCGGGTAGCCGTGATTGGCGGTGGCAATGTGGCTATGGACTCAGCCCGATGTGCCCTCCGACTTGGTGCTGAGAAGGTCTATATTATTTACCGACGTTCTGAGGCGGAAATGCCGGCCCGCCGTGAGGAAGTGGAGAATGCCAAAGAGGAAGGCATCATTTTCAAGCTGCTGACTACCCCCAAGCAATTTTTCGGCGACGAGCAGAACAATGTGGTTAGAATGGAGTGTTATGAAATGGAGCTGGGAGAGCCTGATGAGAGTGGCCGGCGCCGTCCCATCGTTAAAGAAGGCAGTGAGTTTACCATCGATGTGGATGTGGTGATCGTGGCGCTGGGTACCACCCCTAACCCCCTCATTGCCTCCACCACCCCAGGTCTGGAAACCTCCAAGCGAAGTACGGTGGTGGCTGATGAGACTACCGGCAAGACGGTGAAAAACAAAGTTTGGGCAGGTGGTGATATCGTTACCGGCGCGGCGACGGTGATTAGTGCTATGGGTGCCGCCAAACGAGCTGCTGCTGATATAGACGCATATCTGAGAGGTTAATATTTTTCAGTTCAGTATTGCTAGCTATAAAAGGGGGGTGTGAAAGCCCCGCTTTATTTATTTCTCCTTCAAATTTTTTTAGGACAATGCTAACCAAATGGCTTCTTTTTCGTTTTATATGATGAAGAAACAATTTAAGCGGGAGGCTAGGGCGATGCGAGATAAATCACTAGGTATATGGTTGATGGTGTTATTCGGTATATCGGGTATTGCGATTTTGGTGTTAGCGTGGCTACGGCCGATGCCGGGACTGGAAAGAGCCCTGACCACTTTCATCGGCGCATTTGGGCTCTTCGTGGCATTAAGCCGGGTACCACGGCTTAAGTCGCCGAAAGTCGGGACAGACGCTGAGCAGGTCATGGTAGAGGTTGGTGTTCAAGACAAGAATTAATATGTTAGCCCCCCGCAGGTAATAATAGGGAAGCGGGTTATTGCCGCTTCCTTTTATTTTAGCCTAGAATTCTAGTAGAATAGACTCAAGATGAGAGAAGGTTCAACCCCCATCCGGCAGCAATATCTCAGGATCAAGCGGAAATATCCTCAGGCCATTGTCCTCTTCCGCCTGGGAGATTTCTACGAGACCTTTGACGAGGATGCCAAAATTACCTCACGGGAGCTGGAGATTGTCCTGACCTCCCGGGAAATGGGCAAGGGAAATAAAGTGCCTCTGGCGGGCATTCCGTACCATGCTTTGGACAACTATCTGGCTAGGCTAATCAATCGTGGTTACAAGGTGGCTATCTGTGAGCAGGTAACCAAGCCAGGTGAAACTAGAGGACTGGTCGAGCGTGAAGTCGTCCGTCTGGTAACTCCGGGTACGGTGGTGGAACCCAGTCTCCTTGATAGCAAGAAGAATAATTATTTGACCAGCCTAGTTCTGGGTGAGACAGCAGCAGGGCTGGCCTATGTTGACATCACCACCAGTGAATTTGCGGCTACCGAGCTGCCACTAGAGCGAGTGGTTACGGAACTGGAGCGACTTAAACCATCGGAGATTATTGCGGCCAAAGGCGTTGAATTGTCCAGTCTGGGATTGGATGCCCCGGTAACTCGACTTGATGATTACTGGTTTGAACTAGAAATAGCGCGACAAACTTTACTTGACCATTTTGAGGTAGTTACCCTTGACGGCTACGGCTGTGCTCATCTGCCCCTGGCGATAAGAGCCGCTGGTGCGGTCATCCAGTATATCCAGGAAGCGCAAAAGGGGGGTCTGGGACAAATAACGCACCTTTCCACCTATTCTACGGCTTCATTTATGGCGCTGGATACGCAGACGCAAAGGAATCTGGAGCTTTTCCAGACTAGTCGTTCCGGGACTATAGAGGGGTCACTGCTGTCAATTATTGACCTGACCAAGACGGCAGTCGGGGGCAGGTTGTTAAAGAGGTGGCTGGGGCAGCCTCTACTTGACATAACGGAACTGGTTAGACGACAGGATGCCATTAGCTGGTTTTCTGATAACACCGTGGCTCGTAACCAGACTATTACATTATTGGGGGGGATGGCTGACCTAGAGCGGCTGATTAACCGGGTGCGAGGGAATATTGCCATCCCTCGCGAGCTGGTTACCCTAAGGCGCAGTCTGGAGGTCATTCCCAAGCTGAGGGAAATACTAGAGAGCGGTAGCAATGGGCAGATAGACTGGCTTAAGGATGAGCTCAAGTCACGGCAGGATGTGGTTGATTTGATTACCGAGGCAATAGTTGACGACCCGTCTTCCACGCTGGGAGAGGGCGAGGTAATCAGGCAAGGTTTCTCCGAGGAACTGGACAGCCTCTGCCTGGCATCCAGAAACGCCAAGCAATACCTGGCCAATCTGGAGCTCAAGGAACGGGAAAGGACCGGGATTAAATCGCTGAAGATAGGTTTCAATAATGTCTTTGGCTACTATATTGAGGTCTCCAAAGCCAATCTTCGCCAGGTACCCCAGGACTATATCCGGAAGCAAACGCTGGTCGGCGGGGAGCGCTTCTTCACCCCGGAGTTAAAAGAATATGAGTCGCTGATTTTGAATGCCCGGGACAAGATTACTGAGCTAGAGACAGCATTGTTTCAGCGAGTCTGTCGTCAGGTAGCTACTGCCAGCGAGCGCATCTTGGCGGTGGCTAACGCTTTGGCTAATATCGACGTTTTCTCCAGCTTGGCTGAGGTGGCCGTGCACTATAACTATGTCCGTCCTGGGTTGACCACAGGGAGCGAAATTAACATCAGGCAAGGACGGCATCCGGTTGTAGAGAGAAGTTTGATTGATAGTAGCTTCGTGCCCAACGATGCTTTTTTGTCTAATGATGATACTCAACTGATCGTGCTCACTGGCCCTAATATGTCGGGGAAGTCAACCTACTTGAGACAGGTGGCCCTGATTGTGCTTCTCGCCCAGATTGGTAGCTTTGTGCCGGCGGACTCAGCGACTATTGGCATCGTCGACCGTATCTTTACCCGAATTGGCGCCGGAGAGGATATCGCCGCCGGTCAGTCTACCTTTATGGTGGAGATGATTGAGACGGCCAATATCCTGAATAATGCCACCCCTCGCTCCCTAATCATTCTTGATGAGATTGGGCGTGGCACCAGCACTTATGACGGACTTTCCATTGCCCGGGCGGTTGCTGAGTATATCCATAACTATCCACGACTCGGGGCAAAGACCTTGTTTGCTACCCATTACCACGAGATGGTGGAGTTGGCCAGTTTCCTGCCGCGGGTGAAGAATTTTAACGTGGCGGTAGCCGAGGAGGGTGGGGAGATTACCTTTCTATATAAGATTGTGCCCGGCGGTGTGGACAAGAGCTATGGTATTCATGTGGCTCAGCTAGCCGGCTTACCCAAATCAGTGGTGCATCGCGCCCAGGAGGTTTTAGAGGAACTGGAAGGAGACAGTCGGGCAGCCAAGCCCTCACCGAAGAGACGCCGCAAAGGGGCACCAGCGCAGCAGTTATCATTCTTTGCGCAGAAATCACACCTTATAGAGGAACTGGAAAAGCTGGACATCAATTCCCTCACCCCCCTCGAAGCTCTGAACAAACTCTACGAACTGCAAGAGAAGGCGCGGGAAGGTAAGAACGAGAGGGAAGGACATTAGTGTGGGCAGAATCGCCGGCTTCATCTACGACAGGTCCAGAATAATCATTGTTTTGGTCGTCATATTAAATATTGTTGCTCTGGCTTCTTTTTTCCGGTTCGAACTTGATACGGATTTTCTGAATCTTTTTACTGCGGGAAATCCTAAGACAGAAGAATATAACCGACTGAACGAAAAATATCAAATTGGTGAAGCCATCTCAGTTCTCATTGAGCAGGATGATTCTCTTCTGAACCAGGAGAATCTTCAGGCTGTTTACAGGCTTCAGGAAGAAATTAAAGAACTGGATGGCATCTACGAAGTAAAGAGTTTTATTCCATCAGAAATCTCCTTGGGAGGTCATACTATTACTGACATGGGGAATTTTATTGATAGACACTCTGACCTCCTGAGAGATTTTATCGAGGACGAGTATTTTCTTACCGACCAGTTCCTTTCTTATGACAGGAGCAAGGGCGCTATTATCGCTACCCTGGAATTGAATGCCGTGCCTGAAGATGTGGTGGATTCTCTGAAGGAGATAATTCAAAAAGAAGAACGGTTGACCCTTTCTCTTGCCGGCAACGAAATCATTAAAGACACATTCTGGAATTACCTCATCAGGATAATCTTTGTTTTGCCGCCCTGTGCCGCTATTCTTGTATTGCTGGTTTTCTTTTTAATTGTCAGGAATCGCAAATTCACCGTGTTGTCAGTAATCCCCGCCGGATTTGCTGTTTTGTGGACCATTGGCACCATTTTCTGGTGCGGGCAGGAACTAAATCTGGTGACGGTTATCAGTCCGATATTCGTTTTGGTTATTGGCTCGGCTTATGGTCTTCATTACGTCACTCATTTTATGGATAACATGCAGAGGTATTCAGACCGCCGGCAATTGACTGTAGAAACCATGCGTATGGTTGGCACTCCAATATTTCTGGCGACGATAACTACTATGGCGGGGTTTGCTTCTTTGGCATGGACGGAAGTGTTACCCATGAGGCAAATGGGGCTATTTGTATCTCTGGGCATCGGTTATGCGGGTTTTATTGCCCTTTTCTTTTTGCCTGCAGTTTTGTCCAGGATGAACTTACCACCGCATCTGCCGCAAATGCAGGAGCGCAATCTGGCAAGACTTGTCCTGGCAGCGCTAAGACACAAGGCTTGGATTGTGGCGGTTTTCCTGGTTATTGTAGCCGTTTCTGCCTTCTACATACCCAGGCTTGACGTTGTCTCCAATCAACTGATGTTCTTCAAGGAAGATTCACAAATCAGGCAGACCTTTGATAAGGTGGAGAAATATTTCGGCGGTGCCTTATACCTTACCGGGGAGATAGCTTCTGATAGAGGCGTAGAGGCTTTAAGAGATTACAATTTCGCGGAAGATATTTTGGATATGGAAAGGGATATGGAAAGATTACCCGGGGTAAAGAGCGTTTTATCAATTTTTGATATGATAGTTGGCATCAACGAGATGGTAACTGGTCGGGATGATTATCCGGAAAGCCCTCTGGTTATCCAGAGGTTCTTGATGCAGATAGATGACGAGGACATGGTAACCTGGGTTTCGGGTGATGGTCTAAGGATGATGATTAGAACCGAAGACCTGGAATCTGTGGATATGGATAAGCTGGAGGGTTTTGTTGCCGAGCACTCTGAGATTCGATTGATTAGCGGTATGCCGGTGCTTTTTGAAGAGATGAACAGGCTTGTCGTACGCAGCCAAAGTCAGAGCCTCGGTCTGGCGATTATTTTGGTTTTTATCATGCTTCTGGTAACAATGAGAAGATTCAGGGCGGCTCTTATTGCCCTGATACCAATAGCCGTTACCATCACTGCGATTATGGGTATGCTGGTAATAACTAATTTTAATCTGAATATCCTGACGGCTAACCTGTCGGCGGTCTCTGTTGGCGTGGGCGTGGATTATTCCATTCATTTAATATCCGGTATCTATTATTTCCGAAAGCAGGGTATGGGCAGGAGAGAATCGGTTGATGCCGCTCTGACGAGTGTTTCCAATCCGGTTCTGGCCAATGCTTTTGGCCTAGCTATCGGGCTTTCGGTACTCTTCTTCTCTCCCTTGAGGCTTCATATGCAGGTGGCGTCTGTAATGTGGGTAGCCATGGTGGTCTCATCACTGGCAGCGCTGTTGCTGGTGCCTATTTTTTACTCGGGGATGCGTTCCAGAAAGGTTGTAAGGTGATGGCGGTTATGTTAAAATAATATCGGTGCTCAGGTAAATTTGATTCCACCTTCATCGCAATATCAGGTGAGGGTGGTTTTTTATGATATTTTTATCTCTTTTTAAGGCGTGATTGTGGTTTAATTTCTCCAGAACGTCAGAAATTCAGTATTCAGGACGGCGGATTGGCGAAGAATATACATAGTAAGAAGATAAAAGTTGGTGAGCTTGATATTCACTACTTCACCGGTGGACAGGGTGACCCACTGGTTGTAATCCATGGCGGTGGCAGCGGTGCCAGAACGTGGATGAAAAATGTAGAGGCACTTTCGGAAAATTATACGGTATATGTTCCGGACCTGCCTGGATTTGGGCGCAGTCAACCGTTGGAGGGTGATTATTATATACCGGAATTAGCAGAATTCGTGGACGAGTTTTCGCATAATCTCGGCCTCGAAAAATTCCATTTAATGGGACATTCGCTTGGCGGTGGTATCGTCCTGCACTATGCGCTCAGATTTCCTCATAAAATTAAGAAACTGGTATTAGTAAGCAGCCTGTGCCTGGGAAAGGAAATTGCCCCGTGGGTCAGGTTTCTATCAAACTGTATGGTATGCCGTGCCCTTGGTAAAGCCGCAATGGCTATGCTGAGGGGCATTAAATGGGTGTTTGGTAAGTTATTTGCCACCATTGAATTTGTAGTTCCCCTGTCCAAATTCAGTTTATCTTTAGGTACTAAGATAACCACGCTTGAGGAGCAGACCACGGTATTGATGCACCGGCTTTCGGAAATCATGGTGCCGACGCTGGTAGTATGGGGGGCCAAGGACCCAATCTTGCCGGTGGAACAGGCCTACGCTACGGCACGATTGATTCCTGATTGCCAGGTAAAGGTCTTTGAAGACTGCGGACACAGCGTCTACCGCGATAAGATACCGGAGTTTTCCAGGACGCTGACCAAGTTCCTCGGCTAAAGCTCTAAGAACTGCAGAAGAAGGTGGGGAGGGGTAAATATTACAGTTAGATTAGCCTTAATATCTCAAGCCCTAATCTACGACAGATGAAATAAATTGCCATTGCCCCCCTTAGCTAAAAAGGTGTTCGTCATAGTTAGGTATCTCATGTTTTGCTGGATTATGCAGACGTATTCGAAATAAGCCCTGTCAATATTTACTTTGCAATATATCTTGACAATCCTTGCACAAGTAGTATAATTTGCTTACGCAAGGGGTCATTAACCGTGTCTCTGCGCAAAGGAGGTGCGATATGGCAAGCAATTATCGCAAGAGAAGGGATAGCGACACTTGGCATTTTTGTAGCAACTGCTCTAGGTGGCCAACATCTGACTATGTAGAGAAGCCACAATGGGACAGTAGTGGGGAGCTTTGCAATGAATGCAAAGCTAAACGAAGCGAAGGAAACTGCCGATAAAATCAAGTCAGTGACATCATTCCACTAGGAGTCCATTCAAGGTCAGCTTCTGTTTGCCCTTTGGCATGAGCCCGCTCTACAAACCGTAAAGTAGGCTAGGGACGGATGATAGAGAAGTTAAAGATATCTTCTTCTATTTCTTTTCTCTTTTATCTCTCAGGTTTCGGATTATTGCTGACAAAAATATTATTCCTATAAGTCCCCAAACAAATCCTTTGATTTCATTTTGAAGACCATGGTGAGATTGGGAGATAGTTGTAGATTTGTTCGTTACCTCTTCTGTATGCAGTGTCCTAAATATTGCAAATAACGTAAAAGCTAGCGCTCCTATAGTTACGCCTGCACTGAGCAATGCCACATCATAATTTAAATCTTCAGCATTCACGTAATAGGATCCAAGTATCATCACAAGCGCAAGCCACAGGAAAAAGTATGCTATTATCATGAATCGCTTTGATTTAATTAAGAAAAATACTCCACCTACAACTATCGAGGTAAGCAGTAAAGATGTTATTAGAGACACCCATGTAATTGATAGTTTTGTTAATAAAGCTCTAGGTAGCCATGTTAAGACCGTGACTAGTATTGCTAAAACAAATATTGAAATTACAACGTCTACTAAAAGATTTATTTGCCATTTATTGTTCATCTGGTATCCTATCAGATATAGAGCTAGTTTGTTTTTGATATCTTTTCTACATTCTACCATCACTGCCTGCCCTTTACACCTCTGTAATCAAAGAGGGCAAAGAGGCATTAGCCCCTTAAAAACAAATTCCCCCTCTCCTCATCAAAGGAGAGGGGGATTAAGGGGGTGAGGTCACCAAAATCAAAGAAGGCGGGGGAGGTAGCTGTCCTGTAAGACTTACCTGTCACAACTCTAGTGCTATAATTAGAATGTAAGGTAAATGTTGGGTGGGCTGATGATTTGGAGAATTCTAGCTGATGCAGTTATGGGTCTACACCTTCTCCTCATGGGCTTTTTTAGTGTTTCCATTGTACTTCTGGCGCTGGGCTTTTTCAAAGGGCGCCGCAACTGGCGGCTCTTCTACGGCGGGGTCACCGCGTTGGCAATAAGTCTCGGGGCAGCGTCCTGGGCGGGGATATTAAGGTCTTGCTCCCTCACGGACTTGGAATACATGCTGAGAAGGCTCTACGACCCGAGCGAGAGCTGGATGCGCACGAGGTCACTTCTGGGCACCATCATATTCGATGCTACCGGAGTTGAAGTGCCCGAATTCGCGTTCACCATAGGCCTGGGAATAGGAATAGCTGTAATGGTAGGCTCTCTTGTTCTTCGGAGAACCTAAGCAGGGGTAATGTATCCTGTTCCTTTACGCTCACTTCCCGCATATAATTATGGCGCGTGGTTGTGGGTTTGGTAGCGGGGGTTGGATTCGAACCGCCGACCTGAAGGGAGATTTTACAGTCTTATTCCATCAATCGGCTGATACCTTTCCAAAGCCGTGAATGAGAGGGAAACGATATAAGCCGAATACTTCTCGGCTTCGTAAGAAACCAATAAAGATAATCATAATTCCTAATAACTCGAAGATGTAGAAAAGTGGGAGGCCACCTCCTAACCTCATATGAGTCCCACCCACAGCTGGCAAGATTGCCCCAATGGCAATTAGTATATTAGAAATTACCCTGTGTGGCATTATCTTACATCGCCAAAAAACCCAGGCACTATATATAGCCCCTCCTACGAGAGAGACTGTTCCAAAAGTGTTAAATACGGGAGTCATAAGTCTCACACCTTGGGGCATAGCAATGCCAGAAAGAACTTGAAGATCGCTTAAGTCAATACTAGCTGTAAAGACTCTAAAAGTGGCATAGAATGATGCTGCCAATAGAATTGCCATAATAGTGTGAGCCCAGTGTCTCCGAGCAAGCAGATAGAGGGTGCCCATCCCAAGGTAGGCAGCTACAAATATTGCGCCAAACAGATACCAAAGTCGATATACTGTGACATTCAAACCCCATACCCCAACCCAGAACTCAGCTGCGGTGCTAATGGCATACATAAATAAGCCTATAGCCCAGATAAGCTGATAAGGCTTTCGTCTAGCAAAGAATTGGTCAAGAACTGCTAGGGCAAAAACAAGACTTACGATGGCAGAAACCAGCGGTATAAAATGAATCATACTTATTCCTTAGTATAAATCGTCTGGAGAAAAAAATAAAAGAAGAACAATGTTCTCCTTTGATACTGCTTTGGTAGCGGGGGTTGGATTCGAACCAACGAACTTTTTTACGGGTGTCCAAGAGGGGCGTCAGCCCCTTAAAAACAAATCCCCCCTCTCCTCATCAAAGGAGAGGGGGATAAGGGGGGTGAGGTAGAAAAACCTTACACCTTAATCGCTGTTTTTGATGACACCGTTTCCCGAGGTAAAGTATCAGGATGTGGTGACAGCGTGGTAGTATCTGTGGTAAGACTCAGTCCAAGCGTGGCTAATAGGCTGCCGATTCTTTCCAGCGTTGGATTTGCTTCTCCACCTTCTAGTTTAGCCACATATGATTGGGAGACACCCAGTCTAGCTGCTAGCTGATGTTGGGTTAGATTTAACCGTCTTCTTGCTTCAGCTAGCGTAATAGCAAAGCTTGATTTTGCTTGGGCAGCGCCAAACATTTTGGCGAATTCTGGGTCCTGAAGCTCCTGTTTTAGTTTGCTATCAAATGTACCAGTCATTGAACTACCTCCTTGTTTGGCATTCACGGAGTCTGGAATATGCCGTCTTGATTTCTTGTGTTTCTCGCATACGTTCTTTCTTAAATCCATGTAATAGAATAAAAGTATCATTTACTGTTTCATGATATAGTGCAATTCTGTATTTACTATACTTAATCTCGTAAAAATCACTCCCATAGCCTTTTATTGGTTTCATCATGCTAGTATTAAGAAGCATTAATCCACGTTGTTGTAGTCGAACTATTTTATCTCGCATATGCGCACGTGTCTTCTTGTCTAAACTATTGAGCCACTCAGCGACAGGTTGACGACCGCTAGGCTCTTTGTAGTCCTCGATATGCCACACTCATTATTATAACCCCACAGGTAATATTTGTCAAGGGTTAAATGGGCGTATAGCCTCCCAAAAATAAGATTCCCCCTCTCCTTATTAAAGGAGAGGGGGACACAGGGGGTGAGGTCACCAAAATTAAATAACAGCTAAACGGTTATGGTTCTGGATTGAAGGCACCCAAGCCGAGTTCCGGGTCGACCCTTCGTATCATCTTGGCATCGGTAAGCTCGGCAATCATGGCGTCACAGGTTGCCAGGACAGGGTTCTGCCCCATGACCAAATGTCCACCGTAGCACTTTCCTTCCTGGTCGGAGAAGGAGCCGTGGATATGAAGCAGGGTCTCGCCCTCTTCTGACTGGAAGATGATGCCGCGGATGCCGACGATTTCTATCGGGCCGGGTAGGGTCTGGGGGTCAGTGTAGCCAGCGCCCCAGATTGAGTCCTTCTTGGGGACCAGGACCTGATAGCACAACTGGCGGAGACTGCCGATGCCGAACAATACTGCACCGTACTTCACACCGTGCTCCTCGCAGACCTTCTTGAGGCCCTCCATAACATCGGTGCCGGGACGCACCCTGGTCGGTATCATTTTGCCGAACTTTCCGGCCGCATGAAATACCCTGAGTTCTGCCATGCTCTTTTGTCCTCCTTTTTCCTTAATGATTTTATTTTGCTTAACCGTGCCCTGACGGTTAGCTCAATCACCAATCCTAGAAACGGGGCTTGCAGAGAATCTCTTTGACCTTGAGGTCGAAAAATCTTGGAGAGTTGACCGGGTTCAGTACCGCCGCGGTATCGGCGCCTCCGCCGGTGCCACCGATAGCAATAATCTCTTCATCAGTACGCACCAGGCCAGTATCGGCGGCCATCATGGTTATCTCACAGGCTACCTTCATGCCATCACCGAAGATTTTCAGGGTGTTGGCAATTATATCACCGATGGCAATGGTATCAAATTTATGGCGCAGGGCCCGACTGACGCCAGCAAAAGCATGGGAAGTCGTAAGTACCGTGCCACCGTTACTTTCAACTATTTTTCGGTTCTCCTCGGTGAATTCCTGGCTATCTGGTTCGCGGAAGCCGGTGCTGTGGGTAACACAGATTACCCTTAGACCTTTGAGTACTTCCACTGCCCTTACTGCGGTATTACCTCTTGTGGATGCCACCAGTACCGTTTTGATACCCAGTTCCTCGGCTCGCTGCTTAGCGACGCGAAGCACTTCCTCGGTATTCTCTCTGCCCGGCCGGTCAAAGTAGACTGTCTTTAATTCCATTCTTTAAATCTTCGGGGGTAACTGCGGTGGCTACCTAGGCGATATAATTGCGCAATGTGCCTATCTTGTCTATCTTTATCTCGATAGTGTCGCCTGATTTCATCGGGCCGATGCCAGCGGGTGTGCCGGTAGCAATAATATCGCCCGGCAGTAGCGTTATTACCTGGGAGATATAGCTCACCAGTTCCGAAACACTAAAGATAAGGTCGCTGGTATTAACCTGCTGCTTACGTTCCCCATTCAGGTAGGCTGCCACCAAAACATTGCTCAGGTCGAGCTCGGTCTCGATACAGGGACCAATGGGAGAAAAAGTATCAGAACCCTTGGCTCTGGACCACTGCGAATCCTTGGCCTGCCAGTCTCGGGCGGTAACATCATTAAAGCAGGTATAGCCGAAAACATACTTCATTGCCTCGGCTTTGGAGACACGCGAGGCCTGGGACTTGATAACTACACCCAGTTCGGCTTCATAGTCGAGTCGTTGACAGCCTTCCGGGTTTATGATTTTGTCTTCGGGGCCGATTACGGAACTTGACGGTTTGAAAAACATCATCGGTTCTGCGGGGACGGGCTGCCCCACTTCTTTGGCGTGGCTGTAGTAGTTGAGACCGATGGCCACAACCTTGGTGGGGAGGCAGGGTGGCAGCAGTTTAACTTCACTTAGTTTGTGGTACTGGTCGAGTTTCTTAATCTGGCGGAAAGGTGAACCGGCAAGACTCTGCACTCGTTCACCTTCCATGATTCCGTATTCAAATTTTTTGTCGATAGTATAGCGCACAATTTTCATAGTGGCTTCAGTTTATCATTTGTTGTTCACAGATGTCAATACTAAGTACCAGCGTTGCCTTAGTTAGTTTGGTGTGATATAGTTTTTGGTAATGGAAGCCAAATTCGAGTTTATTCCTTCGGGTAGTGCCACCTCACCTGAAGGGTTTTCTGCCGGTGCCACCTGCGCCGGGATAAAGGAAAAGGATCGTCTGGATCTTGGTATTCTCTCCTCAGAAGCACCCTGTGTAGCGGCGGGTCTATTTACCACTAACCGAATAAAAGCGGCGCCCGTGGTTTTGTGTCAGCAGCGGTTGCGAAGCGGGAGAGCATCGACAGTAGTGGTGAATAGTGGTTGTGCCAATGCCTGTATTGGTGAGCAGGGCCTGGCTGATGCTACGGAGGTGGCAGGACTAGCCGCCGAGGTGGCTGACGTGTCACCTGAAGACGTTTTGGTGGCCAGCACCGGGGTAATCGGGCAACCATTACCGATGGAGTGCCTAAGAGCCGGTATGAGACAAATCACTCTTTCCAGGGATGGTGGTCATCAACTAGCGAGAGCAATGATGACTACTGATACCGTGCCCAAGGAGGCAGCCGTCAAGAGTGATGAGAGCGGGTTCATCATTGGGGGGGTGGCCAAAGGGGTGGGGATGATTCATCCTGACCTGGCTACTTTGCTTTGCTTTTTAACTACCGATGCCAAGGTGAATTTAGATTTTCTCAAGTTCGCTCTGCGCCAGGCGGCAGACGTTTCCTTTAATATGGTTTCAATTGATGGTGATACCAGTACCAATGATACGGTGCTGTTAATGGCTAATGGACTGGCTGGTAATGAGCCCATTTCACCAGGTAGTCGGCAGGCTGACGTTTTCCAGCAAGCCCTCAACCAGCTTTGTATCCATCTGGCTAAATCTATTGCTCGTGATGGTGAGGGGGCAACCAAGCTTATTGAGGTTACGGTTAATGGGGCACCCGATGTGGCTGCGGCCAGGTCAGCTGCCCGGACGGTAGTCAGTTCGCCGCTAGTGAAAGCAGCGATATACGGTAATGACCCCAATTGGGGGCGTATCCTGGCGGCGGTGGGGCGGAGTGGGGTGGAGGTGGTGGAATCAAAGGTTGATCTTTACCTGGGTAATATTTGTCTGGTAAGGGCCGGGTGCCCGATATCTTTTGACTGGGAAGAGGCGGTAAAGTTATTAGATAGAAGCGAAGTATTTATAATTATGAATCTTAATCTGGGAAGTGCCGCGGCTACTGCCTGGGGCTGTGACCTGTCTGAGGAATATGTGACTATTAACAGCCGCTATACAACCTGAGAAGTTGTTCCGGGATGGAAGTTTGGAGAGGACAAAGATTGATAAACAATTACACCCTGTTTAATATGGTGGCAGGAGATGATGGTTAAGCTGGATAAAGTCATTGTGGTTAAGATAGGTGGGGCTACTTTAGGTAGTCATGATACTACTATTGAAGATATAGTTCATCTCCAGCAGCAGGGCAAATTACTGGTGGTAGTCCATGGGGGCGGTAAACTGATAACCGAGTGGCTCTCCAAGCAAGGGATTTCCACCCGATTTATCCACGGCGAGCGGGTAACCGATAAGGCAACGCTGGAAGTGGCGGTGGCAGTACTGGCTGGCTTGGTCAACAAGGAAATCGTAGCGGCGATTAATTGTCTGGGTGGGGAGGTAGCAGGTATTAGTGGCACCGATGGGGCTATTCTTCAATGCAAGATTGATGATATCAAGCTAGGCTATGTGGGGACAGTGGTGAAAGTGAACACAGCACTTCTCGAAGCCCTATTGCAAGTCG